>Ga0065712_10000529_pt1 | contig 12323 bp, 4 predicted proteins | sample MisRhiReplicate1_FD_59099 | JGI IMG/M metagenome (GOLD analysis project Ga0065712, IMG submission 59099) | Miscanthus rhizosphere microbial communities from Kellogg Biological Station, MSU, sample Rhizosphere Soil Replicate 1: eDNA_1 v3... | ecosystem: Host-associated > Plants > Roots >...
TCATCTTCAAGGGAGCCAGCTGGTCCACAGCTTGTACATCTAAGTGCAAGTTGTGTGAGGCGACCCTGTTTATTTGCGGACCAGCGCGGTCGATACTATCTTCACGGTTCACGATTAGAGTCGCCTAAAGCGACGCCAGCGCATAGGATCAGTAATGCCCAGTGAGTAGTCGTCGAAGCAGGCGTGCACACGTGCTTCTATCGGAATCGCGCGCGTGGGAGTGATCTTGTATATCACCCGCGACCCGCAGTCGCTGGTACCGCGACCCTTGGTAAGAAATATGAGTTGTTTTTTCGCCGCATCAAACGACGGCACACCTTCAACTTCAGCCAAAAGCTTCGTCGAAATCTTGTTCACATCATCGTCGTCACCTTCGTAAGTCTTCAGTTTCAAAATACGTGACGGCGCTTTACTCGACTCCGAGTAATACATGAAGAGATAGCGTGGCTGGTAAGAACTCTCCTGCACCTCGATCTGCACGAGATAATTTCCCTGGCCCAAACTGTGAAAGACCAATCCACTTTGAGCCGGTTCGTTACTGGTACGCGAACGTCGCCACTGATCTTCGAGTTCGACGGGCCAATGCAAAACTTTCTGCCACGCCTCGCGATCGTTAACAGTCAAATCTGTTTTCTTTGCCGGGATTTGCGCCGTGCAAACCGAAACGCAAAGGACCAGAAGTACGCCGACAACCAGTAACTTAAGTCTCATATTTGCCTTTTCCTTAAGAGCCAGCTCCTACTTCTCACGGATAAAGCTCGAACTCAATGGCAGGAGGGCGGCGGGCAGAGTGCCGTCGTCTACAGCCACCAGCACGTGAACATACTTTTCAGTGTTCTCCAGAATTTCAACTTCAACCTGGTACATTTTGTTCTCGAACTCGATTTCGTATGTCTGCTCGTCTCTCAGCTCTGCAAGTAGCTGCTCACTGGACTTCGATCTCCACCGCTTCAGCTCTGCATCCAGAACCGGCCGCCATTGCTCTCGCCGTTTCACCCTTTACCTCCTCCACTTCTAGAAGGGTCCGCTACCACTGCACCACGGGAGCGGAATCTGCGGTATATCCCACACTTTTCCAACGCCCCTCAGTATGATGTACAGGGCAATGTGTATGCACCAGAGGCGACCGATGATTGGAAGTGTCCAGTAGTGATGGGCACGATGGATCGCAAACTTGAACAGGATGTTCCTTATCTGGAAACTGTATTCAAAGAGATCAGCCAGACCGCTCGGATCGATTCGGTTCACGGGATCAGCCTGGGCGTATGTGTACTTGTGCAGTGTGGCGGGATTAAAGATGTCGCCTTGATGCGAATCCATAGTCCCGAACCTGCCTTTGAGCGGGTCGTAATTGCGTGCCCGGAGATGATAGAGACCGATGTTCTGGTCGAAGCGCTCGCCGCTATACAGATAGGGATTGGGCGTCGTCCCCGTACCGGCGATCTGAGAGCCGAAGGCATCGAACGTGTACGTGTCCGTGACGGCACCGCCGCTGCCTGCCAGGAATCGAACATTCCCGTGACCGTCGTAACCGTAGAAGCTTGGCACATAAGATCCATTCAACAGTTGATCTTCACTGATCCGATTCAACCCATAAGCGTACGTCCGGGTAACCGAACCGTCGACCACCTCGTCCATCACCTGGGAATAGCCCGTGGGATTCAGATCATCGACAAGGAACTTAGTGGTCGTTCCGCCGATAGTCTCCGAGACCCTGTTGCCGTCGCCGTCGTAGACAAATCTGACGGCGCCGCCATTCGCGGTCTTGATGCGGTTCTCAAAGTCATAAGTAAAGGAGATCCCACCGGCACTCCGCGTATTGCCATTGGCATCGTACGCATCGCTGGTGAGGCGATCGTTCGCATCGTACGCGGACGATGCGGTAGGTACAGCCGCAAGGGTTGAGTTGCGCGTGAGACGGTTGTCGACAGCATCGTAGTTATAGTTCACAGCTCCGTTGCCGGAAGCCGGGTCACCTGAGACAGTCTCAGATTTCAATCGATAGAGCGAGTCGTACGTATAGGCGGTAACGCGACCGGTGTTTTCAGTGACCGAGAGCCGGCGACCAGTTGGGTCGAGTGTGTGCGTATAGCTGGCTAGCGTTCCTCCTCCCTTACTAGTCGTCATTTGCATGATTCGATCCATGGAGTTGTATGTGTAAACTGACTGCACGCCGTTAGCTGCGGTCGTGCTCAGCACGTTGTGANCTCCATCATAGGTGTAGGTGGTCGTACCGGCGATAAGANGATTGTCCACCACCGACTCCAGCCGATTGACCGCATCGTAAGTGTAATTGGTCGACACGCCGGCTGCATTCGATGATTGGATCGAAGCAACATTGCCCGCTGGATCGTAGGTGTAGCTGAGCGTACCCTCCGGCGTTTGTCTACTCACCAACCGATGACGGTTATCATACACATAGGTCGTAATACCGCTTGCGTCGGTCATGCTCGCACGATCACCCTTGGACGTGTAGGAATAAGTAACGACTGCCTCGCCCAGACTCGAATCTGGCGTCTTCTTGATTAAACGGTTCATAGAGTCGTAATCGTAGGCAGTCTGCTTGCCTCTGAAGTCAGCCCGAGTCACCTGGTTTCCCACCTGATCGTAGGTGTACAGCTCAGACATACCGAGCGGCAAGGTCCGCTTAATCTTCCGGTTGAGTGCGTCATATTCGAAGCGCGTCGTCCTACCCAAAGCGTCTGTGATCGACAGCAGATTATTCAGAGCGTCGTAGTTATAAGCCGTAGTCTGATTCAGAGCGTCGGTAGCCATCGAAAGGTTTCCGATGTCGTCATAGGTAAACTTTGTGACCTTCCCTGCCTGGTCAGTCTCGCTCAAGACCCGTCCGGCGCCGTCGTATGTCTTCGTAACCGTAGTGCTGTCAGCGTAGGTAGTCTTGATCAGGCGATGGCGCACGTCGTACTCAAAACGCGTCTCATGCTGGTTGGCGTCGATTACAGAAGTGCGGCGCCCGAGAGCATCAAACGTGAAACTGGTGGTGTTGTTCAACGCATCGATGACCTTTGCGATCCGTTCCGCGCACGCGCAACCGGGATCGTACTCGTAACGAGTGGTCTTATTGCGTTCGTCCGTAGTAGTTATCATCCTTCCCAAGTCATCGTAGGTGTAAACCATTTCGGTGAGATCGGGATTTATACGCTTCAGCAATCTTCCTGCCTTGTCGTAGACGTAGGAGGTCGTGTGGCCATCCTGATCGACCTCAGTCAGTCGCTGATCGCGGAAGTTGAGGGTATAACTAACCTCCGTCGAATCCGGGTAAACAGTCTTTATCAGCCGATTTGCAGCGTCGTACACATAAACCGTGCGTCTAGCCGCAGCATCAACCTGGGCCGTTCGATTACCGTTGGCATCGTACTCGTAACTGGTCACCTGATTTAACGGATCGGTGACGCTAAGCAGGCGGCCCAGATCGTCATAGGTAAAACGGCTGACGCCATGAGCATCCGTGGCGGTTACGTTTCGTCCCATGCTGTCGTAGGTATAGCTAATGGTGCGGTTGAGTTGATCAGTACGCGTAGCGACGCGCCCATATGCATCATAAGTTAAACGCGCGATCTTGCCGTTGGGGTCAGTTCCTGTCAGTGGATTGCCGCTACCATCCCACGTATAAGAATTCCGCACACCAAGGGCGTCAGTGACTTTTACCGGATTTGAATCGGCGTCATACTCCACTGTCTGAACGTTGCCCACTTGATCCGTAATAGTGATTGGGAAGCCGAATTGATTGTACGTCCAGCGAATCGTCTTGTTGCCCGGATCTGTGAAGGACAACAGGTTACCCTGCGTGTCGTACGTGTAATTGGCAGTTTGCTGAAGTGCATTTGTCTCGGTCAGCTTGTTGCGATTGCTGTCGTAGGTGTACGTCTTGGTGTGGTTGAGCGGGTCAGTCTCGCTTAGCAGGAGACCGTTCGCATCAAACTTGCGGGTGACAACGCCTCCATCAGGATTCGTGACGATGGTCTTGTTTGCCGCAAGGTCGTAATCGTAGCGGGTGGTATTTCCCACGGCATTAGTGATCGAAGCCAGGCGACCATCCGGATGATAAGTCGTGATAGCCTCCGAGTTACCGCGCGGATCCGTCGAGCTCAGGAAGAAATGGCTCGCATCGTAGGTGTAAGTAACCGGCGTGGTGTTTGATGGAAGGTTAACGGTGGCCAGATTACCAGCGGCGTCATAACCGTATTGATACGCCTTGCCATTGGGATCAGTAATTTGTGTGATGCGTCCCTGCTGGTCTCTTGCGAAGGGAACGTTGAGACCACCCGCACTGCTCGTTATCCCGGAAGGTCCAAAGGTCAGCAAGTTTCCGCTGAGATCCTTGATCGATTGGAGCTTACCGTCAGCGGTCATCGTGTAGACAGTTCCGTTAGCATCCGTATAAGCGAACGCGGTCGGGTTGTAACCTGGATCAAGAGACAGGAAGCAGGCGAAACCACCACCCGACTGGATAAGCAGCCCACAGCCGTTTGAGGCTAGCTTACCAAACACTCCTGGCTCGGGGGTGTATAACGGCTGGAAGAAGAAACTGAATGGGAATCCAAAAGATTGTGGCGTGAATTGGAAGGTCACACGTCGCCCCGTGCCGGGCTCAGTGATTGTGACGTCGTTGTCCGGACTGACCTCCAAACGCGGCCCCGCCATCTCAAGCGACCAGCCGTAACCAAAGTCGCCTATCTGAGAGCGTTCCAGACTGTCATATTTCCGCGCGATCGTGATTGGCAGGCCGCTCACCGGCACAGTGAGATCTGTGACGCTGAAGGTCAGCCGGCCTGGTTTGTTTTCACCTGTGACTGTGATCATTACCTGACTCGCCTGTTCCTGCCCGTTCGAATCGGTGGCAGTGACACGGATTACGTAGTTGCCATTGGCCAGCAATGTAGTGTCGAGCGTAGCCAGTGTTGCACCTGGTCCACCTTGTGCTCCTTCGACCAGTGTAGTTACAGCAGCCGGATTCGACGCCGGCCAGTATTCCACCTTCGCGTTGGTTAACGTCAAGCCTGTGCCGACGGTAATCGGCACAGTGCCGGTTACCGACGCACCATTCAATGGTCCGCCAATCCAGCCCTGCGTCACTGGTGGTGACTGCGGCGTCAAGGTCCAGACCATCGACACTGGTGGTGTGCCGTTGATATTGGCAGTTGCCGTGCTACGCACCAGTGCGGTGACGGTATCCGTACCCTGATTGGTGCCGATATAACTGAACGTCGCAATACCGGATGTGTTTGTTACGGCACTGCCGGTGGTTGCGTTCGGCCCGGAGACTGTGATTTCCGCGCCGAAGTTTGCCAGCGGACTGCCGGCGGAGTTGCGCAGGGTTGCGCGTACTGATTGCAAGGTACCTGTCACGTATGGCCCAGGTGCAACCGCCGCGAGTTGCAGTGTCGCACCGGTGAGTGCCGGCGACGCATTAACCGTGACCTGCACGTCGTCGGTGCCAATGCGGTGCGTATCGTTGGCGCTTAAACGCAGGACATACGTTCCGGGTGAAGCGAATATCGCTTTCGTCACCGGCGAGTTTGGCTCGTTGAAGGTGACGAGCCCCGGACCACTCAACTGGCCCCAGAACGTGCTAACAGTAGCGCCAGCCGGGAATCCGTCGTCGCTAACGGTGCCGTTCAACGTGACTGTGTTTGGCAGGGTTACAGTTAGATTGGGCCCAGCGTTGACGATCGGCGCCTGATTAGCAGGCAGGACCGTAACCGTGACGTCGTCACTCGCAGACTGTTCGGAATCACTAGCGCTAAGACGCAGCACGTAAGTGCCTGCTACGGTGAAGCTCGCGTCAGTGAGCGGCGAGTTCGGCTTCGTGAAAGCGACGTCGCCAGGACCGCTGACCTTGGACCACGAGAGCGCCAGTGAAGAACCGCGCGGGAAGCCGTCGTCGCAGCTCACTCCAGTCAACTTCGCGACGTCAGGCAACGTTACCGTTTGATCGCCGCCCACTGACACCGTCGGACCCTCGTTTTGCACGAGTGGTAATGTGAAACCACTCGTGCCAACACTGAGATCATAAAGCACCGGAGTCTCGCCACTCGCCGCACGCTTGAAGCTGACGATGATCCTCAGGTAGCGCCCGTTCGCGACACTTGGATCGGCTCCGTTACTAACGATTTCGTTTGGTCCAAACGTCGTGCCGTTGGTGCTGCTCGCGACTGAGACCCTCAGCGACGCATCGCCACAAAATCGCGCGGTCCAACCGATCCGGCCCCATTCCGCGCCGGTGATCTGACTGTCAAAGATCGTGGACCACGTACCGGTGGTGGGAATGCCAAACAGAGTACTACCAGTCATGTCACTGTAGTTGTAGGGATTGCCTCCGAGATCTCTAGTCGTAAATTCAACCGCGCCTACATGCGTTACGCCGTCGGCTGCTAGCGGTCCTAGGTTCGGATTGATTCGCGAGACTGTGCGGCTGTTGTAGTTGGTCGCCCATATCTTGCCCGATGCGTCCACTGCGACCCCTGTCGGGCCACTACCCACGGGGACGGTTCCAATGTACGTGCCGTCGTTTCGCAGGTGGCCTACGGTGCTGCGGTTCAGCGAGTGCGCTACCCACACGTGGTCGTTGCGATCTACCACGCAGCCTTGCGCAAACGCGTCACCTTGGTTGAAGGTGCCGATTAACGTACCGTTTGGTGCAAACTTTCGGATCCGTCCGTCGCCAAACGAGCTATTCCAAACGTTGCCGCCGCTGTCGATGCATAAGCCGTAACTGGGATGGTTGTACCCAATCCAGTTGCCGCCATTTGGACCAGTCAATGGTTTGCTCGTGTCCCAACGCAACATCGGGTTTGACGACCAGATCACGCCATTCTTGTCGATCAAACCACCGTAACCGCCGAAGCCGACCGTTGGTTCCGCACGTTTGATCTGACCAGTGATGCCATCGAGCAGATCGAAGCGGCGGCCGCTGGTGCCGCTCACCCAGACGTCGTTGTCTTTCGTTACCGACAGGTGCCGCGTGCCAAACGAGTTGACCTTGGTGTAGTGGAGTATGCACTCGTCCGCAGCGGTCGAGACGCCGCCGTTGGTATCGGCGCCGCCCGCATTGGTCCAGGGGCGAATATCGCCAAATCCTGATGACGTGTCGATGACGCCGTTGCCGTTCCGATCGATACACTGACCGTTTTCAAGCAGGCCTACGTGAACCACGCTATTGCCTTCACGATTTGTGTTCCAGACGTTGCCGTTAAGATCGACGGTAGTACGTGACGGGTCTCTCGGCTGGCCGCTCGGAGAGGTAAAGAATTCACCCACAATCTGGCCCGTTTCGGTGTTTATCTTGACGATGGTGCCTTTGGTAGAAACGGCGACCCAGATGAAATCAAGATTTTGCGCTTTGCTATCAAGTTGAAGTTGATTTGCGACGTCGTGAACGACGTTGAATGTGTTTCCTTCATCAAAATCCGCATCAGTCGTGTAGGTTCGCTCCACGAACGGCTTCGGCTTTACTACGATCGTCAACTCATCGCTCGCGCTGAGTTTTCCGTCGGAAGCAGTCAATCGCAGGACGTACGTACCCGGTGTAGTGAAGATCGCGACGGCATTGAGCAAGGTCGCGTCCGGGAATATCACCGGACCGGGACCACTCACGAAGCTCCAGAAGGTCTCGAGTGTCGAGCCGCGCGGCAAGCCGTCATCAGTGGCGCTGCCATTGAGCTGAGCGTTGCCGGGCAGGGTAATCTCCTGATCGGGTCCGGCATTCGCCGTCGGCGGTTGGTTCAGCAACACTGTGACCTGCATCTCATCGGAGACGGTGAACTCGGTGTCGGTTGCGGTGAGTCGTAAAGTGTAGACACCCGGCGTTGTGAACGTCGCGGTCGTCACGGGTGCGTTTGCATTGCCAAACACCAACGCTCCCGGACCACTCACTACGCTCCAGGTTGAAGTGACCGTGCTGCCATGCGGCATACCGTCGTCCGTGATCACGCCCTTCAAAAATACGGGATCTGGAAGCTCAATGATCTGATCGGGTCCGGCATCGACTGTCGGCGGCTGGTTGTTTGGAACAACCGTCACCTTCAAGGTGTCGCTCGCGCTCAACTGCCCGTCTGACGCAGTCAATTTCAAGACATACTCGCCCGCTGTTGTGAACGTCGCCATACTGATTGCTTTTGTCGGATCGCTGAACACTACAGGTCCCGGACCGCTGACCACGCTCCACGAGAGCGCGAGCACACTTCCCAGTGGCAGACCATCGTCGCTCGCGATCCCGTTCAAACTTACTGAGTTAGTCGGAAGCGTTACCGATTGATCGCCGCCCGCGTCTACCATTGGTGGGCGATTTACCGGAGGTGGCGGAACGTCGCTTTCAGTGATCTGCAACACGCCGTTGCCGTTCACGAACAGGTAATTGCATGCAACCGTGCCGCGCACGCGGCCGGTGCCCTCGATGGTGATCGTGCCTTGCGGCGCACGCACGATGCCGTAAAGCACGGCACTGCCGGTGACTTTCAAGGCATCTTCCGGATCGGACAGGCCAGTGGCTATCTTCAGCAACAGTCGCTTCGGATTGTCTGCGGCGCCCAGAGTTGAACCGCTCAAGGTCACACGATTCTTGACCTTCAACACGATCGGGCCAGCGAGTCGCAGTTCGCTGCTGCCGGTCAATGTTAGTTCTTCAAGGTTGTAGACGGTCGGCGTTTGCGAATTTCCGTCGCCGAACACGAGGACGTTCCGGCCAGACACATCGAACTGGCCGTAGGTTCCCGGCTGCACCGCGATCGTTCCGGCACTACCCGAGATTGAGAGATTTCGCAGGGTCGATGGATCGCCGATCTGCTCGCCGGCATGACTGATCGATACATCGCGTGTTCCGGTTGGCGCCGGCGGCGGAGTCACGTTCTCCAGTTCGATCGGGTTTGTGCGCGCGACAACGTGTCGCAACTGCGAGCTGCCCTTGATCGTGACCGTGTAGTTTGACGGCTCGGGGTTCTCTGTTCCCACTAATGTGCCGCCATACGTTGCCGGCTGGCTGTGCAACACGACCGGTGTGCCCGGCACGAGTAGATCCGTCGTGATCGTGTCAGTACCGTCCAGCGTTACTTCTTCCGGCATCAACTGCCACAACGAACCTTCTACGCGCCCGCTGTTCAAGAGCGTGACACTGTGTCGCACCACTGCGATCTTGTCGTACAACTGCTTCACCGGCGGAATCGGAGTAATTCCCGCGGGGGCAAAAGCGACCTGCTTGAACTCTGTCGCGCTCGCGAGCTGCGAGGCCACAAACTCCAGGCCATTCCAACGCAAGCGCGTGATCAGGCCCGGCGCCTGCTGGGTCACAAGGATGTCGCCGATGATTCCCGCAAATGCACCTTCGCTCGCGCCCCAGATTTTTTGGCCCACCGAGTCGACTGCGAAGAAATTTTCTTGTGGCGGCACTACGTCAACGTCCTGCGGCTGCACGTTTACCGCCAGCGAGCTCGACTGGCCCTCTGTATCGATCGCGTAAACGAGCGACTGATCTTTCGCGCCCGCAAGGATCTTTCCTGACCATGGACCATACCGATCAGGATCGTCAGGCAGTGATGTGACGCCCGCGAGTCGCGTATCAAGGCCAGCCACTTTTGTCGCTACTGCCGCCGCGTTCACTCGCCACACACCACCGGATGTCGTTACTGCGAGCAGATCGCCACCGAAAACTCCGGTACGATCAAAGGACAAACCACTTATGGCGCCCGTCTCATTCGGCAGCGTCACCCATGGGTTCTGCACGGTCGCGCCCGACGCGTTAATACGCGCGATTGCTCCCGGCACGCCCGTACTCGCAAACAGGTCGCCCGCGGGAAAACCGCCGCGGCTCATTCCCAGCCCTTCGTCACGCGTCGAGGCAATCAGCAAGTCGCCGCTGAGTCCCGCCACGTTGGAGAACGCTGCTCTGCTTCCGTCGGCAGCGATCGCTTCGAAGTTGTTTGGCTGTCCGGTCGGCGTGTTTGCCGACAGTAGAAGCGTGCGGCTCGAGGCGTGATAGTCGAGTGCTGAGTAGGCTTTGAACTCGGTCGTCACCGGGGTCAGCACGACGTTCCAGTTTTCCTGCGGCGTCAATGCTGCACGCAGTAGCGAGACCAGACTTTGCTCCACCAGCGCGAGCTTCGTCACCAATTGTCGTGGTGCGTTGCTAAGCGTAGACAAGATGGGCGATGGTCCACGTGGCACGGCCATTACTGGCGGCGTGATCGCCTGTAACAACAGGCTGATGACCAATAGGATAGCTAGTCTCTTGGTAGTATGGCTCATGCTGCGAAACATAAAATTATCCTTATCTGCGTAAATCCGCGTTCATCTGCGTTAGAAATTGAGTACGAGGGTGCCGCTCAACTGCGAAGAGTTCTCGCTGTCTGCTGTTATGTTGAGTGTGGCCGTGCCAGACGTTACAGACGCAAACTCGCCCGTGCCGCTCTTAATCGTGACCTGCACTTCGGATGCTGATGCGAGAGTTCCTTCGGCATTCAGCGTCACCGTGCCGCCACTGATCGTGCCGACAAGTTGACCGCGTTCACTCGACGAGGCATCAGCACTCTGCGGCAGCACCGTAAGGCGCAAATTTCCGCCGGTGACGGCGGCGCCATTGCGCTGCAGGTTGACTCTGCTCATTCCCGGCAAGTCGCCGGCCGCGTTCAGGTTCAGGGCGATGCCTTCAGCTTCGGGTGCTGCGGTTTGCGATCCCTTGAGCGTGTTGTTGTAAGTCGCCATTGAGATCACAGACGCGAGCACGACCGGCACTAACATCAAAGCTACGTGTTTCATCTCAAACTCCTCTGAGGTTTCAAAAACTTAATGAATACCGCACTGCCGCATTTGTTCCCGGGCCATCAATACCGGAACCCATCGTGCGGTAGTTCTTGTCGAAAATGTTTTCGAGAATGACTGTTATCGAGGAACGCTCCCCGATGCGGAACCCGCCGCGCAGATTAAACAGCGCGAATCCCGGATTCTTTGTGAACAACTGGTTAGGCTGAAGCATTGGTCCAAGCACGCGCAGTTGCACTTGCGCAAGTGTTTCACCCGTCGCCAGGAGGATGCCGTTGCGAACCAGGCCACGCGCGACCGCGCCACCATTGAAGAAGCCCGCGATCTCTTCACGCGTGCGTAGTCCGCCAATGCGTGCCTGTGAGATGTCGTTGTCGGAGAAGCGGCGCTGCGCCGCCGCAAAATTCGAGTAGACCTCGATCCACGCAGGCGCTCCGGCACGCTCCCACCTGACTCCGGCAAAACCCGTGAGCGGAGGAATACCGTTTTCCAAATTCGGCGGCGCGCCCGTTCTCAGGTCTTTGCCGTGTATGTAAAAAGCATTCGCGTTGAGCGCGAGATCACGGGTCAACTTCAACGCCATGCTTCCCTCAACGCCGCGCATCCGCACGCTGATCGCATTCGTGCGCACAAAGACTGCTGAGTTTGACAACGACGTGAAGACCGCGCCGGTCGCATCCTGTCGAATGATTGGTTCGCCTCCAACGAGTTGGCCCACCGTTCCTCCCGGCAGCAAGAGGGTGCGCCGCTCGATGAGGTTTGAGATCTCGGAATCAAACACACCGACGTCGCCGCTGAATCTCGGGCCATGAATACGAAGCGCGAGCTCATAGCTGTAGAGTTGTTCTGCTCTGATCGGCTGGAGCGGTCGGATGTCTGTAAAGTGTCTCGCACTATCAAGCGCGCCTGTCGATCCACCGAGCCGCACGCCCTCCTCAGGCGAAATCTCAAAACCCAAACCCGAAAGGCCGGTTGCAGCAAAATCGTTTACGTTTGGAGCACGAAAACCACGACTCACATTACCTGTGAGATTGATGTGCTGATTGATCGTGAGCGTAAGACCGGTGTTGAAAGTAACGTCGTCGAAACTCTCTTTAACGTCAGGCACAGTCGGCTTGCGGGCAGCGTCGAGCGGGTTGTCGCTCGATGATTGAATGTAATCGAAGAGGCTGTACCGAATGCCGAGATGAGCAGTCAAACGCCCCGGAACGAGCGAAGCGATATCCTGCGCGAAGATGCCGAGTGTTCGATACTGCGAGCCGTTTGGAAAACGCGCGCGCACATCAGCGACGTTCGTGAAGGCGAGCGTTGCGTTGCTGAAGCTGAAGTCCTGCTTACGCGAGGTGATGCGCTCGTCGTAGAACTCCGCGCCGAACATCAGCGAGTGAGTGCGCTTTATGCGCGTGCTCGCCTGCGCCTGGTAACCAAATGCGCGCGTTAGATTAAACTCATCGCTGATGCGCGAGCGTAGACCCTGCGCGTTGTTGATGCTTTGCGAGCGACGATCGTCGCGCTGCCCGTTGTACGAGAAGACTGTCGAGATGGACTCG
>Ga0065712_10068268_pt1 | contig 12321 bp, 14 predicted proteins | sample MisRhiReplicate1_FD_59099 | JGI IMG/M metagenome (GOLD analysis project Ga0065712, IMG submission 59099) | Miscanthus rhizosphere microbial communities from Kellogg Biological Station, MSU, sample Rhizosphere Soil Replicate 1: eDNA_1 v3... | ecosystem: Host-associated > Plants > Roots >...
CGCTGACCGTGGGCAACTCGGTCCTGGGCGGCGGCGGTTTTGGCAGTCGCCTGATGACCGAAGTGCGCGAAAAGCGCGGTCTGACCTATGGTGTTTCGTCCGGCTTCAGCGCCATGCAGGCTCAGGGGCCATTCATGATCAACCTGCAGACCCGCGCCGAGATGAATGAAAACACCTTGAAGCTGGTACAGGGCATCGTGAAGGATTTCCTCGCCAACGGTCCTACCCAGAAAGAACTCGACGACGTGAAGCGCGAACTGACCGGCAGCTTCCCGCTGACCGCCGCCAGCAACTCCGCCATCGTTGCTCAACTGGGTGCCATCGGTTTCTATGATCTGCCACTGACCTACCTTGAGGACTACATGACCGCCGCCCAAAGCGTGACGGTCGAGCAGGTCAAGGCCGCCATGAGCAAGCATTTGGATGTCGACAAGATGGTCATCGTCACTGTAGGCCCGACCGTGGCGCAGAAAGAACTGCCTGCGCCGACCGATAAACCCACTCGTCAACCTGCAGGGGTTCCGGAGCACTGATGGCCAATCCACGTCCGAAGGGTCATAACGGCCTGGGTCAGCTTCGTATCATCGGCGGCGAATGGGGCAGTCGCAAACTGACCTTCCCCGACGCCCCAGGGCTACGCCCGACGCCTGATCGCGTGCGCGAAACCCTGTTCAACTGGCTGGCGCCCTATATCGCGGGCGCCAGGGTGCTGGATGTGTTTACCGGCAGTGGTGCGCTGTATTTCGAAGCGTTGTCACGCGGTGCAAGCATGGGCCTGGCGCTGGACAGCAACGCGACGGCCATCGCCAGCCTGCGCCAGAACCTGACCGCACTGAACTGCACCACCGGCCAGGTTTCCCAGACCGACGCACTGCGCCATCTGGAAACCGCCGAGGCATCGCCATTCGACGTGGTATTCCTCGATCCGCCCTTCCACCAGGGCCTGCTGGCTTCGGCCTGCAACCTGCTGGAAACCCGTGGCTGGCTGGCGGATCAGGCCTGGATCTATACCGAAAGCGAAACGCCTCCTTCCACCACCGGCCTGCCGGGCTCCTGGCGGCTGCATCGCGAGAAAAAGGCCGGTCAGGTGTACTACGCGCTTTGGCAACGGGGATAAGGATTTTAGATCTCGTTGCCTCTCTTGGGAAAGTCCACTTCGAGGACTGCGTTCTCGCAACCGGAGTGGACAGAGAAGCACACTGCTTTGCATGGAAACGTTGAGTATGTCTTGTGAAGCGGATCTAAGCGCCACTTACACAAATCAGGGAATCACCCCTACACCGGATTCGTTGATCCGCCATCGCATTTTATAGTCATATCCCCCTCCACCATTACAGGTTTGAACGATAAACGAGGGCTGGATATGGATGTAACAAGCAAATCATTCGCACGCCAATTGCGGAGCGTGATGTATCGCATCACAATGCCGCATTGATCATCAGCTGGAACCCTAAAGGACTAAAAACCTTTTTTGAAACCGGCTCTACAAGTGGAATCCGCGCAGATCATTCCAAGCGTATTGCTCACGTTTTGACACTGTTGAACCACGCGTCAACGCCGGACAACGTCAATATTCCTGGCTGGCGCCTTCATCCACTCAAAGGCGACCTGTCCGGATTCTGGTCAATCACCATCAATGCCAATTGGCGAGTGATTTTTCGTTTCGCAGGAACAGATGTCGAATTGGTCGACTATCTGGATTACGACTGAAAGGAGGTCCATATGGAAATGTTCAACCCCCCCCATCCGGGCGAAATTCTGCTCGAAGAGGTGATACCGGGTCTGGAGACCACTATCACAGAATTTGCGAGCCATCTCGGGTTCGCCAGAGAAACTCTATCGAGGATTCTGCATGGGCATGCGCCCGTAAGTCCGGATCTGGCTGTGAGGCTTGAGCGGGCCGGTATCAGTAGCGCACGCCTCTGGCTGGGCATCCAGGCAGACTACGACTTATGGCAAGCCGAGCATCGAGAGCAGCCACCTATACAGCCATACGCCAGAATCAGTTGAACGCCACCGGCTATCAGGTTGATTGCGTGACGTTCAATTCCCATCATCGAACCACTCGACCAAACCCCTCTTACATCCCGCTCCACTTAATGGCAACGTATAACCTGTCAGCCACTGAGTCCATCGATGAGCAAGACCGTGCCCAGCAGCCCCACCTCTCGTTTTCATGTCACTCCGTTCGTTCCGGCATCCGGCCTGGGCAATCCGCATCTGCAAACCCTGTGGGGGCCGTTGTGGCGCAAGCGGACGTTGCTGGCGCGCACGCGTGAGCGGATGTGGCTGAAGGACGGGGACTTTCTCGACATGGACTGGCACGGGCCACATCAGGTTGATGCACCGCTGGTGCTGGTGCTACATGGCCTGACTGGCTCGTCGAACTCGCCGTATGTGGCAGGACTGCAAAAGGCACTGGCGACGCAAGGCTGGGCGAGTGTGGCGTTGAACTGGCGCGGCTGCTCCGGCGAGCCGAACCTGCTGTCGCGCAGCTACCACTCGGGGGCCAGCGAGGACCTGGCAGAAGTGATCGCGCACCTGCGGTCGTTGCGCCCTCTCGCGCCACTCTATGCGGTGGGCTATTCACTGGGCGGCAATGTGCTGCTCAAATATCTGGGCGAATCGGGTGCAAACAGCGAATTGCTCGGTGCCGTGGCCGTCTCCGTACCGTTTCGGCTGGACGAGTGCGCCAATCGCATCGGACAGGGATTTTCCAGAGTCTATCAGCGGCACTTCATGCGCGAGATGCTGGCTTACATTCGTGACAAGCAGAGCCGCTTCCAGAACGAAGGACTCAGCGAAGGTCTGGCTGAGCTGGCGGCACTGGGATCGCTGGAAAACATGCGCACCTTCTGGGATTTTGATGGCCGGGTGACGGCGCCACTGCATGGCTTTACCGATGCCCAGGATTATTACCGCAAGGCCTCGAGCCGCTACTACCTTGGCCAGATTCAGACGCCGACGCTGATCATCCAGTCAGCAGACGATCCCTTCGTGTTCCCGCACAGCCTGCCTGACCCTGAAGAACTGTCATCCTGTACAGAATTCGAGCTGCAGGCGAAGGGAGGACACGTCGGGTTCGTCGATGGCTCGCTGCGAAATCCCGGTTATTACCTTGAACGGCGAATTCCGCTGTGGCTGGGCATCGCTCACGAGCGCGACAACCCCTACACGACCTGAAGGAGCAGGCTCAGCCTGCTCCAGTGGCAACTTCGCGCTCGGGATCAACGATCCACTCACTCCAGGACCCGGCATACAGCGTTCCCAGTGGATAACCCGCCAGGCACAAGGCGAACAGATTGTGACAGGCCGTGACGCCAGATCCGCAATAAGACACCAGCCCTTCCGCAGGTCGGCCCTGCAGCTTGTCGGCAAATCGCTGCCTGAGTTGTTCGGGCGGCAGAAAACGTCCGTCGGGCCCAAGGTTCTCGTTGAACGCCACACATTGCGCACCGGGGATATGCCCGGCGACCGGATCGATCGGTTCGACTTCACCCCGAAAGCGGGCTTCGGCACGGGCGTCGATCAGCGTCATTTCCGGACGACCGAGACGCCCCTGCAGACGACTGGCGCTGAGCACCAGCGACATGTCCGGCTCCCCAGCGAAATCCCCCGGCTCGCTGCCCGGCGCATCCAGACTCAGCGGCAGCCCTGCCGCATGCCAGGCCTTGAGGCCGCCGTCGAGCAGGTACACGCCCTCGCGCTTGCCCAGCCATGCCAACAGCCACCATGCGCGAGCGGCGTACATGCCGGGGCCGTCGTCGTAGAGCACGATATCGCTGTCATTGTTGATGCCCCATGTCCGGAGACGCTCCACCAGCGTGTCGGCGTCAGGCATTGGGTGGCGGCCAGTCCTGCCCTTGACGACCGGGCTGCTGAGGTCACGGTTCAAGTCTGCAAACCGGGCGCCATCAATGTGGCCCTGTGCATAACTGCGCTGCCCGTAATCAGGGTCTTCCAGAGCGAACCTGCAATCGAGAATCACCAGCCCTGGCGTTTGCTGACGTGCCGCCAGCTGTTCAGGGCCAATCAGTTGCGCGATGGACATGACAAACTCCTGTGACAGAAAACCGGATAACCAGGCACTTCATCTCGCACTCACACCAGCACCTTGTGCAATGGCGCATGAAACGCCTGGCACAAGGCATCGAACGCCTCGCGGGCCTGGGGCGCGACAAAGCCTGACTCAAGCATAAGCACCTGATAGACACCGCGTCGAATGGCGTCTTCGTTCAAGTGTTCAGAGTTTTCGCGTGCTGTGCACAGAAAGCGCACCCACGATGTCAGCACAATCCAGGTATTGAGGCTGGTCCACTCTATCTGCGATTCATCCATCTGCAGAATGCCTGCGTCGATGAAACCTCGATAGATGGCCATCGCCTGAACCAGACAACGCTGGGAAAAGGATCGATAGCGCGCCGCCAGCTCCGGATCGGCACCCAGCAAATGCTCCAGATCACGGTGCAGAAAACGGTAGCGCCACATGCCATCGAGTATCGCCAGAAAATAATCGCGCTTGTCTTCCATGCTGGGCAGGCGATCCTGCGTGGGCATCAGAAAACTCTTTACCAGCGCTTCGTACTGACCGAACAACTCGGCGATGATCGCCTGCTTGTTGGGGAAATGGTAATAGAGGTTGCCTGGCGAGATTTCCATGTGGGCCGCAATGTGATTGGTCGTCACATTGCGCTCGCCTTGCTGATTGAACAGATCGAGGCTGACCTGAACGATACGCTCACGGGTTTTAGTGCGTGGTGCCATGCTTGCCTGAACCGCTCGTGTACTGATGAGATGTTGCCGATAGTAGCGCAAGCGCATCATCGGCGAACATCACGCGGTCTGATTGCCGGGTATCGTTCAAGCGAATGTTGAATTTATAGAGTAATGACTCTATAAATCCCGTTAATTGCTCACTGGAAGAGACCATGCTGGCGCAAAACACTATTCATCAGGATGAGCAGGCACTCCAGTCAATGCATGCAGCCTTTGCGGCGCAACAGCGTGCCTTCTCGGCCAATCCGATGCCGCCTCTGGGGCAGCGCCTGCAGTGGCTCAAACACCTTGAAACGATGATAAGCACCCATCGGCAGGAACTGATCAGGGCTATCGACCAGGACTTCGGCCATCGCAGCGCAGATGAAACGCTGCTGGCCGAGTTGCTGCCCAGCCTGTTGGGGATCCGCGATGCGCGCAGGCAACTGAAACGCTGGATGAAACCCTCGCACCGCCGCGTAGGTCTGGCGTTCCAGCCAGCCTCGGCCAAGGTCGTCTACCAGCCGTTGGGCGTGATCGGTGTCATCGTGCCGTGGAATTACCCACTATTCCTCGCCATCGGCCCGCTGATCGGCGCGCTGGCGGCGGGGAACCGGGTGATGCTGAAACTGAGCGAATCGACACCTGCCACGGGCGAATTGCTCAAGCGTCTGTTCGCCCGCACGTTTCCAGAAGACCTGATCACCGTCGTGCAGGGCGAGGCTGAAGTCGGCATGGCCTTTTCGCGCCTGCCATTCAACCACCTGCTGTTTACCGGCGCGACCAGCGTCGGCAGACACGTGATGCGGGCCGCAGCCGAAAACCTGACACCGGTCACATTGGAACTGGGCGGCAAGTCGCCTGCTATCGTGTCCCATGACGTACCGCTGGAAGACGCCGCCGAGCGTATCGCCTTCGGCAAGACACTTAATGCAGGCCAGACCTGCATCGCGCCCGATTACGTGCTGGTGCCAGAGGACCGTCTGGCCGGGTTCGTCGACGCCTACCGGCAGGCGGTCAAACGCTTTTATCCGACGCTGATCGATAACCCGGATTACACATCGATCATCAATCAGCGCCAATTCGACCGACTTACCCGCTATCAGGAAGATGCCGTCAGTAAAGGCGCAACCCTTATCCCACTTTATGACCAAGGCCAGGGTCGGCGAATGCCGTTCAGCGTGCTGTTGAACGTCAGTGACAACATGCTGGTCATGCAGGACGAGATTTTCGGCCCCCTGCTGCCTGTTGTGCCATACAGAAACATCGAAGATGCCTACGCCTACATCAATCAACGCCCTCGCCCGCTGGCGCTTTATTACTTCGGCTATAACAAGGCAGAACAGCAGCAGGTGCTGGAGCGAACCCATTCCGGAGGCGTGTCGCTCAATGACACCTTGATGCACGCGGCTCAGGACGATTTGCCGTTCGGCGGTGTCGGGTCTTCAGGCATGGGCCATTACCATGGTCATGAAGGCTTCATGACGTTCAGTCAGGCCAAGGGCGTGTTCGTCAAACAGCGCATCAATGCGGCGCGACTGATTTATCCGCCATACGGACGTGCGATTCAACGCTGGGTTTATAAACTCTTTTTGCGCTGATCAAAAAAAGCACTGCAAGCCTGTAAACAGGGCTTTTTGAGCCGAAAATGGCCGATAATCGGCGCAATACGACCTTTGATGCCCTTTACGCGGCTTGGCCCATCGGAAAGGCTGCGATACCATCCGAGTCCCACAACGGACTCCGACCAGGACGACGCGATGAACCGAGTGTTGTACCCAGGCACCTTCGACCCTATTACCAAGGGCCATGGAGATCTGGTCGAGCGAGCCTCGCGCCTGTTCGATCAAGTGGTCATTGCCGTTGCCGCCAGCCCGAAGAAAAACCCGCTGTTTCCTCTGGAACAACGCGTTGAGCTGGCCCGCGAGGTCACCAAACACTTGCCGAATGTGGAAGTCGTAGGCTTCTCGACGCTGCTTGCGCACTTTGCCAAGGAACAGAACGCCAACGTTTTTCTGCGTGGCCTGCGTGCCGTGTCGGACTTCGAATATGAGTTCCAGCTGGCAAACATGAACCGCCAACTGGCACCGGACGTCGAGAGTCTGTTTCTCACGCCATCGGAGCGCTACTCGTTCATTTCGTCGACGTTGGTGCGTGAAATCGCGGCGTTGGGCGGCGATATCACCAAATTCGTGCATCCTGCAGTCGCCGAAGCACTGACTCAGCGGTTCAAGCGATAACACGTCGCAGGAACGTGCAGGTGCAACCTGAGGACTAATGCGGCACAATTCGCGGCATTGGTTTTCATGTGCCCCGGCGTCGGCCGCGGCAGGAGCATTTCATGTCCCTTATCATCACCGACGATTGCATCAACTGCGACGTCTGCGAACCCGAGTGCCCGAACGAGGCGATTTCACAAGGCGAGGAGATCTACGTGATCAATCCGAACCTGTGCACCGAATGCGTGGGCCACTACGACGAACCCCAATGTCAGCAGGTCTGTCCTGTGGATTGCATCCCTCTGGATGAAAATCACGTCGAGAGCAAGGAACAGCTGATGGACAAGTATCGGATCATTACCAGCAAAGTGGTTTGATCAACGTTTACTGCTGCTTGCCATAACCATCACCCGTACACCCCAGACAACGCACGAAGGCCGACTTGCCAGGGTCGACTACCAGCGCCTTGGCGGTCGCCTTGAAGTTTCCGCCTGCGGCCGCAAACGGCGCAGCTATCACGAACAGACCTGTTCCGATCACCGTGGCAGCAATCAACAGCGGTCGCGCGATGAGCAGATCGCCCACCATGGCGAACACGGGTGGGTTCTGGATGGTGTAGACCGGGTTTCCGCTGCCTTCAGCGACTTCCGCCGCAACGGCGGGCACCGCCTGCAGGCCAAAGAACAGCGCCAGCATGGCAGCAAGAATACGAAACGGGCTCATAGCGTGGTCCTTCAGGCGTGGCGTAAGGGTCTGCCCATCACTATAAACAGCGATGGGGGTTAAGCAAGTGGCCATGATGTTTCATGGCCCGGCTCTGTTTTCAGCGCTGGCATTTGGGGCAGTACACACTTGCGCGCTGACCCAGTTTGATCTCACGCAATGTGGTGCCGCATACCTTGCATGGCTGGTCGCCGCGCCCGTACACGAACAACTCCTGCTGGAAGTAACCCGGCTTGCCATCGCCACCGATGAAGTCGCGAAGCGTGGTGCCTCCCCGCTCTATGGCGTAAGCCAGGATGCGTTTGATCTCGATCGCGAGTTTCAGGTAACGCGCCCGGGAAATACTCTTCGCCTCGCGGCGCGGGTCGATCCCGGCAGCAAACAGCGCTTCGGTCGCATAGATATTGCCCACGCCAACGACGACGGCGTTGTCCATGATGAACGGCTTCACTGCAATCGACTTGCCACGGGAGCGCTCATAGAGACGTTCGCCATCGAACAGATCGGTAAGCGGTTCCGGCCCCAGACGAATCAACAGCTCGTGCGCATGCGGATCGAGACTCCAGAGCATCGCACCGAAGCGTCGAGGATCTGTGTAGCGCAAGGCCAGACCCGACTCCAGTTCAATGTCCACGTGCTCATGCTTGAGCGCGGGCAATCCAGCCTCAACCAGACGCAGATTGCCCGACATGCCCAGATGGCTGATCAGGGTCCCGACTTCCGCCTGGATCAACAGGTACTTGGCGCGGCGGTTGACCTGCACGATGCGCTGCCCGGAAAGGCGGATATCGAGGTCTTCGGGGATCGGCCAGCGCAGACGGCTGTCGCGCACGATCACGCGGCTGACGCGCTGCCCTTCGAGATGGGGCGCAATGCCGCGTCGGGTGGTTTCGACTTCTGGTAATTCAGGCATGGATAACTCGGTCGTGCAGAAAGGAAAAACGAGCGATGAGCAGAATCAGTGCGCGCCCAGCTCGCGAATGCTTTCCTTCAGGTATTCAAAGTCGTACTCGGACAGGCCGACGTAGTCCAGCACCAGTGCACCGATGCTTTCCCACTCGTGGTCTTCGTCCTGATTGCCCAGAACGCGATAGGACTGGCAGATATGCTCAGCCATCTTGAGCGGGGCCAGCAGGTTCTTGAGTACCGCATTACGGCTGGAGTCGTCCTGAAAGATCGCCAGAGCGTTGTGATGGTTGGCAATGGCTTCGGTGACATGATCCGGCAGTCGCCACGACTTGGCGGTGTAATAACCAACCACCGAATGGTTGGTGTCGAACGCCGTGTTTTCGGTATCCACGACACGACACTCCGGACCTGCATTGGCGTAGGCGCTTTCAAGCACGGTCATATAGTCCGGGAAACGCTTGATCATCAGCGGAATGCCGCAGTCATGAAACAGACCCAAGGCGTAGGATTCGTCCACTGCCTGCGAGCCAATCCGTTTGGCCAGCGTCAGACTGGTCATCGCAACATCCTGAGCGGTGTCCCAGAAACGGTTGAGGGTCACGATGGTTTCATCGCTCATCTCACCCTTGATCGACTGGGCATTGATCAGATTGATGACGGTGCGACTGCCCAGCAGATTTACCGCCTTCTGGATCGACGCGATTTTGTTGGACAGGCCGTAATGGGGCGAGTTGACGATTTTCAGCAACGCCCCGGACAGGCCCGGATCCTGAGCGATCAGCCGCGCAATCACGCCCAGATCAGGGTCTGGCATGTACTGTTCCATCTGCAGATCCACCATGATCTGTGGCTGCGGGGGCACGCTGATGCCCTGCAACGCCTGCTGGATCTGCTCGGAAGTTAGCTCTGGAGGCATAGGTCTTTACTCGAAGGCGTAGCTGAATTCTGCCCCCTCATCAGGCAATGGTCCATCACCTTTGTTACTCATTTTCTCGGAACTTTGGCTTACAGACAGCTTCGGACTCTGTGTAACCGACGCAGGCTTGGCCTCACAAAGGCCGGCAATGCGCCATCCCTAGGCACGAGACTGGAGGACCCCATGTCCAACGCACTGAATGGTAAACGCATCGCGATTCTTGTAACGGATGGTTTCGAGCAGGTAGAACTGACCGGCCCAAAGGAAGCCCTTGAGCAAGCGGGTGCCACCGTAGAAATCCTTTCCAGCCAGGACGGCAACGTTAAAGGCTGGAATCACGACAAACCGGCTGACGACTTTCAGGTGGACGGCACCTTCAAGGCTGCCAACGCGAGCAATTACGACGGCATCGTTCTGCCGGGCGGCGTGCAGAATTCCGACACCATCCGTCTGGACAGCGACGCTCAGCAAATCGTCAAGGATGCCAGCGCATCCGGCAAACCGCTGGCGGTTATCTGCCACGGCGGCTGGTTGCTGATCTCCGCAGGCCTGGTCAAAGGCAAGACAATGACCAGCTTCAAGACATTGAAAGACGATCTGGTGAATGCTGGCGCCAACTGGGTTGATCAGGAAGTGGTCACCGACGGCAAGTTGATCAGCAGCCGCCAGCCCGATGACATCCCGGCATTCAATAGCAAGCTGATTGAAGCGCTGTCGGCATAAACGGCCGTGTTAATTCGCGTCATCCCGGCGCGCAACCGGGATGACGCGCTATAATCCCGCTCTTTTTTCCGGAGCGACGTCATGTCCCTGCCTAGCTTGCGCCTCAAAGCCAACGCCGACCGCCGCCTGCGCGCCGGCCACTTGTGGGTCTACAGCAATGAAATCGATGTAGCCGCCACCCCTCTTCACGGTTTTGCGGCTGGCGATCAAGCCATTCTCGAAGCCGCCGGCGGCAAGCCGCTGGGCATCGTCGCCATGAGCCCCAACAATCTGATCTGCGCCCGTCTGTTGTCGCGCGACGTCAAGTTGCCGCTGGACAAGTCACTGCTGGTTCATCGCCTGAACGTAGCGCTGTCGCTGCGTGATCGCCTGTTCGACAAACCGTTCTATCGCCTGGTCTATGGCGACTCGGACCTGCTGCCGGGTCTGGTGGTGGATCGTTTCGGTGACATCCTCGTCGTGCAAATGGCCTCGGCCACCATGGAACACCATAAGGACGACGTGATTGCTGCGCTGGTCCAGGTGCTCAAGCCAAGCGGCATCCTGTTCAAGAACGACTCGGCCGCCCGCGATGCCGAAGGCCTGAATCGCTATGTCGAGACCGTGTTCGGTCTGGTTCCGGAATGGGTCGCGCTGGAGGAGAACGGCGTGCAGTTCGAAGCGCCGGTCATGGCTGGCCAGAAGACTGGCTGGTTCTACGATCACCGCATGAACCGTGCGCGCCTGGCACCTTACGTCAAAGGCAAGCGCGTGCTGGACTTGTACAGCTACATCGGCGGCTGGGGGATTCAGGCTGCTGCCTTCGGCGCCAGCGACGTCACCTGCGTCGATGCGTCCTCCTTTGCCCTCGACGGCGTGGAGCGCAACGCTGCCCTGAACGGTTTTGCCGAGAAGCTGACCTGCATCGAAGGTGATGTGTTCGAGGCGCTTAAAGAATTGAAGGCAAGCGAAGAGCGTTACGACGTGATCGTGGCCGACCCGCCTGCGTTCATCAAGCGCAAGAAAGATATGAAAAACGGTGAAGGCGCCTACCGCCGCCTGAACGAGCAAGCCATGCGCCTGCTCACCAAAGACGGCATTCTGGTCAGCGCCTCGTGCTCGATGCACCTGCCGGAAGATGACCTGCAAAACATCCTTCTGACCAGCGCCCGCCACCTGGACCGCAATATCCAGTTGCTGGAACGCGGCGGGCAAGGCCCGGATCACCCGGTTCACCCGGCAATTGCCGAAACGCGTTATATCAAAAGCATTACGTGCCGGTTGTTGCCTAACAGCTAGTCCGCCTCCGGGCCGGCGACAGCCGGCCCGGCACTTCATCGCTCGCCGAATAATCGCCCCTCAACGCCGATCACATCTGGAAATACCTTCTTCAAACACGATAAATAATTATCGTGCTGCGTTTTCTCACCTTGATAAATTATCAGTGCCTTGTTGATAAACACTGATCGACATGCACCGCAAGACATTACTCAAAATGGACGTTGTTTAATTTAAATGGATTTAAAATCATGATTGATTTCAAAGAGGTTGATTACATTCGCAACGACTTGAACAAGATGGCGGCCGATCAGCTTTCGAAAGGCTTGTTGTCCCCGGAGGGTGTAGACCTGATCCAGCAGGTGATCAACGCACCTGTGGCCTCCGATGACGACGGCATCACCATAGGCCGGTTCGTGATGCCACATCACGGCGGCGTTACTCTGAAACGTCTGTTCATCATCCGCGGTCCGGAAGGTCAGCACATTCTTTATGTGCCTGAACAACCTGCAGCGCCAACTGATCGTCTTTTCCATGAGAATCACGACTTCCGCCGCACCGGCCTCGTCCTGGCGGAAATGCTGGGCAAAGATGGCGGACTGGAATACATCCTGGATCTGGTGGAAGAGGACCAACGCGATAACGTTGCCGGTTACTTCGAAGAAATCACGCGTCTGCCTTCTTCCTGGAACAACGACGCCCTGGCGCTTCAAACGGTTGCGGGCGAAACCTACCTGCACCAGATCCAGACGATCGTGAATCGTTGATCGCCTGATACGTAGCACCTGATGCACAAACCGCCGACAGGGCCCTGTCGGC
>Ga0065712_10068273_pt1 | contig 12266 bp, 29 predicted proteins | sample MisRhiReplicate1_FD_59099 | JGI IMG/M metagenome (GOLD analysis project Ga0065712, IMG submission 59099) | Miscanthus rhizosphere microbial communities from Kellogg Biological Station, MSU, sample Rhizosphere Soil Replicate 1: eDNA_1 v3... | ecosystem: Host-associated > Plants > Roots >...
GCCAATGGCCTGCGTTCGCGCCGCATTCGCCTTCCCGCCAGCCTGGGGACCGGGCGTCAATCTCCTCCTGGGCGCGCTCTGCGATAGCGTCGGTGAAAGCTTTCGTGTTCTCTGCAATCTTATTAAACATGATCACCGCGTCCTCAACCTTAGCCTTGGCGGCGCGCTGAGCCGCGTTGAACTCACGCATCGCCTCTTGCGCTGCCTCCCATGCCTTAATAAGGTCAGATTGAAGTTCGTCGCGCAAGTGAATCTCAGAGGTAGTCAACTTGAAAACCATAGTCCTAGTCTCCTTTCGTTTGTCTACCGCTAGGACATAAAATGCGTTGACCCCGAAAGTCAAGCGCTATTTTCGACAACGCCAGGATTTTCCACCGCGTGTTATCTCTTTGTGCCACCCAACTCTAGCACAGACATCGCCGCCGCGCCGCAGTCTTACCGCATGACGTCGCATTTTGGGCTTTCGTAATTCCCTCTCCGGTGGAGCGGAAGCCTGAGGCATAGGCGGTACTACAGCCTGTATCACCTCCGGAGTTGGCGCGGGTGGAGGTTCTGCTGGACGGGTGATGGGGATGGTGCGCACGCGCGTCTCTTGTAACATTGATGACTGCGGCCAGCGCGCGGTAAAACTGGGGGCTATCTGCTCGACGTAGGGCGCGGGCGGCGGGGCAGGCTTGGGCTTAGGCGAGCGCAGCGCGAGCGCCGTGGTCCCTATCCCGGCGGCTAGGCAAGCCAGAAGGACAGCGGTGGCTCCCCGGGCCGGATTCGAACCAGCGACCGCCGCGTTAACAGCGCGGAACTCTACCGCTGAGCTACCGGGGAACATTTACATCTCGTTGTTTCTCTAACCATTCTAGACGCTTCTTACTTATCAATTCTTTGGCCGCCTCAGAATGGTTCCACCCTCTTCTAGCCTGTAATCGTCTCTGGATTGCGTCTTGCTTTCCCCACCATTCAAGTTTCTTTAAGCTCATTAACTTTAAAGAAGCCTCTAAGTGCCGTCTTCCTTTAATAGCTTGAGACTGGCGTAATCGTAGCGCCGCGCTACGTCTTTGATTTTTGTGATTAGTACGATTGGTAACAATTTCAACATTGCCTACCTTGTAGACCCCTTTATCGTTGTATCGAGCCATACAATACTGTTCTGGTAGTTTCCCGCGCATATGCCATTTGCCAGAGGCATCCCAGATAGCCCACCACTGCTCAAACGTGAGTCGCCACGCGATACCCCGAGACTTGGCATTCGCGCGTTGCTGGGAGAAACGATTTCGAGCCTCGCTTATCTGATTAGCCCAGACCCTCACACTACCCACTCCTTCCAATTGGCCCCAGTAATCTGAGCACTCAAATTGATCTTTGCTCGAAGTGCCTGTAAGATTTTCTCGTCCACCGTCCCACGCGCTACCAGATCGACATAGGTCACGCTCTTCGATTGACCCATACGATGAGTGCGATCTTCCGACTGAACCCTTTGTTCTAGGTCGTAGCTATTTGAAAAATAGATAACCAGGTCAGCGACGATCCAGGTATTTCCCATACCACCAGCGCCGGGTGTGGCGAGCATGAACCGGCAATTAGGATCGGTCTTGAAACGTGTCTCGTCATCTAGCCGCTCCGACCGGTTACCGCCCCAGAACGCTGCAACGCAACCCGGTCCATACTCTTTCTCCAGCCGCGCGTATAGCTTTTTCAAGCTGTGCTCATACGATACCCAGATCACTGCCTTGCCGTCGTGTTCTGCGAGCACGTCCAGTAGCGCGCTGGTGCGCTGCTCGGATAACTCGTGGACGATACCCTGCTCATCGACCAGATGTCCACAGAGTAGCTGGTGTAGCCGCAGTATCTGCGTAATCACCGACGTCGCGGTTACATGAGCTTCTGCCTCCAGCTTTGTGGTGGCAAACTCTTTCAGTTCCCGGTACGCCTTACTCTGTTCATCCGATAGCGCGACGTCGCGCGTGGTGTAGACTTTCTCTGGCAGGTCCAAGCAGTCCTCCTTATGCACTCTGTAGGAATAGGGTTCAATCCGCTTCGCCAGCTGATCTAGGTTGCGGAACCCTACAATGATCTCTACCGGCCAGCGCGCCCCGGGGAAATGTTCCTTGCGCGTGATCGCGTAGGTAGAGCGGAACCCGGCGAAGGTACGGCACCCTAGGATAGCCGGATTCAGGAACGCGAACTGGCTCCACAGGTCCATCGGGGATTGCGGCGTCACCAGCCCAGTCGCGATACGCCGCGACGCGGCCAACCCACCCAGCTTCATTACCGCCTTTGTGCGTAGAGTGTTGTGACCCTTGATGCGGGATGATTCATCTACGCATACGAGCGTGGGCGCGGAGGTGAGGAAAGTCTGGCAGGCGGTAACCATCCTGTCAACGGAGGAAAGTGCCTCGACGTTGACGACGAACATGCGGGGACGGCTACGTTCCTTTAGGAACGCCTTCGTTGTCTCTTTCCATCCCACCCCGCCGCCGCTATTCCAGTGGTGAAGTAGCATGTCCTTGCGTAGTGCTGGGTCTAGATGCTTGGTCGCTTCGCTAGGCTCTTCTGGCGACCGATCAAGATACCAGTTCGCGTAACTGCCCGCCGGGGCGACCACCAGCAGGTTTGGTATCTCTGAAACCCGCTCACCCCACTCGTCCAGCACGACCTTGGTCTTACCGGTACCAGTACCCATTAACAGGGCAAAGGTATCAGGACGGGCGCGCAGCCGGTTAAGGGCTTCGATCTGATGAGCGTGGGCGGTGGTGCGGGACGTATACATGAACTACGGGTAGCGCAATTTGGCTACCGAGTCAATAGCAGATAGCTGGCGGCAAAATAGTGGTTCACAGCGGCTAACTCTAGCCCCCAGCGCTTATTGAAGGCGTGGCCCAGCTTTGTATGATACGCCTTTGGGGTATTCTTACAACCGTAGCGCTCATAATTCAAATGCAGATACCGGATAGCGCTATCAGTAACCTGGATCCAGGCTGGCTTGCGCTCCATTACCGCCGCAATTAGATCCACTTTCCATTTGCCCTCACGTCGCCCCTCTAGGTCCATCAACGTAAACCGGTTGAAGTCTAGTGAAGCTCCCCACTTATTAGGCGGCTGGCGAATACCGGATAGTAGCGTCTGCGCGTCGGTATGGATGCACGAAATACGTTTTGTAGGGCGGCTATCATTGTAAATCTTGACGCACTGCGCATCTGTTTCAGATGAAAGCACTTCGACCTTTGGGAACCGCTCAGCGAGTACCTGAGCTGTTTTACCAATACCGCCAAAGGCTTCATAGATAAATGAAACCGGTGGCGCCGCCGCGAAGATAGAGCACATGCATTTACGCTCGTGCTCTATCTCTGAGGCTGGGCGCTCCCGGTACGGGGTGTCGTCCCGCATCAAGCGTTCTTATGGCTCTTCAGCCAGTCACGAGCCGCCTTGAGCTGGGCATCTGCCGCCGTGTGGCTGCCAAAAAGTGAAGTGTACTTCCTGGCCCGGGGATAGCCGGTCTTCTTCAGCTCCGGATAAAGTTCATTGAGCTCCCCAGTTTTCGCAGCGATAGTCTCGCCGTTCGTTGGGGGACGTCCTCGCTTCTTCGCCGGTACCACTGCCTTGGCTTTGACCTTTGGTACCGCCGTTTTGACGACCTTCTTGACCGCCGTCTTTACTGCCGCTTCTTTCGCCATGCTCTCATCCTCTTTTCTGGTATCCGCCGTCGTATCTTCCTCAACGGCGGCAACAACCCCCGTGGCTTCCGCCACGGCACTCTCCACCATCGCGTCGCTGACCGGCGGCAACTCCACCACTGACTCACTGGTGGGTGTAACTGCCGTATCCTGTTCCCGTTCTACCGCTGCCTTGCTGGCTTTTGCCGCGCGAATGTCGCTTTCAATCTGGGCGATCCGAGCCGGTCCACTATCAGCGGGACGAAACCGCTGCAGCGTCCGGTAGTTCGTCAGTCCCAGAGAACGAGCCTCTGGAACCCTCTCAAAGTTGTACACGTTCAGCAGAACGTTATTGTCTTCACTCATTTCCTTACTCCTTTTCTTGGGTTGACGTCTAGGTATTTTCCTACGCGGCGGCCAGAATTTCTTTCCACGCCGTGTTGGGCAGATCGATCAGTGAACCGCCCGCCACTTCAAACTCCACGGCGCGGTCATATGACCTTGCCGTGTGTGCCTGGGCAGTGACCGCGTTGATCAGGCCCCAGGCCGACAGATCGCCACCTTCGATCAGGCTGCGCAGGATGGACCCCTGCTCACCTTCGCTGGCGCCAACCTTGGTTGCGAGAACCTTCACCACCGTCGCCGGATCACCGGTGACCTTGGCTTCGCCCGCCAGTTCCTTCATGCGGTCCAGCCGCAGATTGAACTGAACCGCGTCCACCGCCGCCGCGACCATGTCCCGCACCTTGAGCAGAACCGCCCGGTCGTCGGCGCGCAGGGTTTCCTGGCTCCACAGCGCCGCGTTATCCTCAATGCGCCGCCCGACATGATACGCGCGGAACTTGTTCGCGGCAATCGCACCGTTAAGGCACCACAGACGCCAGTCCATCGCCGCGACCGATACCGCGCCGTAGCCGATCTCAGAGTTGGAGATCACAACCCCGGCCTGGACCACATCGCCCTTCTTGACTTCGCCCTGAATGCGATCCGTGGTTGCCTGAATGTAGAGGCGGCGTTCGGTGATCTCTGCCGATACCACGCTAATACCAGGGACCTTCAACAGGACCGGCAGCGCAACCTCCGATATCTCCTCATGTTCGATACGGTTATAGCTGTTGGAGAGGAACGCGCGGGCATTGCCGCGCAGGGTACGCACCATGCGTGTATCCTTGCGCGTGCTCAGCCAAGTGTTGACGTTCTCTGCCAACAGTGCCGGGGTCTGCTCGCGCATTTTGTCGTAATATCGTCCCGGGATGCCGAGATATTCGGCCAGCTGGGTGTGGGCGACCGGTTGAATAGGGAAGTGTCCCTGATCCGGGATCACTAGCTCAGGCTGCTCAACACCCTCGGTCAGCATCCTAAGGCCGGTCGTGGGGGCCAAAAAGTCCTTCTTGTGGGCCTTGTTCGCCTCGATCTTCGTGGCTAGCTCGACTAATGAGATACCCTTCATCATAGTTTCAAATCCTTTCTGTTTTGATTTCGTCTACGGGTAGTAAGCTAATGACCGTTGATCAGAAAGTCAAGTGGGTCTGATAAATTATTTTGAATGCGCTCTCAGGACGGCGCGCCAGTTGGAGTAAGCTTCCTTCCTAGGGTCCAGCTGGGTAGGATCAAAATGGCCTAGCCGCTCAGCGACCTGCATGATAGTGTTCGACTGGTTACTGCGATGTAGTACCGCCATTAACCCGGCGCACTGTTGCGGGCGGTCACCCTGACGCTTCTTCCGATTTTCCCAGTGATCATAATCGACCGTGTTGTGACACTGGAACGCCTCTGCGCGGCGGATTTCCTCTAGCCGTCCCGGGGGAAGAAAAAATGTTTGCCCCTTGCGGAATGGACAGGTTGTACACGGACGCTTCAAATCAAACATAAGGTTTCCCCATTGAAAGTGCGGCGGCCGCAGGGGAATCGAATCCTGCGCCGCCACTGCTGGTGTTGTTTCATGACCTAGGACACCGCCAGCTGGTCCTCGTCGCGGTTAACCCGCCGCGCCGGGATTCAATCATCCTCCCGCCGATACTTGCGGGCGTTCTCCCGCCGGTTAGCGCGCGTTGTCTTGCGCTCAAGCACCCAATCCGGGGTGTCGTCGCTCTGCGACAGCTGATGGAGTTCGTTACGTTCCTTACGAGACATAGGTCACCTGTTCTATCTAGGGCATCCCGGAATGGGTCGCCATCTACCGCTAGAACATAGGTGGTCTTTGACTTAAAGTCAAGTGGGTTGAGTAAATTATTTTAGTCATTACGCGGGTTGGGCGGTCTTCGAGGATCATCCCACCCGCGCGTGTTGGGCATCGCCACCCTGTCGGCGGGTTTATCCTCATCCCCATTGATCTTCAGCTGGTGACCCTTGAAAGCGTCCTGAGCCGCCTGACAGGCGATCACATGATTGTTGATTGCATTGGCCAGACTATTGGAACGGTCTTCGTAATCCTTGATAAGATTTTCAGCCGCCAAGCGCAGCGCTTTCGTCGTCTCTTCGGCCTTCTCAACCATATCCATTAGTTCCTTGGCTACCTTCTCGCTCGGCAGGCGCACAGCCCCGATGGTCAGGGTGGCAATGCGAACATTCTCATCAGCCTCTGTAGTCATTCGTCTTTTCCCTTCAGTATTTCGTGGTCATCAATCCAAGCTTTCGCCTCTTCAAGCGTGAGTGCGTTATATACCACCTTGTTCTTATAGATCACGATGTAGCCCGCGTCCACATGATAGATTATCTTGTGGTCGCGATAGCTGGTCAGTGGACCGTCGTCACTCATACCATCAGCCTCCAGAACACCACGCCCAAGATCACTAGGATTGCTGAAAATAATGCAATGGCGACGATAGCGGTGATCTCTTCCCGGACCATATTAGTAGCCTCCCAACCTCTTCTGGCTACTCATAATCCGGTCGAACTCTGCCTGGGTCTTGGCATTGCGTAATCGATTAGCGATCAGGCGAATCTCGGCCTGATCCGCTTCGATCTGGCGCAGGGTTTCCTGTCGGCTTGCCTCACCGATATGGATAGAGCCGCGCTGCGGTTCCTGGTGACGATAGCCGGTGAGCTGTTGGCTCACCGCCGTCGCAAAGATGGTTACGAGGAACGCGACGCCGATAGGCCACCAGACTAGGAACCCAGCGAACGCCGCGCCAACCCAGAGAATGGCCCCGGGGTTCATGGATCCACCGCGTCGGCTGGTGAATGCGCCCGCACCGGGAAGGCGGGATCATTCCCGCACTTCCAGCTTTTGCTAGGCTTTTTCGGATTAGTCACCCACTTGTGGGTTAACCCAGTCTGAACCAGCGTGATGGGCTTGCCGCAGTACTGACAGGTCATCATCACGCCCGCCCGGTGCGCCAGGCCCATTCCCAGGACCTCAGTGTGGAATCCGGGAGGGGATCAGCCAGGCTTTCGTTTAGCTTGCGCATCGCGTCAAGGCTGCGCTCCTTAGCCCAGACCAGGCTGATCCAATACTTGCGACAGCCGGGACGGATATCCTTACGTGGAGTGTACATTTCAGTTCCCTTTCCTCAGTTTGAATGTGTGGTGGACCGGTACCATCCTGTGCGGAACGTCGTACAGGTTGCAGAACTTAATGGCATCCTCTTCGCTCTTGAACGTAATCGGCCCTTGAGGTATCCCATCCTCATATGACATTATGGTGATCTCAGTGCCCGGTTCCTGGAGAACCCAGAACGATTCCCCGTCCCGGGCCTCAGACCGGTCCATCGGTTCCTTGATGATCTTCCTCATCAATCAAACCAGCAATCGCCCGCATGGACCACCGTGTCCGTTGCGTAGCGCAGATAGTCGCCGCCAAACCCGCTCTTGTTATGAAGATGCAGGTAGTGGCCCTCAATCCTGGTGACGGTACCGTGCTGCTCGTGGTCGCTCTTGAAGCCCACGACGTCGCCCACCTTAACCGTAGTCATCGGCTCGCCATCCGTGACGATCACGTCGCCCACCTTGATGTTGCGGAAGTCTTTCACCATCGCCATCGTTCTTTCCTTTCGCTACGGCTAGTATAGCTTGGGTTGGTTGTCGAAGTCAATCCCTCGTGAGATGTAAAACCCTCTCTGGGGGCAGCAAGGGCAGATCGCAGATTACCGCCGCTAGCTGATAGATGATTTCCACTAGCTCCTGGTGCTCCAGTTCCTGGATAGGGATATCCCCCCGACGCAGGGTCTTTTCGTCGGCCGCCAGGATCAGGATTTCAGCCACCACACTCTCCATTCTTGGCTAACCACGCCTGAAACTTTTCAGGACTACCCCAGCACTCGTGGGGCGCGTGGTTGTAGAAGAATTTCACATACTCGAATAGCAATAGCTGGTTCTCATCATCGGCGCGGCCCGCCGCTTCCCGCAGGTCGTTACAGATCACAGCCTGGAGGAACCCTCCGGGCGGCCACCGCCGCTCGATGTAGTTCAGAATCCCGTCGCGCATGCGCTCGGGAATGCGCCCCCAGTCCTCGCTGGAGATGTACAGGTCATTCATCGGAACAGCCTCCGCAGTCACCGCTGTTGCTGCTATCGTAGTCATACTCAGGCTCTGGGTAGCTCTGCTGGTCGTCGCGATAGTAGCGGCGATGGCCGCTACCCAAGCTGCCGAACAGGCCCAGTACGATAGCGAAGAAAATGATCCAGCCCATCACGCACCCCCGGGCGGCAAGCCGCGCGTAATGTAACCAATGTCTTCGAGCACGTCCACCATATCCTTTATGGTCTTGGCCCGGTTCTGCCCGATCTTAACCATGTTGTTCGCGATAGCGTCCGCGTACCAGGTTTCAACCTGGACGTCGCTGAGCCATCGCTTTTCGGGCCAACAGATGTACGTGCTCATCGCGCCGCCTCCAGCATAGTCTTCAGCTGGAGCACCCGGGCGCGGGTGTAGCTGCCCGCACCCTTGCGGGCCTTGACGCGGCGTTGCCGGTACAGCCGGTTGGCCAGCACCCGGGCGGTTTCGCTGCGCTTGGCAGGAGCAGCGTAGGTATCGGTGACGGTCTTCATTTTGTCCTCCTCAGAACGGAAGTTCATCGTTGATCCACGAACGGTCGAAGGCGAAGCGGGGACCGCCGCGCGCCTCCATTTCGTCCTGCAGCGCGATACGCGCCTCAGCCAGGTCTTCGGCGGCTTCGGCCCGCAGCTGAGCGGGACCGTCGCAGCCGTAGAAGTCACAGGCTTCCTGATACGTGTTGAAATCGTCGGCCCAGCCGCCAAGGCGGGGTGATTCTTCATCGTCGGGGTGAACCGGGTAGCCCATAGTTACCTCCACTCGCAGTCGTAGACATTCGGGTAATATGCTGCGTGGTAGCCTTGCGGCAGCCAGACATGAATACGTCCGGTCGAACCCAGATGACGCGGCTCTTCCATTCCGGTAACGGTAGCTTCGTCACCCCGGAAATCGATCAGCTTCTGGCCAACTTCAACCGGCTTGCCGGTGTGCTTGTGAACGAGTATCATAGTCCTGTCCTTCTCTTAGGCGGCGTCGTGGCCGCGTTTCAACTACCCGTAGTAGATAGCGTGGGTTGACTATAAAGTCAAGGGGGCGGGCGAAATTATTTTCGCCCAACCCCCTCTTAGTTAGCGCTTGACGCGCTGGCAAAGCCGCCGGTCGAAGGGTCCAAGCTCTTCCTCAAACCCTTCAAGCCAAGCCTCGGCTTCCGTCAACTTCGCGTCAATCTCCTTGCGACGCGACGGGTTCTCGGAGAACTCCCGGGTAAGCTTCGCAATCCGAACGTAGTGGGAAGCGCGAACCTCCGCGATAACGGATTCTGATTCGTAGGTATCGTAAGTCATATTGACTTTCCTCGGTTGGCGGCGGGAATCGCCGCTACCCGTAGATAGTAGCGCGGCTTGACTATAAAGTCAAGAGGGTCGATCAAATTATTTTTCCACCGGCTTCAACCGGCCCGCGTCGCTATAGGTATAGTTGACCGGGTCAATCGAGAGGATAGCGTTGTGCGCCGTCGCGCCGGTCTGGCGATAGAAAAGATCCAACGCGTAGCGCCGCGCCTCCTCTTCCGTAGCGAAACGCAGCGCGTAATCGTACCAAGTTTCACTAGCGACCTGAACCTGCGGTTTCCAGCTCATTTTACTAACAATCGTTGACGATGATGCTACACTCTGGCTGCGGCCTCTGGTCGTGCCTTTCCCATAGCGGCGCGAGACCAAAGCCGACTACGATAGTCGTGCCGCAGCCTGGACACATCCAGGAATCCGCATGCCAAACTTTATACGGCTCCCACAGCTCTGGCGCCGCTATCCCGGGCGGAGCTTTGTCCTGTCGCGGCATACTCTCCAGTACGTCTACGCCGTTACGCAATGGGCGAAAAAACCTCTGGCAGGGGATACAAACAGGCTTGGGCATTAGCTTACCACCTCATAATCATGCGTGACCGTCCCGCGCTTTGGATCGCCTCTCCAAAAGGGCTTCCAGAAGAATATCCCGGTCTTCCGCACCTTGAAGTGACCACTACAAACGTGGTAGCGTATCGGCCCGTGTCCCGTCCCGCTGGGCTGGCCCGCCGCCGCCCGCTTGATCTGCCCACGATGAATCTTCAACACGCTGTGTTCCATGAACGGTCGCCGCCCGCGCTTAACCCGTGCCTTGTTCTTGCGGCTAAGGTCTACCCGCTCACGCTCCACCACGTTGCGCGCGTTGAGCAGCCCGATCACCGCCAGTAGGAAACTCACTTCCCCCGCCCAGTCGCTGCGCGCCAGCTCATCGATCACTGAGAATATCTTATCCTGCTCTGCCTGGGGTCTCAACATCAACTCCTCCGGTACCAGCGGTAACCCGTAATCTGGCACCACGATATTCGTATGCTGCATAAGCGCCTGGCGCACCGATGGCCCCGCACTCACCCAGCCCGGGTGTTCCTTCAATCCAGAGTCAGTAAAAAACTCCCGGTGCTTGGACCCTAGCGGGTTGTTGACCTCTGTATTGTACACGGTCGCCGCGCCTTGCGTCATGTCAAACTGCATTGCGTAGCCCGCCGCACTACAGCCAATTTCTGGTAGTACCCAGAATAGATGCGCCTTCCAGGCCGATAGATCGTTCCTCGTCGCGCTACAGAGGAACCCCACGCGACGCGGCTTGGATTGGAATTGGGGCGCGTGTATCCCGGCCGAACAAAACTGGGGACGGTGCGACTGCGCGACCTCAAACCAGGTTTGTTCGAACGGTAAACGGCAGAACGGGAACGCCCGCACCAGCGTGCCATAGTCAGCCGACAAAGCATCCGCCGCCGCCGCGAACGGCGCGTCCAGAACATACTTGTGACTAGCGCTGATCTTCCCCTTAGTGTGGTGCATCAGCTTCCCGAAGCCCATTGAGCCTGTAATCATAAGGTCATCTGCTAGCATTGTCGCCTCTATGCGCGCTGATGATAAGATCACCGAACTGCTTGTCAGTAGTAATGTTTATCCATACGTGCTCTGTGCCCGGGAAATCCGCTACCAGACTTGGCCCAATCCGTAGCGTACCGCCCGCTGCCATCGCCGCTAACCACAAGGCGCGCAGCATCTGGTCATTCTGACTTTTAGCCATCACAGTGCTCTCTGTCGTAGCCCGGGGACGTCCTTGCGCTCATCATACTGGACGTCGCGCGACTGCCAGCCGATACCCTCCATACGCACGCCCTCAGGCCATACGAAGATATGATACTTGTTCGACGTATCCACCACACGGCTTTCCGCCGGAAAGAGCTGAAACCCCTCCCGCTCTGGGCCGCACAGTTCTGTTTTTATTCTCTGCATATGACGCCAGTCGAAAATTGCCGCGCCGTCGCGCCGCCGGATGTTCAGATGCGTGATTGCGTTATCCGGCCCGCACTGCCCCATCTCTACCTGATACAGGTTGTTCACCCAGTAGGTACAACTGGCGGCTTCACGGTCCAGCATGGCCGCCGCCTCATCCATGTTGATACCGTAGTGCTTGGCCGTTTCCTCTACCACCTCGCGCCGCCGGTACATCTCATGCGGCGCTAGTTGCTTCAGCGGCTTCCAGTGTCTAGGTATGTCGGTCATTTCTTCACCCTCACCTTTGCCCGTACCTTCTGAAACCTAATGAGATCAGGGTCACCAGCAGCCTCAATGATCTCTGTATCGGTCAGAGCGCGCAGAGTAAGGTCATCAGCAAACGCCATTAGATGCCCGCAGTAGAAACAGATCGTGAGGTCTCCAGATAATGGCTCAGCTTCGCCCATGAGATTAGTAACGCAATCCATGATCTCACCGCAATCGAGACAGCGGCTAGTTGGTACCATAGTGCTCATTTCGGTCTCCTCTCCAACCATTCCTTAATATGTGGAGTTAGCTCTTCCTCAGTACAGTCACCGCAGTCTTCTGCGAAGGCAATCAAATCCCGGGCGATATCCTCTACTGGCCAAGTTAAAAATTCGGTGTAGTCATTCTCTATCGCGCTATCCAGATTGTCCGCCACCACCTTATAGGATACCCTCATTTGATAACCTCATAGGTCTTCGTCACGATGCCCTTCAACCCGTCGCCGCGCACGTGTGGATTACGCCAGGTGCGCAGGGTAGGGCATTTCGTGCAACGATAGCGCTCGTGGTCGTTATCCTCTAGCCGGTACCAGTCATGCGCGCATTGCCGGTCGCGGTGATAGTCTACCCA
>Ga0065712_10001506_pt1 | contig 12251 bp, 19 predicted proteins | sample MisRhiReplicate1_FD_59099 | JGI IMG/M metagenome (GOLD analysis project Ga0065712, IMG submission 59099) | Miscanthus rhizosphere microbial communities from Kellogg Biological Station, MSU, sample Rhizosphere Soil Replicate 1: eDNA_1 v3... | ecosystem: Host-associated > Plants > Roots >...
GTCAACTTCTTCTCCTTCGTGAATGTCGATCGCGCGGCGTACATTTCCGTCGAGACTCGAATTGAAGAGATGGGCCGGATCCTTCAGAGACGCGCCCTTGGCGAAGGTAAGCTTCACGACATTCTTGTAGGATTCGCCAGTGCAGATGATGCCATCGTGCGACCAAACCGGAGTGCCCATCCACTTCCACTCCTCGACGACGTCCGGGTCTGCTTCCTTGATGAGCTTGCGCATTCTGCCGAGGGTTTCCCCGCGCCAGTCCCCGAGTTCGGCGATTCTTTTCGAGATGAGCTCCGATGCCGACTGATCTTGGCTCGCGTCCGACTTTTTCATGTTCTTATCCTAGAAGTTCCAGATATATTTCATTTCCAAGACAGTGGAGGATAGTCATGTAAGACTTCAGAACGACACCGCCTAACGACCAACTTTGCGACAGCCGTCGCGGACGTGCTCCAGCTATAACAGTCGCGTTGAAACGCTCCCGCATGCGACTGCCCAGCGGGGCGGCGGTTCGCTGCAGCGCTCTGGTTAGGCCTTAATTAAGCGCATTCTGGATTCGAAGACAGCCTACTCTTGCCGTGATTGTATTCCGACACATCATCGTTTCTGGCTACTTGTAGGCTACCGCAGCACTCGATGGGCCGGCGAGATGGATGACTTCGAAATGTTTGAAGCCGACCTCGCCACACCACTTCCGGAAGTCCGCACCGGAATAATCAAAGGCGTCGCCGAATTCGATGAGCATATTGAGCGACATCAACAAACCCTGGACGTTCTCGCGGCGGGCGTCGTCAATCAGCGCTTCGATGGCTACCAGCGCGCCGCCGGGCGGCAAAGCCTCGTACGCGGAGCGGATGAGGTGCATCTTTTTCTCCAGATTCCAGTCGTGCAGAATCATGCCCATCGTGATGACGTCGGCCTTCGGCAGTGGGTCTTTGAAGAAATCACCGGACGCGGTGCCGACGCGGTTCTCCAACCCGACGGCGGCGATGTGATTCTTCGCAATGGGTTCGACCGCTGGCAGGTCGAAGCTGGTGCATTTGAGGTGCGAGTGTTTCTTCGCGACTTCAATGCTCAGCAGGCCGGTCGCGCCGCCGACGTCGCAGAGCGTTTGGAATTTCGAAAAATCAAATTTGTCCGCGAACGCCTCGAAGTTGATCCGCGAGAGCCCGGTCATCGCGCCCATGAATTGCTCCAGCCGGGGTAGATCCGCATAAAGTTCTTCAAACATGCCTTTCTGGCCATGCTTGATCTCGTTCTGCGCTCGGCCCGTCCGCAACGCGTCCGGGAGATCGTTCCAGAATTTGAACAGCCGCGCGTTGAGCATGACCAGAATGCCCCCGATGTAACGCGGGCTGGCCTCGTCGAGGAACAATGAGCCTTCGGGCGTGTTTAAATACCTCGCCTGCGGGCCGTCACCTTCGCGACCGAGAAACTTCATCGCGACGAGAGCATCAAAAAAATCCGCGATGGCGCGCGGGTGGAGTTGCAATTCCGCACCAAGCTCTGCGCCGGTGAGACGGCGACCGGCGAGTTTCGTGAACACGCCGAACTCGACGGCCGTGAGCAGGACTTTGGAATGCCAAAAACCGAAAGCGGTCTGCAGGATAGATGAGGGATCAAGGGCCGTGTTCATCGGTGTGTGATTTTGGTTGACGGTTGTCATGGGTCACAATCTGGCGTATCTGAACGAATTTGACAACTGTCAGGGTGGTATGGTGCGAGGTAGCCTGACTTGTGAGTATACCGACCCGTGTATTTGTTACCTTTAGAGCTGTACAGAGCAGGTTAATTCATCACTGATGTGCTAGACTACGAACCGTCTTTGCCAGCACCCTTTCCATTACAGGATTTCCTCTCAAAATGACTAGCGGACAGGCATTTGACATCGTTCGTTATAAGGCAATTGTGGAAGAAATTTTTCAGGCATGGATATCCAAAATCAAATTTCACCACGACAGGGGCCGCGACCATTTTCATCCGCATGACTCTCAGGTCTGCACGGGGGTTATCGCACACTCTCTTCTTGACGATCAGCCTATGCTCGAGTCAACGTGACGCCGCTGAGCCGCTAGAAGTAAATACATCATCTAGCGTTAAATCTCCCGGCGGCTTTAGCAGCGGGTTAGGCCCGGTCAAACACTTGGTCGTGAGTGAGTGTTACCGACTCACCGGTGTCGGAGATTTTGAGTCCAGAATTCTCTACCGAAATGAATGAATATCAAGACCGAAGCAACTAACATTAACCAATCGCGCACCGTATGTGCCTCGCGAAAATCGTGGAATGCAAGCCAATTTACAACCAAAAGTAATAGACCTGCGCCAATCATGAGCAAATTATCTGTTTTGAACATGCTTATCCTCTTCATTATTGATTATGCAGAAGAGCTGCCTAACGTGAAGCTCAGCCGGCGCTCTTAGCGATCCGTCTGAAGCACCAAATTAGACATCTCCGTTTTGCGAAACACCAGGCCGTGAAAAATTTCTAACCTGCCGGTACTATCCCGCGCACTGCCCAAGCCTTTGCACGAAGCGTAATTGATCCATCAGGGCGATTACCAATAATGTCTGTGCGTAGTCGCTCCTGCAATATCATTCGGCGATCCTCAGAGAGACTACTGATGTAAAGTTTAGGCGGTCCCTGGGCGTTCGACAGAATGCGCCACAAATCCTCAAAGGAAGTAAACTCCATAGGAATAACCAGGGCCGTTGTTTCAACATTCGCAAAACCAGCGGCGGTCCACAAATCTGAAAGTGCGCTTGGCGATCCGTAACGCCTATCTCCAGTGCGTTTAGCCCCTGAGTCAACTGCAACCGCCGCATCCCAGAATCTTTCCGCTAACTCCATGCCGCCACTGTTGTCCCATACACAAGTTGCAACAGTTCCTCGCTTTTTTGTGACGCGCCCCATTTCTCTTGCTGCCCTGTCTGCATCCGAGACAAATTGGATCACCAATGACGATATGCAGCAGTCGAAAGAACCATTGTCATAGGGAAGTTCCTGCGCATCCCCGATCTCAAAAACAACATGCGCATACGTATTATTTGCACGGGCATATTCTAAGTAGCCTACTGAAGGGTCAATGCCGACAACCGTTGACGCTTTTGTCGTCTCGGCGATGGTGAATGTAAGTGAACCTGTACCGCAGCCTACATCTAATACCCGATACCCTTCTTTGATACCGCCTATAAATTCGATGAAGAGAGGAGCAAGGGTTTTACTCCAGCCTCCCATCCCGGCGTGGTACTTATTAGCATCCGTGTGCAAGTCGGTTTCCATAGTTGCCCCCGTAAGCGTGTCGACTGGGATTGACGTCTAACGTTCGAGATGGCGGCGGCTTTGGGCTGCCGCTCAAAGCCGTCTGCTCGCTGGAGGGTTAGGTTTACGCACGGCGCAGCGACATTTGGTACGCCTCGATTTTCGGCAGCAATATCGCTCGCCGAGCTAGGCTTTCCGCGGGCCAATATTTCTCCCGCTCGTAGTACTCCGGAACGGCGTGAGCTCCGGGTGGAATGACCACCCACGGCTGCTTTGACGCCGTGAAGATATGTATGTCGGGTGGCAAGTAATCAGGAGCATCGAGGGTACCTACCCGAACAAACTTAACTAACGGACCTGCACCTGCGTAGTTGCTCCACACCGCAATGCGGCACTCGGGACACCTTGCGATCTTTTGGCCGGCGCCACTTTCAGAAGGCGTGTGCACGATCTCCGGTTCGCCGCTCAGCACTTCGACTCGATCGGCTTCGATCATGGCGTTGAGGGCGAATGAGGCTCCCGATTCACGTTGACACCAACGACAGTGGCAGCAGTGAACGAACAACGGCGCCGTATTCATGCGGTAGCGAACGTACCGGCAATCGCAACCGCCTTCGAGCGGAAAGACATCGGTTGTATTCATCCTGATCTCCCGGCAGACCCAACGATACCGATCAGCGCCGCCACCGAGCGTGGCGAGGAGGGTTTCCGCCAGCAACGCTGGCGGGCGTTCCGCTGCATCGGTTCTTGGGCGATAACTGTCTAGAGCTACTGGGCGATTTCGTCATAGCCGCGCCTAGGAACTCGACAAAACAGTAGCCATTTCCGAAAGGATTCGCCATCAGAGCCATACGGCCCCACTTGTGCGCTGTGATAGACACCTCCAGAGTGGCACCAACCGAAACGGCCTTCTTCACCGCTGCCTCGATATCTTTAACGACAAAATCAAGATGCACCGGCGTCCAATGGCGAGCATAATTGCGCACCTGCCTTGTCGTGCTCGCAGCTGCGGTGCCCGAGACCTTAACCAGCAGATAGATGGGAGCTGGGCCTCCCAGCAATTCGACGCCGCTGCTTTCGAAACGGCGGCCGACCTTTAGTCCAAACGCGGACCCGTAGAAAGCAACTGCTTTCGGAACATCATCAACGTCGATGTTGACGAGAAAATCCGTCACACTGGTCTCGCTGTCACCCAACGCCCTGTGGCTAAGCTTTCGCGCAAAAAAGGGCCCTGAACGACGAGTATTTTCGACATCGGTCCTAGGTCAAGTGTTAGTCGCGCGGGTGACGCCAACCGCCTCGCTATAACGTTGCGGTACGGCAACTCAGCCGCCTCGTTTGAAGAACTGGACGGCGCGTTCGTGCTTTTGCGCTGCAGCACGCGTTTTGAATGTTCCAAGATTTTGGCGTCTGCCCGTCTTCGGGTTCTTCTTACGTGAGTAAAGACGATAGCGCCCGTCTTTAAGCTTCCGGATCATATGTCGTACCTCAAACGATAGGGTCTGGCTAACGCGACGGCCAAGCAGCCGAGGTCAGCGAGCTCAGCGAGCGGATCGAAGATCCTCTCAAGCTGTTTGTTATGCGGTTTTCACAATATCGCACAGCCATTCATGCACCACGGCCTCCAACCAAAATATCAGCACGGTCCTCCGCTTCAGTGGACATGTAAAGGTCCACGCTCGGCAAGAACAGTTCACGCCATTCCGTTTCCCACCCTCCAAGGCCTCTGTCAATCGCGGTCTGCAATGTAGACGTTCGGTCACTCTCCACGAAAACTCGAAGATCATAGCGGGAACAAAAATAGAGGTGCTGTACCGTACAGCAAACAGCCGGTGTTTTTGCGAGACCTGATTGTATGCCAAGTTCATAAGACCAGAATCGATCGATCACTTTATGGCTCGCGGGTTTCATTTGCACGCAAAACGATAACGCTATGCGGCTAAGCCGTGGCGAATAAGCGAGCCTTTGAGGCGAGCGTTCTCGACATCAGTCTTAAGCCGCGGGTTAGTGTGGTTCTGGCCGCAATACATCGCACATGACTACTCCTTCCACTCGTAAAACGTTTTGAGGAAGCGCTGTACAACGTCGGCTACCGTCTGTTGGTTGATGTTCCGCTCTTTGCAATAAGCCGAGGCAAACCATTCAAGGAGCGACTTTGTCCCTTTGCTTGAATTGCAGGCGGCGCAACATCTTGCCACGTTGAGCGATATAATCGAATGGTCATTCCACCTGTTGTTGTCGATATGCTCCCATNTCGCATTGCGTTTCCGGTCGCTCTTCGGCGAACATTCTGTANACTTAACTCCACAATAAACGCAATTGAGATCTCTTGCCTTCACTTCGTTCTCTAGGGACTCTGGTATTCCCCACTTATTCATAATCCGTGGTCGTCGAATACTGTCGCCTTCGTTCGCGGGTTCCGTTGCCTTATATGGTCATGCTAACGACAGCGCTTAAGCGGCGCGCCGCCGAGACGCTGGCAAAACACGACGACGCTTCTCGGCGCGTCCGCTTGAGCGCAACTGACGAGATCGCGCTCGCAATTGTCGCTGACATTGGCCGCGCACGTTTACGCCGGTCACCTTGGTACGACCCGGAATACGGGGAACTGCGAGGACACCTGCTCGAACTCGGAGAGCGGCGCATCCTTGTCAACCGGTAGATGCGGCCTCGCGCCAGGGGCCCGCTTCAAATAGGCTTTCAGCACTCGGGCCCGCTGATTCGGAGGAATCTCTTCGAGGCGCACCTCCTCGCGACGACCGTGACGTAGCACGACATTGCCGCCCGCTGCCTTCACATTTCGCACCCAATCCACCTCCGCTCCGAGCATGGACACAAGGTACCGCTCACCGTCAATAAGAGCCATAACGAGTGGCAAGCTGATGGTGCGGCCGGATCGCCGGCCACGCACGTCCAGAGTGACCAAGTAATTGGGGGCGACGCCGAGGGCGTGGATCGAGGACGACCACCGGTTTAGCATGGTTGCTACACGGTTGGGATGACCATCGCGGTACAGCCATTTCGCCAAGCTCATTATCAGTGACCAGCCAAATATCCTTCAACACTCAAGCCAGCCTGAACTCTAGAGAGCCCCTTCATCAGATGCCGAACGCTTCGGCTGAGAAGCAATGGCAGCCAAGCTTTGCGAGCATGGCCGTGTGTATTTCTCAAGCCGCTGGCCAGACGTCTCCTAGAAATCAATGACCATGAGTTTCAATCCAGTAGCGGCGCTTTGGCTTGTCGAGATCGGTCCGGTGACGATGTTGTCCAGGATGCCGCCGTTCTTTTCGATTGTTCTTATCGAACCGATGTTGTCGTCGTCGCACGTCAGTAAAATACGGGTGAGACCGAGCTTGTGGCGGGCGACCTGGATAGACAGATGGAGGATTGTAGTAGCGTAACCCCGGCGGCGGAATTCCGGAACGACGGCGTATCTGATATGCCCGCCCACACGCTCAAGAACGGATTGAGTGAGTGGCGAATCGAAACTCGCCCGACTATCCGCTGCCCGACGAACGCAAATAGAAACGTCGAGGGAATGTGGTTAGGTGCAAGGGTTAACCCCCGCTCCGGCTCGGCGAGAACCTCAAGATAGCGGCTGAAGGGCACGCCCTCTTTGTAAAAATGAAGGAAGTAGGGGACTTCCGGCGAAGTGGCCCGGTGCGCGCGTAGAAACTCCTCTTCTTCGCCTTCTCTCGGTAGTCGAAGAGTTAAATCTGTTTGCATCTGAGTCCACGGACGCTTCGGTTTGCCTAACGCTTGGCTGAGGCGCGCGAGTTGGTTAGCACCGCCTCAAGCCAATTGTTATGTGTAACCCGCAAGGAGCCTTTCGGCCTTTACTATTCGGCCTGTATCGGCTGTCAGGCTTTGGATCATTCGGCGCACGCTCCAATAGAGACCTTCAACCAAGAGCACCTTTTTATCGTATCGGCGATATATCCGGCCGAACACTCGAACTCTCTAAGCTCTCGATCCATTATTCCGTCTGTCCCGTTGAGGCGTTTTAAGGAGCCAGCGTTTCAGTAGCGTGTTCGATTGCTTTCTTCTCGTTCATGGTGCTGTCTTAACGGTCCCGGCAACCGGCGCACGTCCGGGTTGGCCGGGCGGTTAGGCGCGATCGCCATACAGTGACTTCTCAATTCGTCGATCAGGCACCAACCACAGGATCGCTGCTACGACGTATAGCGCCTGAGCCACCCACAGCCACCGGAACGTGGAGATGATTGCAGACAAGTACAGAACAGGCGAGAGCTTCCCCTTCCAATCGCCGCCGATTGCCGCCTTGAGTGGCGACTCCGAGCCCTGCGAAGCAATGATTGTTTGCTGAAGAATCAAATACGCGAAGGCCGCGGCAAGGAGGACGCCGCCATAAAGCGCGGACGGTACAGGCGCGAAATGATTCTCACCCATCCAGCCCGTAACGAACGGAAAGAGCGACAGCCAGAAAAGAAGATGCAGATTGGCCCAAAGGATGCCACCGGTCACCCGAGTGCAGGTATGCAGCATATGGTGATGATTGTTCCAGTAGATGCCGACGTAGACGAAGCTGAGAACGTAGCTCATGAATACGGGAAGGAGGGGTGCCAGCGTTCCGACGCTGTCACCATGCGGAATCTTCATCTCCAGCACCATGATCGTAATGATGATCGCGATGACACCGTCGCTGAAGGCCTCGAGTCGGTTCTTGCCCATTGCGTGTGCCCTTGAGGCAGCCTAGAGGAAACGCCAACTCACCAGCACTACCGCAGCAGCGGGAACCGCGAACAGCAGGAGCAATATGGGCAATTCGTCGGCCACCGAGTAGCCTGCCTTTCAAACCCCTATCCACATGTTGGTGGCAGTGATCATCAGCCACAGACTTAGTTCAGAGGCCAATTCTCCGTCTGAGGTTGATGGGATCTGCGGCGCGCCTAACGGATGGCGCTTAAACTGCGGATCCGAACGATAACGTACACTAACAGAAGATTACCTCAGAAAACGTGACGCCGTTAGCTTCAAGCGCGTGTTAGGCAGCCGCTCAGCGAACATGTTTCCGGATCTGCTCGGCCCACTGATGAAGCGTCTTGAAGCCCGTGAACGAATAGCCTGCACCGATCGACAGATCCCAGACCCCGGGCGTAACACGCTTGCCCTCCACATCAAGCAGCGAAATGCTTGCGTGGGCAGTTGTGTCGCCCCCAAGATCGAGTATTGCTTCCACACACGTCGGTGCTTGCAGGCCATCGCCACCTTCACCGCAGTCGTTCACTTCCCACTTGATGGCAGCCGGCGGACAAAGGTATCCCAGCCAGCGTTCCAGTGGGACCGCCGGGAGATTTGAGTCCAGTGAAGCCACTGACACACCCTTCGCAACTGCGATGAGATCCTGACCGGCAGCCGAAACAGTTCCACTAGCCAGAAAGCCGACAATGAGAGCGAAAGTGACACGCTTCATGAGCCGAATAGGTTGCCTAACGCCGAGGCTTAGAGGACGAGACCGGCGAGCACAGCGAGCGGGTCGAAGATCCTTCTCAAGCCGATTGTTAGAAAGCACGGTGAATTTCGCAGCGGGCAACATTACGAAAGCGGGATCTGAAGTTGCCTCGCCTGGGAGGCGGAATCACGGGCACCCCATCGGCGCTTTATCTTTCCATTCTGAATTTCAAACCACTCCATTGCGACCAGCTCGTAGGACTGGCCTGTGGGCTGGTTCCCGAATGCCGGCGCTTTGAATGTGCCGGACTCGAGGTAGCGCGCTGCAACAAGATTCCCTTCGGCAACTAGGCCTTGAATAGCCAGTTGCATTCCATAGCCCTCAATGAGCTGTCGCCATATAGGCTCGACCTTCTCGAAGATGCCCTTTCCCATGACACCCTGAATCTCGGCATCGTCCGCGAGCAATGTTTTGAGCGCCTTGAGGTCGCCTCGATTGAAGGCGCCCACGTACGCGCGGACGACTGCCTTGGATTGTTCTTCGACAGACATTTAAGCCCCCTCCGGAATAGTGCTGTCTAACGCTATGCGGCTAAGCCGTGGAGAAAAAAGCTGAAAGGCGAGCGTTCTTGGCATCAGTCGTAAGCCGCGAGTTATGTGTCCTTATTCTCAACCTGCGTCCGAATAGAATCCGTCGCGGTAGATCATTACAGCTATACTCATACCTAAATTTGCGCCGCACCAAGTCCTCGGGAAGTCGATAGGTCTCGCACTTTGGTTCTGTACCACTCGCGAACGCAATGTCCAAAACCTTCGAGTACACTGACGCCACGAAATTTTAGTCCGATCAGGTAGTTTCTCTAAGATGAAGGCAACGGCTTCCTCGACACCAGTATCGCAATGACCGACACCGGCAGTGACGTAATAGACATCTCCAACCCGGGCATTTCACGCCAGAACGTTCAAAGCAGCGGCTGCTCTCCGAAGCGGTTTATCAAAAGTCCAAATTGCAGACCTTGTGAGTAGCGTCGAAGCGAGAAGATGAGCATCCACCCAACCGATGCCTTGCCCATACAAGCGATGGGCCTCTAGAAAACTCATGACCTCCTCATGCTCGACCAAATGAGCCTCGGGTAAGGCTTTCAAATTGGCCAGAATCTCCCTGCGCTTCCGAAGTGTACCGCACGCCAATTCACCGATGATGAAACGATGGCAAAAGACCTGCTGATCAAACAACAGCGACTTTAAACGTTCGTTTCCAGCTCGGAAATGGTCGATCCAAACGGACGTGTCGACCAGAATCATGCGGTCTTGCGACGCCGTCGTCTGCGAATCCCGCGCAGATGTTTCTCAGTGCCTCCGAGATTAGCCAACCGACGCGCGCTCTCTCTTGCAATTAGCGCCTCTAACCCTAATCGCACCAGTGAAGTTTTTTCTTTTACACCGGTGAGTTTAACAGCATTGTTTAGCAGAGAATCGTCGATATTAAGTGTTGTTCTCATATGCATAAGGATGCCGAATCGATGCATACGTGTCAACTGTGGATGAGATAACGACAAGGCTAAGAAGCGACGGTTTGCGAGCGCAGCGAGCAGGGCCGTACGTCTTTCTCAAGCCGTTTGTTAGCCGAGCACTGTTGAGCTTTAAGTCGCAAACATTTCCCCTAAAACAGACAAGACGGCAGCGAGGGAATTCGGAGCCAACCGTCCAAGTCGCCTCGCTAGTCGCTCAACATCCACTGTACGAAGTTGGTCCGTGGCGACAAATCCGCTTCGGCGCTGAAAACGGCACGAAACTCGCCATGGATAAGCGTGCCCTCCGGTCGTCATCGGCGCGACGATAACCGTGAGGAGATGGTCGTTCAATTCATCTGGCGACACGACAAGACATGGCCGTGTCTTACGAATTTCGCTACCCCGCGTCGGATCGAGCTGCACCAGGTAAACGTCACCTCGCGATGGCACGCCGGGTTCCTATCGCCATTTCCAATCTTTCTCGTCGAACCGGGTCGAAGTAGTGGGGTCAAGAAGACGGTCTTCACCTCTCTCATGCATCTTGCGAGCTGCGGCTGCCCATCCCGCACGAGGCCGGCTTCCTCTGCGAATCACAATCCGACCTGGCTCAGCGTCAAGTTCAACTTCATCAGCGAGTTGGGCTTGTTCCAACAGCACCTTTGGCAGCCGTACACCGCGCGAATTGCCAATCTGAACAATGCGACTCTTCATTTGAACCTCTGGACTTACATTGTAATCACACAGTGGCTTAATTGGCAATCAGAAAAGAGTGGCCAAGGCCAGTGGGAGCTGCCGGCTAACGATTAAGGCTGAGCGGACGAGGCCAGCGAGCGGAGCGAGCGAGTCGAAGATCCACTTAAGCCGATGGTTATGCGCCATGCGGTTCTCGCTCTGCGGCGCTGATGNCGGGCCGATCTCCGGTGTACTCCGGTGAACCCGCCCAAAGCGATCGANAAAGAAATCCCTGAGCTTGAAATATCTTTCAGAAAGCCCTCGAATCCTGCCATCGTGAAAACGCTCACGCCCTTCCATTCCGGCTTCCGACGCCGGTTCTGTGGAAAGAACGAGTGAGCAATACCATTACGTAGGTCGTTTAGCGCTGCCAGATCAGTTACCCATTTTGGGATCTCGTGAACGCTCCTCACCAGGTCGAGCTTTTGGAGTAGGTAAAGCCGCTCGAGGACGAAATAGTTGAAAGACCGAAAGCGTTTGGTTCTCCAGAGCTCTGGAAAACCGCGTCGTTTGCCGAAGAAATGCCAACACACCACTGCGCTCAGGAACTCATCAAGCAAGACGTATTTTTGGATGATTGCACTTCGGATAATCTGATCCTTGGCGAGTTCCAAGCGTGGCGTGCGCCCGTCGACATCTTCGTCAGCGATTATAGTATCGGGTCGAGCATGAGCGTCGCCAAGAGCTGTCTCAGCTCAGCAACCAACCGCCTTTGATTGGCTGTTAGCTTGGTAGTCGCCACTAATCCCTCGTTTCAGTTGGAAAGTGAAGCATAACGCGATGCGGCTAAGCCGGTGCCGAATAGAGCGAGCCGCAGGAGAGCGATTTCGCCATCGGTTTAAGCCGCGGGTAGGGTGCATGCTTCACTCGTGGTGCAATTTGACGTTTGCACCCGGCGGGACTTCGCCACCGACGCAGATCCGATATCCATCGGGGTCGCAAAGCTCGAACTCCACAAGGCCGTAGAACATTTTTTCCGGACCTCGAAGCAGTTGCGCCCTCTTCTCAACCGCGGCAGCAACGTCGAGGACGCCCGTTCCGGCAACCCTTAGATAAACGGACCATAGAAACTCTGGATCAATCTTGCGCTCGGACGAGCTTGCGAGTCTTGGTTTATCCGCGCATTGCAGCATGATCTCCGCACCGTCTCGCCGCAGTATTGCGAATGAATATGGAGGACTGCTGGGGAACGTGTCAGGCTTGAACCCAAGAATATTAACGTACCACCGTAGGCTGGTCTCTACGTTGGCGACCTGTAGCACGGGAACGGCTCGTTGATACTCAGACATAAAGCTCCTCGCGCCCACTTCATGCACCCTAACGACCAACGTGAG
>Ga0065712_10068276_pt1 | contig 12230 bp, 7 predicted proteins | sample MisRhiReplicate1_FD_59099 | JGI IMG/M metagenome (GOLD analysis project Ga0065712, IMG submission 59099) | Miscanthus rhizosphere microbial communities from Kellogg Biological Station, MSU, sample Rhizosphere Soil Replicate 1: eDNA_1 v3... | ecosystem: Host-associated > Plants > Roots >...
CCCGCGCCCGTCCATTGACGGCCCACATCCAGACGGCTCACGACTGCTAGACGGCAACGCCTGTGCCCAGGAGGAGGGAATCAGCTAAGTGGTCGCCAGGCTGTCAGATACGAAGAAGTGGCCCCACTTTTGTGCCAGTAATCAGAAGGGACCACGACTGACGGATTTGAGCGGTCGACTAACGCTTTCGAATTCGAGGCGGGGTCAGCGAGGGATCGAGAGATCGGCTTCGAAGGACTCGAACGACCGTTGAATCCGGTGCAGAAATGCCTCTTTGAAATCGACGCCCTGTCCCAGATCACGAAGGAGATTCGCGACGGCAAATCCCCCGGCCTCATTGAGCAGCTGGCGAGCCGCGCCAGCGCTCACATCGTAGGCGAGCTTGGCCTGATCTCCGGTGAACCTGCCGAAGGAGGTCTGCAATGCGGCGAGGACGCCGGCAGGCAATGGTTCGCTCGCGGAATTGACATCGTTCTGAGCGACGTCCTTCTCGAGTGCAGTCGCCAATCCTTCATTCAGCCACGTGGGAACGTTACGCAGAGCGAGTGTGTGTATAAGCGCGTGTGTGTATTCGTGCGCGAGCACACGATCGAGTTCCTCGGGCTTCGCGAGCGCGCCGCGCATCGGGACGCGAATCGTGCCGTCGTAGGCGCCGCCGGCCCAAATCGGAGCCAGTGTGATATCGCGAAATTGCTCGGTCGTGTAAAGGACGACTGAGAGTTGCTTATCCGGGTACGTCGAAAGGACCTGGCCAATGCGCTCCGCTGCTCGTTCGAGCGATTCAAGCGCGCGAGCGGCGAGCTCGGCGTCGGCCTCACCTTCGAACGAGACGGTGAACCACGGTCCCGCGACACTTGTCATGCGACTGTGCAGATCGGCCTCGCGTCGCCAGCGCTCGAGCCTGACGCGCGCCTCTTCGTATTCAGGCTCGTTCGGCAAGCGCTCGTACTCGCGTACGGCGCTCATTACGTCGCCCGTTCGATAGAGCACGAGACCGAGCACCTCGCGTGCGCGAGACATTTTTGGATCCAGCCTGAGTGCGCGCTCGAGCGCGACCCGTGCATCCTGATCGCGGCGCTCGAGGAACGCCGCGGCTCCTGCGCCGAGATGGAGTTCCGCGTTCCCGGGGTCTCGCGCGATCGCCTCGCGAAACGCATCGGCCGCCTCGCCCGGCTGATTGCGTGCGAGCGCGTCCCAACCCGCGCGCGCGAGCATCGTCGTCTTCGGGTCGCTTTGTGCCGACGCGCACGTCACGACCAGCGCCAGCATGGCCACCGCATGGGTCACGACGCGAACGACACGGATATCGGTCACGTTCCTAATGATCGGGCAAGCGGCCTGCCGGCGAGGAGAGATTTCATCGGCGCCAAGAAGAAAGGGCCCGGCTCATCACCGGACCCTCATGTCGAACACTTTTGCAGACCGCCGTCACGCGGCCCTCGTGCAGTTACGGCTTGATGATGTCCCAGAACGGAATATTGGCAACCGCTCTGGCGCCCTTACTGTCAGCCGATGTTCCTGGAGTGAACGTCGCACTGTCCCCGGCGCTGTTGAACGAGCCGGCCTGTTGCTGCGCCGAATTAATCGCAGAGGTAGTTGTCCCGCACAACGCCGCCTCCCACGCTGCGAAGGTTCCGTTTGCTGGCACCGAACCGAACGCTGATGCATTGAGTTCAGCGGCGATCAACTGCTGGAGCAACTGCATCCGGTTCTGGTCGAGGGCGAGCCGTTTCGAGCCATTCGACTTCTTGGCGATGTCGCTCCAGAAGCTGCCCATCACCTTCCCGAGGTCATCGATGGGCCGGCCGCAGATGAGAGTATCGCCGATGCCGGCTGTCGCCGCCACACCTGGGAACGTGTGATTAAACGCCGTGCCGCCGAACCACGCGATTTGGGCAAGTTGCGGATGCGTGGCCCAGAAGCCCTGCGTGCGCGTCGCACCGTTGCCGGTGTTTTCGAATACGCAAGTCACGGTGTCCCCGTTCTTGAGGTTGATCGTCGCCGTCCTCGTCGTGAGGCTGCCTGTTCCTGTACTCGTGCCGCCAGTGTTCACGGTGCAGGCGAGAGGTGTGTTCGGATCGGTCGAACCTCCGATACCGGTCAGGAGCCACCCAAGCTGCATCGATTCCTGAACCGTATAGTTGCCGATGTAGAGGCCGCTTAACGTCTTCTTGTTGCCGTCACTCGCAGTACTTCCTGTGAGCGCGAACGTATTGGTGTAGCTATTCGGACCGTTCGCGGTGAAGGAGAAGCTCCCATTCGCGGGCTTTGCGTTCTTGATGATGATGATCGTGCCGCCGATGTCGTTGTTGATAATCGTGCAGGTTGCGGTGTCCCCGACCGCTAGCGCGATCGAGTTTCCACTCACTGCGGACGCGCCGTTCTTCACGCAGCTGTACGTCGTCCCGTTCGCATACCCATACACGGTGCCGGTCTCGCTCAGGGTGTACGTGCCCGCCCTGAACGTCGCACCGCTCGACACCCCACCCGCCCCGCTGATCGGCGTCGGGCCGCCGTTCGCGATCAGTGTCCACTGGCTTGCCGTCGCCGTCCCGCCGTTGTCGCTCACGACTTGTTTCACCAGCGTCAGGCTTGGCGCAATGTCATCGTTCCTGATCCTGCACGTCGCTGTATCGCCGTTGGCCAGCGTGATCGAGTTTCCGCTCACTGGTGCCGCGCCGTTCTTGACGCAGCTGTACGTCGTCCCGTTCGTGTAGCCCGCTACCGTGCCGCTCTCGCTCAGCGTGTAGGTGCCGGCACTGAAGGTCGCACCACTCGACACTCCACCTGCCCCGCTGATCGGTGTCGGGCCGTTCGCGCTCAACGTCCACTGGCTGGCCGTCGCCGTCCCGCCGTTGTCGTTCACGACTTGTTTCGCCAGCGTCAGGCTTGGTGGATTGTCGTTGTTGTTGATCGTGCAGGTCACGTCCTGCCCGAAGGCGACCGTGACCTGCGAACTCCCGTTCACCGGCACCGACGTATTGGTCCCGGTGAGCACGCACGAGTAGGTGCCCGCGGTGTAGTTCGCCGGCCCATTCGACTCAGCCAGCGTGTAGGTGTCGGCCTTGAAGGTCGCTCCGCTGTTGACCGGCGTCGTACCCGTAAGATTCGTCGGAGTCTGCCCGGTTCCCGTCGCCGTCAGCGTCCACGCTGTCACCAGAGCCGTGCCGCCGTTGTCGTTGGTCACCGTCTTGATCAGATGCAGCGCCGGTGCGTTGTCGTTGTTGTTGAGCGTGCACGTCACGTCCTGCCCGAAGCCGACCGTGACCTGCGAACTTCCGTTCACCGGCACCGTCGTATTCGTCCCGGTGAGCACGCACGAATAAGTGCCCGCGGTGTAGTTCGCCGGGCCATTCGACTCAGCCAGTGTGTAGGTGTCGGCCTTGAAGGTGGCTCCGCTGTTGACCGGGGTCGTACCCGTAAGATTCGTCGGGTTCTGCCCGGTCCCCGTCGCCGTCAGCGTCCACGCTGTCACAGCCGCGGAGCCGCCGTTGTCGTTGGTCACCGTCTTGACCAGATGCAGCGCTGGTGCGTTGTCGTTGTTGTTGATCGTGCAGGTGACATCCTGCCCCAGGCCGACCGTAACCTGCGAACTCCCGTTCACCGGCACCGACGTATTCGTCCCGGTGAGCGCGCACGAATAGGTGCCCGCGGTGTAGTTCGCTGGGCCATTCGACTCAGCCAGCGTGTAGGTGTCGGCCTTGAAGGTCGCTCCGCTGGAGACCGGGGTCGTTCCTGAGAGATTCGTCGGAGACTGTCCTGCCCCGTTCGCAGTCAGCGTCCACGCTGTCTCCAAGGCAGAGCCGCCATTGTCGTTCGTGACCGTCTTGACCAGGGTCAGCTTCGGCGCATCGTCGTTGTTGGTGATCGTGCACGTCGCGTTGTCGCCGTTGGCCAGCGTGATCGAATTCCCGTCCACTGCCGACCCGCCGTTCTTCACGCAGCTGTACGTCGTCCCGTTCGTATACCCAGTCACCGTGCCAGTCTCGCTCAGCGTGAAGCTGCCGGGGTCGACTTGGAACGTACCACCGCCGCTCCCTCCATATGGACCTCCAGGGCCGCTCGCGTTCAGCGTCCACTGCGTCGCGGTCGCCGTACCACCGTTATCGCTAACCACGTTCTTGACGAGCGTGAGCGAGGCTGACTGGCGCGTGTTTATGAACGTGCAGGTCACGTCCTCACCCTCACGCAGATTGATCGATAGCGTGTTGCTCGAGGCACTCTGGCTGCCGCCGTTCGGCGATGCGACCGTGCAGACCGGGGTTCCAAACGACAAGGCCCAGGGGGACACCGTGGTTTCCGACACCGTGTAATCGTTGCCGTTCTGCGCTGTGACAAGGATGCCCGAGAAGACTCGCGTGTTCGAGAGCGTGTTGTCAGCACCAGCTGCGCCCGAATCGTCATCCAGATTGAACGGCGATTGCGTCAACCCTCCTGTTGTCGAAAACGCGAAGTCTTGAGCATGGTTTGGCACCGTATCTTTGATGATGGTGATGCTGGCGGGAAAAATGACGGCATCAGCAGAGAGCGAGCGATCCTGGTTACCACCCGGTCCGTTGTCATTCGGGTCTACGACGTCGTTGTCGACACCGATGAGACGCATGTGGTACGGCGAGCCATCGATCGCAACGGCGGAGTTCGTCTCCCCCCAATCCGGACGCGTGGCGATGTGACCACCCCATGCGAGCACGGGGTTCGCAACGGTGGTGGTAAACGAGATTGTGATGCTCGCTGACTTGTCGCCGTCGAACCCGGCACCGTGTGAATAGCCGTAGGGACTGACGGAGGTGATATTGCCTCCGTACAGACGGAAGGCGCCTGCAATCGGAGTCACCCCCGCATCCGTGACTTGTTCATCGGCTGGGATAGGCTCTGTGTCGAAGGTGGCCTCGTTACATCCGGTGACGCCGGCACATGGGTTGGCATTGACCGTACGATTGAAGGTCGTGAGGTAGTCAAGGGCATGCTTGCCGCCCTTCGTCGTATCCCACTCGATCGTCAGGGTGTGAACGACGGCGCCGGTAGCCATGCCGGTAAACATGTAGCGGTAGGGCACGGAATCGCCTTCCGCGTAGTGGGATTTGCTCCCGCCGAGATTGCCGTTCACCCAACCTTCGTTGTTGGAGTCCGGTGAAGGCGCCTCAGTTCCGCGACAGGGTGTCGGGTCGGGCGATGCCAGGCTGCCGTTCGCGCACTGATCGAGCGATCCCAGGCTCGCGTCGGTGAAGTAGACCTGCGCGACGCGCCCGGAGCTCAAACCGGTCGCCGTCAAGAGGTAGCTCACACCCTCATCGTGAGTCGCGAGCTGGTACCGACTGTCGGTGAACGTTCCGCTGGGCCCAACCAAGACGTCGTTGATGACCACATCGGGGTGGATCGGCACATCGAGACGCTCGTGAAATTCAAGGCTGACGTTCTCGCCCTCCACGAACCCGCTACCGGTAACGGTGACGAACTCGCCTGGATGGTAGTCAGACTTGTCCGTCTGGATGGTCGGGACCGCTGCCTGACCTTGCAGGAGTTTTGTATTCATCGCCAACACGGCGATGAGTGAAGTAATAACAACCGTCAGGACGGCAGTTCGGCGGGCCATGTACGCTCCTCTTCCTCGATGGAATTTCCGGAACGTGCAGCTTTGCTCGGCTTGCCAAGCTGGGCAATGGCACGGAAGGTCAGGGAAAATCTGTAAGAGAACGGGACCTAGGTGGGGGTCGAACACCACGTAAGTGGTGTTGACAGTCCTTAGCTGTTAGTTCGACTCGCGCTCTGGTTCAATGAGGCCATTGTGCAGCGCAAAGAGCGCGAGTTCGAGCCGCGTCGATACACCCGTCTTGTCGAAGATGCTGCTCAAGTGATGCTTCACCGTGTCCTCACGCAGCGAGCACCGCTTGGCGATGTCCTTGTTCGACAGGCCATCGGCGACGAGAGCGACGAGCTCGAGCTCGCGAGGAGTTAAACCGAATGGGCGCTTGCCGCTATCGCGCGTCTCGCGACGGCCCATCGCCTGCACCAGATCGGCGACCACCTCGCGGCCGACCCAGTACTCTCCGCCGTGCACCGCGCGAATCGCCTTCACCAGCAACTCGATCGCCGACTCCTTCGCCACAATGCCACGCACACCGAGCTTCAACATGCGTGGAACTTCGGCGCGCTGAACGGCGGCACTGAGTAGGATCACACGAGTGCCGATGCGTGCTTCGTGTAACTGACGCGCAACGTCCAGTCCTGATTGTCCCGGCATGGCGACGTCGAGCAGCAGGATATCGGGCATGAGCTGCTGCGTCATCGCCAGTGCACCAGCGCCATCGCGCGCCTCGCCGACGACGGTCACATCGTCGTTATCCTCGAGGAGCCGACGGAGCGCCTGCCGAAACATGGTGTGGTCGTCGGCGAGAAGAATCCGGATTCCGGCGGCCGGCGCCCGATCAGGCGACGGCATACCCGGTCGCCATCGGAATGCGAATCTCGAGCCGCGCACCGGACGAACGCGACTCGACGGTCAGGTCGCCGCCGAGTGCGCGGACCCGTTCCATGATCACGCGCGGCCCTTGCAGCGCTCGCTGGAGCTCGTCGAGCGTCAGGCGGCCTTCGAACGGAAATCCTCTGCCATCGTCGGCGATCTCCATCACGCAGGAACCCGCGTGTGCCTTCACGCACACGTGAACCGAGCGCGCGCAGCTGTGTCGACGGATATTGGCCAGCGCTTCCTGAATGACTCGGAGCAACTCGACACACATCGATGGCGTGAATGCCACCGCATCGAGCGAGGCGTCGAGCGTCGCGGTGATCCCGGCCTCACGCTCGAAGCGTTCGACGATGTTCGCGAGGTACGTGGACAGCCGCGAAGGCTCAAGATCCGCGGGATGCAGGTGCTCAGTTAACCGCCGCAGCGACACGACCTGGTCGTGAATCTCTTTCTGAATCCCCGCAAGGGCGTCGTGGGCGGGTCCGGCGACCCCGGCGCGGCGACCGAGCATGTGGAGTCGTATCTCGAGACCGAGCAGCGACTGGATGACGCCGTCGTGCAATTCGCGAGCGAGAAGGGCGCGCTCCTCGGCCCGCACTTGCATTCGCAACACGCGGTTCTCGTGTTTGGCGAGCATGACAGGACCAATCTGTCGTGCCAGCCCCGCGACCGACGAGACCATCGTTTCCCTGTCGTCTTTCGACGGGTTGAGCAGCAGGAAGCGCCCGGTCCAGTCGCCGACAGGAGGAATCTCCACCGAAATCATGCTGGTCAGGTCACGACTGGTGGCGAGGGCACCCGCGTGCTGAATCAAATCCGGCGGCGGCTCGATGTGACCTGTTCCCTGAACCCACAGACGCCAGGTGCGCTTCTTCGATCCGTTGCCTTCGCGGGTCAACATCCAGTCACCCGGCGGGCCCGCAAAGTAGCCGGCCATCGCTGACGGCGGCGGCTCTGAGTACCGCCGCGGGCCATCCGAGGTCTCGATTGACTGATTGCAGACCCACAGGAATCCTCGCGAACCGGTCACGTCTCGGACGGCCCAGAAGGCATCAGTGGATCCGTAGAGACGCGCCAATGCCGGACCGGTGGTCCGCAGAACGGCAGTTAACCCACCGCGCTCGCGCAATTGACGAAGGATGCGATCAGCGAGCGAAGGTGCTGTCGCCGGGAGAAGTCCGTGATCGTCGTCTTTCATGCCGCTAACGGATCGCTCGAAACCAAACCCTCAAGCTTGCACACATTCTTTGATTAACGACGGCTGAGGTGCAAACGTACAGCCACCCCCACCAAAATCGTTAGAGTCCGTCAATACAAGGGAAAAATTCAGAGCCAGTGAATATTTCGTGATCCAAGGTCCGGCTCGAGGAGACTGAAGTCTTCGCCAGATAAGACTTACGGCAACTCGAAGAAGCGCATGACGGTTCGTTCATAGATCATCGACAGCGGCCCGAGGTCGGCGACGCGAACGTGTTCGTCGATCTTGTGTATCGACAAATTGAGCGGTCCAAACTCGACGACTTCCCGGGCCAGCCTCGCCAGGAATCGTCCATCTGACGTCCCGCCACTCGTCGACAGCGTTGGCCGCACCCCGCTGACCGACTCCACAGACGCCATCAGTGCGTCAACGAGCCGACCCCGAGGAGTCAGGAACGGTTCGCCGATCACGGTCCACTCGAGGTCGAACTGCATCGAATGACGCTCGAGGATCTCGCGGACGCGAGCCTGAAGTTCCTGCGACGTTGACTCAGGCGAGTAACGAAAGTTTAACGCGACATCCAACGCACCGGGAATGATGTTGCTCGCGCCGGTGCCGGCGTGGATGTTGGAGATCTGAAAACTGGTGGGCTGAAAGTACTCGTTGCCACGATCCCACTCGGCGGACACGAGTGCGGCGATCGCCGGTGCGGCGTCGTGGATCGGATTGCGCCCGCGTTCGGGATACGCGATATGACATTGCTGACCGCGCACCCGCAGACGGCCGTTCAAGGATCCTCGACGGCCATTCTTGATCGTGTCGCCAAAGCGCTCGGTGGATGTCGGCTCGCCAACGATACACGCGTCGATCGTCTCGCCGCGTTCGCGCAGGATCGAGACGACAGCCGCTGTGCCGTCCACCGCGTCGCCTTCTTCATCAGAAGTCAGCAGGATTGCGATTGAGCCACGGCTTCCGGGGCGCGCCACGCGTTCCGCGGCGGTGACCATCGCCGCGACCGAGCCTTTCATATCCGCAGCGCCGCGACCATAGAGCTCGCCATCGCGCTCGGTTGGCGTGAACGGATCGCTTCTCCACTCGTCAACAGGACCCGGTGGGACCACGTCCACATGACCGGCCAGGCAGACGAGCGGACCCGAGTCGCCATGTCGCGCCCACAGATTGCTCACTGACCCACGATCGAGACGCTCGCATCGAAAGCCAGCGGCCGACAGTCGCGTCGAGACGATTTCCAGCGCCCCTGCGTCTGCGGGCGTGACCGAGCGGCACGCGATCAAGGCTCTCGCCAACTGCAGCGTGTCGTGCTGGATGTCGCTCACGAACGAAGCAGCTCGTTGATGGACGTCTTGGCCCTGGTCTGCGCGTCCACCCGCTTGACGATGACGGCGCAGGACAAGGAGTACTTGCCGTCGGGCGAAGGCAGGCTGCCCGGCACGACGACCGATCCCGCCGGGACCTTACCATACGAGATCTCACCGGTGGCACGGTCGTAGATCTTCGTGCTCTGACTGATGAACGTCCCCATGGCGAGGACCGAGTTCGCCTCGACGATCACACCTTCAACCACTTCGGATCGCGCGCCGATGAAACAGCCGTCTTCGATGATCGTCGGGTTGGCCTGCAGCGGCTCGAGCACGCCGCCGATGCCAACACCGCCCGAGAGGTGAACGTTCTTGCCAATCTGCGCGCACGAACCGACCGTCACCCAGGTGTCCACCATCGTCCCGTCATCAACGTAGGCGCCGATGTTCACGTACGACGGCATCATGATGACGTTCTTCCCGAGGTAGCTGCCCGTGCGGGCCACGGCTGGCGGGACGATGCGAATGCCCGCCTGCCTGAACTGCGCGTCGGTATAGCGAGTGAAGCGCATCGGCACCTTGTCGAAGTATGTCGTCTCGCCGCCGTCGATCACGCGGTTGTCGTGCACGCGGAAGAACAGCAGCACCGCCTTCTTCAACCACTGATGCGTCACCCAGGTGCCGTCGATCTTCTCGGCGACACGAAAGGTGCCGGAGTTGAGTCCGTCAACAATCTCCTCGAGTGCTTTCGAGAGATCCGCCGGTACCTTGCCGGGTGAGATCTCGGCGCGGCGTTCGAAGGCTTCGTCAATGAGCGATTCGAGTACGTGAGTCATGTCAGTCCGCGTAGCTGTGAGAGAACGTGACAATGCGTTGGGCGGCTTCGACACAATCAGCCAACGCCGGCACGAGCGCCATGCGCACGTAGCCGCGTCCGGGGTTGGTGCCGTGGGCGTCGCGCGCCAGATATTGTCCCGGAAGCACGGTCACATGCGTGTCTGCGAAGAGTGCCCGCGCAAACGCTTCGTCATCGCCACCGGGGAGTCGCGCCCAGATGTAGAAGCCCGCCTCCGGTCGCGGCGCATGCATGACCGGCTGCAGCATCGGGATCAGCGCGTCGAACTTCTGGCGATATTGGCGGCGATTGTCGGCGACATGCGTCTCGTCATTCCACGCGGCGATGCTCGCTTCCTGGACGACCAGGCTCATGGCGCATCCATGATAGGTGCGATACAACAGAAACCGTTCGAGCAGCTTCGCGTCGCCCGCGACCGCACCTGCACGCAGCCCCGGCGCATTCGAACGCTTCGAGAGACTGTTGAACACGACCAGGTTCGTGAAGGCGTCGCGGCCGAGGCGCTGTGCGGCCTCGAGCGCACCGAGCGGAGGCTGCTCGTCGTAGATCTCGGAGTAGCACTCATCGGACGCGATCACGAAGCCATACGTGTCGGCGCGATCGAAGAGGGCACGCCATTCGTCGAGTGTCAGCACGCGACCGGACGGATTCGCGGGCGAGCACACATACAGCAACTGCGTGCGCGACCACTGCTGTGTCGTCAGCGAATCGAGATCCAGCGCAAAGCCAGTCTCTTCGGTCTGATTCAGAAACAGCGGCTCGGCACCCGCGAGCAACGCCGCGCCTTCATAGATCTGATAGAACGGGTTCGGCGACACGACGACCGGGTTCACCCGTGATGGATCGATCACGGCCTGACCGAAGGCGAACAGCGCTTCACGAGTGCCGTTCACGGGCAGCACCTGCGTGCGCGGGTTGAGCGCCTTCAGGTTGTAGCGGCGCTCGAACCACGACGCGATCGCCGCCCGAACACGGTCGTGACCCGCGGTTGCCGGATACGACGACAGACCATTGAGATTGTCGGCAACGGCACGGCGGACGAGGTCGGGCGTCGCGTGCTGCGGTTCACCAATCGAGAGCGGAATCGGCCGACCACCCGGCGCGAGGCCGGCCAGCAGCGCCCGCAGTTTCTCAAAGGGATAGGGCTGAAGCTGCGAAAGACGTGAGTTCACGATGGGTATTGGCCCATCGTACCCCGGTTGGTGGGCCCCACGAACCGACCACCAACCACCAACCACCAACCAGTCTGTGCCAAGGCGGAATTTACTCTGGAGACGTCCGGAATCCCGCCCGCGCGCAGACTCACACCGTCAGCAAATCCTTCGATTCGGCCGACGCGCTCGCTGAGGTGCCGTTCTTGCAGCGGGCGCCGGCATGGCTGGCCGCCTTACGCTCGTCGTCTGCCTGTTGGCACTCGGTATTCCCGGCATTGCGGTGGCGCAATCGAGCGCGTCTCGAGATCCCGTGGCGTTGGCCGAGACCGGAGCCAAGGCGCTCGACGAGCGCCGGTTCGGTGATGCGCTGGACGCCTTCACCGCGGCGTCGGCGATCCTTCCGCGCGACCCGAGCCTGTGCTTCGGCGCCGGGATGGCGGCGTTCATGCTCGGACGCAACGCCGACGCACAAGAGTGGTTCGAAAAATCACTGACGCTCAACCCGCGGTATCGAGCGGCGTCTGAATGGCTTGGAGAACTCCACTATCGCGCCGGCCGGTTGAAGGACGCCATTAACGTCTACGAGTCGGCGCTCAAATATGCGCCCGGCGCGAGCCAGCTCGAAACACGGCTCGGTGAGTGGCGTCGAGAGGCAGAGCGGCACAATGCTTCTTACGAGGCACGCGGCGCTCACTTCTCCGTCCGGTTCGAGGGTCCGGGCGACGAACTCCTGGCGCGGAAGGTCGTCGAGCTCCTGGAGCAACAGTACTGGCGCATCGGGCAGACGCTCACGGCGTATCCGCCAGACCCGATCGCCGTTGTGCTTTACACACAGCAGCAGTTCCGGGACATCACGCGCCTGCCGTCATGGACGGCTGCAGCGTATGACGGTCGCATTCATGTGCCTCTGCGCGGAGCGCTCGAGGAGACCGAGGATCTCGACCGCACCCTCGGCCATGAGTTCGTCCACGCCGTCGTCTTCATGCTCGGCGGGCGGAATGTGCCGATCTGGCTCAATGAAGGCCTCGCGACGACTCTCGAACGTGGCGGCGTGGAATACTCGGAGCGAGTGCTGGCCAAGACCAGCGCGCGGCCAGCCTTGCAGCAACTCCATGGCAGTTTTCTCAGTCTCTCCGCTGCCGATGCGACGGTGGCGTACGCGCTCAGCGCGCACGCCGTCCGCCGCATGATGACGATACGCAGTCCGGCAGCGGTCGTGACGCTGCTGCAGGACCTC
>Ga0065712_10068280_pt1 | contig 12216 bp, 9 predicted proteins | sample MisRhiReplicate1_FD_59099 | JGI IMG/M metagenome (GOLD analysis project Ga0065712, IMG submission 59099) | Miscanthus rhizosphere microbial communities from Kellogg Biological Station, MSU, sample Rhizosphere Soil Replicate 1: eDNA_1 v3... | ecosystem: Host-associated > Plants > Roots >...
GACCAACAAAAAGGCCGGCCGCGTCGGCGATTCCCCTCTCATCGGAGCCGGCACCTATGCTGACAACGCCACTTGCGCCGTCTCCTGCACCGGCACTGGCGAGGAATACATCCGCAATGCCGTCGCCTACGACATCTCCGCCCGGCTGGCGTACAAAGGGGACTCGCTCAAAAACGCCGTCCACGCCATCCTCACCACCCGCCTCAAAAAAGGTGACGGCGGCATAATCGCCGTCGACTGCCTCGGCAACATCACCATGCAAAACAACACCAGCGGCCTCTCCCGAGCGGCGGCCGATTCCAGCGGGTACAAAGAAGTGAAGCTGGGGAATGAATGAGAATTACGTGTTCGGTGAATAATTCCAGGCGTCAGGCAGCCCCGCACCGCAGACCGCACATTTGAACCAATTGTCTTTCACAATGTTGGTTGCTTCACATTTCTGACAGCGGCGGAATATCAACCTCGTTGTGTATTGACCAGGGTGCTCGATTCCCATCACATCGAGCGCGGTGGCGACAGTGGGCCAGGACTCAGGCTCTGGGCAGTACCCCGTGGACTGATTGGTCACCTCGACTACGGCAAGATTGACGGTATCAAAAGTCATTTCACCCGCCGCGTAAACGGGAAGTCCTCCCGCACAAACCACGTGCTCGGAACGACGGTCGGCGAGTCGTAATTTGCCCGTGGAATCAATAACGAATGTCGCCGTGACTTCCGCAGGCGAGTGGGACCAACGAAATGTTCCCAGCCATGCTTCTAAAGCAGCACGCGTTTCAATCACAGAGCCGCTTGAGTTGGCGCTGGCTCTCGCACTTATCGCAGCTGGTCCGACGTAGGCGTATAGTTTCACTTCCGATCAATCCCAAACTCCTCGATCTTCCGGTACAGCGTCGCCCTTCCCAATCCCAATAAGTTCGCTGCTTCAGGGACTTTGCCCGCGGTACGCTGCAGGGATTCGACGATCAGCTTCCGCTCCCAGAAGTCGAGGCGGAGCGTTTCAAGCTGCCCTTGCGAGGTGCCGACGTCTCGGAGGCCGAGGTCGTCGGGGAGGATGATGCAGCCTTCAGCCATCACGACGGCACTGTCGATGACGTTGCGGAGTTGCCTTACGTTGCCGGGCCACTGGTAGGCGAGCAGCTTGGCGCGGGCGTCGGGGGCCAGGGTCATGCTGGGACGACCGTGGGTGCGGGCGAAGTGTTCGAGGAAATGGTCAACCAGCTTCTCGATGTCGCCGCCGCGCTCCCGAAGCGGCGGGATGTAGAGCTCGAAGACGCTGAGGCGGTAATACAGGTCCTCGCGAAAACGCCCTTCCCGGACGAACTCCGTCAGGTCCTTATTGGTGGCGGCAATCACCCGCACATCGGCATGCACTTCCTTGGTGGAGCCGACCGGCAGGAACGGATGCCCCTCCAGAATGCGGAGCAGCTTGGCCTGCCCTTCCAAGGTCATTTCACCGACTTCGTCGAGGAACAGCGTGCCGGTGTGGGCCTGCTGGAACCAGCCGACGTGGTCGGAGTCGGCGCCGGTGAAGGAGCCCTTCTTGTGCCCGAAGAGCTGGCTCTCCATCAGCTCGCGGGGAATGGCGGCACAGTTGACGCTGAGCATCGGCCGGTCCGCTCGCCCGCTCGACTTGTGAACGGCGCGAGCGACGAGCTCCTTCCCCACGCCGCTTTCCCCTCGGATCAAAACGCAGCCGGTCGCCCGCGCGATGCGGGTGATTTTGGACTTGAGGTCGGTCATCGGCTTGCTGTCGCCCACCAGCTCGTCGAAGACGGCTGCTTTGACCAGCAGGCGGCGATGGTCCACCCGGAGCAAGGCTTCCTTCTGCGCGCGCACCAGCGCCACGGCCAGGATGTTGGCCACCGGGATGGCCACGTCGAAGTCGCTCTGACGGAACCGGCCCTTCTCCAAGTACAGGTGAATCGCCCCGATGGTCTTTCCTTCGTCCAGCAGCGGCACGCAGAGGGCGTCCGCATAGTGCTGCAAAACGGTCGTCCCTCCTTGCGGCTTCTGGTTGTTCACCCAGATCGCTTTCGCCTGGCTGACGACCATTTCTGTCAGCGACTGGCTCAGGCGATGGGAGGTGGCCCCTTCGGGAATGATGATCTTCGGTTTGAGCTGGCCGTCGTCGCTCATCCAGAGGAAGCCGACGATGGAAGCCTGAGTCCGCGTGTGGAGTAGTTCCAGCGAGGCGCGGATGACATCATCGGGTTCCGTGCAGCCGAGCAACTGGATGCTGAGCTGATGGAGCGTGAGCAGGTCCTGCCCCGACTGTGAGTCGCGAAGTAGATCGGCGGAAACCGGGCCAGTTTCCCGCCCCATAATGCGGTCGTGGACGATGGTCTGTGTGTGGTCCACCCGCATTCGGTCTACCGGCAATTCCGCCGATTGATGGAAGGTGAACTCGCTGGAGCCGACTTTCAGCAGATTCCCTTCGCTGAGGCGGGCCTCGTCGATTTTTTGCCCGTTCACGAACGAGCCGTTGCGGCTGCCGGCGTCGCGGACCCAGTATTCGCCGTCCTCAAGGACCACTGTGGCATGCACGCGGGACGACAGCGGGTCCGAGAGGACGATGTCGCACTCCAGCCCGCGGCCGATGCGCGTAGGGACTCCCGGCTTAAGCAGGAAGTGAGTCCCCATCCGGGCCCCTGTCGTCATGAGTAGATAGGAATACACCGAATTGCTTGCCTCTGTTGGTCCTTGCGGCTGTCCTGTTCGCGGAGCGTCCTGCCGCCAGGGACAATATAGCAGGCGGTCATCGTGGGGGAGTAGAATGTCGGCCTAAAAGGAGGCACTATGAACTCGATCCTACGCGGCGGCAATCCCTGCTTCTTTCGGCATTTTTTGGCTTGCACATCGCTAGCCTTGCTCCTGTCCGCCGCATCAGCGACCTCTGCCGACGACATCAAAAAGACCGACCTCTACAAGCGGATCCGAGCGAACCTGGACGCCGTCCCCGCGATTGATACGCACGACCATCTCCGGCCGTTCGAGGAAATTCCAGGCCGGGATGTCACGGACAAAGGGAAGGGGATGACGCTCCGTTCGATCTGGCAGGGAAGCTACTATCCCTGGATCAATCCGCTGTCACCGTGGCCGGAGGGGAAGCCGTTCGAGGCCTGGTGGGAGAAGGGGCAGCACGATTTCAAGGACGCCCGGGCGACGAGCTTTTACCGTTACGTTCTGCCTGCGTTCACGGACCTGTACGGCGTGGATTTTGAAACGATGACGCCGGAGCAAGCCCGGAAACTGAACGACCGGATTTTCGAGAACGACAAGAGCGACAAGTGGCTGAATCAGGTCGTCACCGAGCGGGCGAACATCGAGCTGATGCTGATTGACCCGTACTGGGCTCGTTTCAAGTTCGACCGCCCTTACCGCTTCGCAGTTCCCATCCTCAACGTCACCACCATGGTAGACGGCCACCATCCAGGATCATTCACCAGCTCGCTCGACAGCCCCTATGACTTCGCCAAACAGTCCGGCAAGGAGGTGAAGTCACTCGACGGTTACCTGGCGGCCATCGAGTTGGTCTTTCAAAAGGCCGTCGCCTCAGACGCCGTTTGCCTGAAGACGACGCTGGCCTACCAGCGGACACTCGACTTCCAGAACGTCTCCAAAGAGCGGGCCGAAAAAGCCTTCGGCCGCCCGCGGAGCGAGCTAAAGCCGGAGGAGCTCAAAGACTTTCAAGACTTCATTATGTGGCGGCTCTGCGAGCTTTCCGCGAAGTACGACCTGCCGTTTCAGATTCACACCGGCCAGGCCCGCATCCAGGGCTCCAACCCGATGCTGCTTGTGGACATGATTGCGGCCAATCCCAAGACGAAGTTCATCCTGTTCCACGGCGGTTTTCCCTGGGTTGGCGAAACCGGCGTCATCGCCATGAAATACCGCAACGTCTGGGTCGACTCCGTCTGGCTGCCGCAGCTTTCCTACACGATGGCCAAACGGGCCTATCAGGAATGGCTGGAAGTGATGCCCAGCGACCGCATCATGTGGGGGGCCGACACCGTGCAGGCCGAAGGGATCTACGCCGCCACTCTCTGGACGCGGCAATGCGTCTCCGAAGCCCTGGCCGAAAAAGTGGACCGCGGCGAGCTCCGCGAAGAGCAGGCCCTCCACATCGGCCGGCAAATCCTGCGAGACAATGCGCTGAAGATTTTTCCGAAGCTGGAAAGGCAGTTGTGGAAGGGCAAGGGCCCGACCGCGCCAAGCCAAAAATAATCTTTTGTACACTTGAAATAAATGTTCATGTTCGAGCGTCTTTAGTTTGCGGAACGCCGCGCATCATAGGTTAGTCGGCCTTCGTTGGCTCTTCTGGATAGTACCGATTACAGGATTTCACACTTTGGAGGGGGGCGGACACCCCTGGTGTTGAATTGAAGAGACGCGAATTCAACACAGACCCCATTTTCGCATACCGAGGGGGGTGATGAATCGGGGGGGTATGAATTCAACAGCGAGGCGGTGGGTGGGAATTTGGGAAGAGGGGCCAAAAGTCGCTTATAACATTTTTGAACTGTTTCTTCCTAAGTGTTGTCCAGATAAACATTTATCCCCGGTTTTGAAATCTGAAAACAGCTTATAATTTGCAGGCCAGCAAGAAACGGGGGATAACCGCGGAGTTCGCTGGGAACGCAGAGCAGAGGCAAGAAGGCAGAGATGAACTGGATTTGGTTTTCCTCTGCGAATCTCCGCGTTCTCCGCGGCTAATCCGTTTGCTGCGTTCTGTTTGGAATCCGCCTATAATCGAATTTGCCCACTTTCCCACCTACCGATCCCTGCCCGCCATGAACCCCTCCCCCCAATCCCGCCAACTTTTGGACCTCATCTCCCGCCGCGAGCTGCTCACGCGGTCGGCCGCTGGATTCGCTGGGGTGGCGCTGGGGGCGTTGTTGGCCCAGGATGCTGCTCGAGGCGAATCAACTGCATCAAGTGAATCAACGCTCCAGCCCCATTTCGCCCCGAAGGCCAAGGCGGTGATTCAGCTCTTTCAGCACGGCGGGCCGAGCCACATGGATTTGCTCGATCCCAAACCGGAGCTCAACAAACGCAACGGCCAGAAGATGCCGGAGTATTTCACGGATCTAGTCAAACTGACGGCTCACGGAAATCTGCTGGGGACGCCGTACAAGTTTCAGAAATACGGCGAATGTGGCGTCGAGTATTCGGAGCTGCTGCCGTATACGGCGAAGTGTGCGGACGACATCGCGGTGATTCGCTCGATGCATACCGAGCACAACAATCACGAGCAGGCCCTCTGGATGATGCATACCGGGCGGATTGTCTCCGGCCGGCCGACGCTCGGTGCCTGGGTGAATTATGCCCTCGGCAGTGAGAACCAGAACCTCCCCGCCTACGTCGTCCTGCGGAACGATTCTTCGCTGCCGACCGATGGCACCCGCAACTGGTCGAACGGCTTTCTGCCGCCGCAGTATCAGGGGGTCCACTTCCGCCACACCGGCACGCCGGTCCTCTACCTGCAGCCGACGACGGCGGTGAGCGAAGGGACGCAAAAGCTCCGCCGGGATTTGCTGGCCTCCCTCAACGAGCAGCACAAGGCGGAGCATCCCACGTTCGCCCCGGACCTCGCCGCTCGCATCGCCAGCTACGAGATGGCCGGGCGGATGCAGCTTTCGACCGGAGCGGCATTGAACCTGGCCGAGGAAAGCCCCGCCACGCTCGCCATGTACGGCATCGGCCAGCCCAAAACCGACAGCTACGGCCGCCGCTGCCTCATCGCCCGCCGGCTGATTGAGCGCGGCGTCCGCTTCGTGCAGATCTTCGTGGAAGGACAAATCTGGGACACCCATAACGCCAACGCGGCCGGAACCAAAAGCTGCTGCGAGCAGACCGACCAGCCGACAGCCGCCCTGCTCTCCGACCTGAAGCGCCGCGGCCTGCTCGACAGTGTGCTGCTCATGTGGGGAGGCGAATTCGGCCGCACCCCGGTCAGCCAGTCGGGCGAAGGGCGGGACCATCACAAGCAAGGCTTCAGCTTCTGGCTTGCCGGCGGCGGCATCCGCGGCGGCCAGGCCTACGGCGCGACCGACGAGCTCGGCTACCACGCCACCGAAAACCGCACCATGGTCGCCGACCTCCACGCCACGGTGCTGCACCTGCTCGGCCTCGACCACAAGCGGGTCACGTATCACCTGCACGGACGAGATGAGCGGCTGACGGATGTGTACGACGCGCACGTGATTGAGAAGTTAGTTGGATAGTTTGTAACTTTCGCTCTTTTCGAGGTTTTTTAGCGGCAAAACAAACCACTTTCGACCATTCGGAGGCATTTTTTCTCTGGGGTGCGGTATTTTCAACTTTAGGGCTGTAAGATGGAGGGAGTCAAACGCGACTAGGAACTGGGGAAGGCGTGTCGCGTGCGGACCATCTATGCGCGCGGAAATCTTGCTAATCTTTGCGGTTGGTTTGGCCTGCCTTGGCTGCGGTGGCCCGGGTGGGGAGGCGAGCCGTGCGCGGGAAGAGTCGGGGCTCAAGCCGCTGGGAATTTTCTACGCCCGCTTTGTCCCACAACATCAGGGAAAACCTCCCAAGGACGAGGCCGAGTTCAAGGCCTATCTCAACGAGCCTCAGAATCTGGAAGAGCTCCAGAAGGTATTCAACGTCTCCAATGCGGACGCGATCTTTGTTTCCAGTCGGGACAAGAAGCCCTATGTCGTCATTTATGGTCCGACATCGGGGGAGGGTCCGGCGGGACAGCCCGTGGTGGCGTATGAGCAAGAAGGAGTGAATGGGAAGCGATTTGTCGCCAGTAAGATGGGAGCTGTGGAGGAAGTGGACGAAGCGCGGTTCCGAAAAATGGTTCCGAGCGCTCCTTAACGGGCAAGGGGACCAGAATGTGCGTACCATTGATCAGGATATTTTTACTTTGAAGTTTGCCAAACAATGCACCCGCTCCTGCTTCGCCCTTCGGCAAGCGGGGACGCTGCGTTTCCATCGGGTGAGTTCCATGAATCCGTCTCATGTCGGTCTGCGGCGGGCGTTTACGCTCGTCGAATTGCTTGTGGTCATTGCCATCATCGGCATCCTCATGGCCCTGCTGTTGCCGGCGGTCCAGTTCGCGCGGGAAACCGCCCGGCGAATGCAGTGCGCCAATAACCTGCGGCAAATCGGGATTGCCATCCACACCCATCACGACACGCTCCGCGTGCTGCCGACGGGGGGGGATATGCCCTGGCCCCTGATTTACAACTACATGACGTCCTATGGCGAGCCCTACGGACCCGACAAGCAAGGATTGGGGTGGGCTTACCAAATCTTGCCGTACATGGAAGCCAACAACATCCATGATCACCGTGGGACAACCAGCGTCCAAACGCAGGTGGACCTGGAGCAGACCAAGAGGGAGGGCTATTTCTGTCCCACGCGCCGGCGCAACGCCAATCAGCAGGACCGCATCTTGATGGACTATGCCGCCTCCACGCCGTCCAACAATCTGGCGCTCGAAAACTCGTCGGGTCAACAGTTTGCTTCCTTCTTCAAGGGAAGCGACGCCTTCGACATCGCCACGTCCAGCGGCCAGAACTACTACGGCGTCATCATCCGGACGAATTGGAACTGGCGCACGCAAACCGACGTCGGCTCCGATCCGCCAATCGGCCTGGGAGCAGTTACCGACGGCACCAGCAATACGATGATGATCGGCGAGAAGCGCCTGATACCCTACCAGTACCTGTCCGGCGCATGGCACGATGACCGGGGCTGGACCGACGGCTGGGACCCGGACGTGATGCGGCTCACGTCAGCCCCCTTGGGATCCGATGCCAAGGCGGAGTTCGACCAGAACACCGGACTGGTCGGAGACATTGGCTATCATTTCGGTTCCGCCCATCCCAATGGCCTCAATGTCTGCTATGCGGACACCTCCGTGAAGTTCGTCCCCTTCTCGATCGACCGGAACGTTTTCAACCGGATGGGACACCGCCAGGACAACCGCATCAACAGCAGCGACCCGGGGAATTAAGGCCTCAATATCGTTCACGACCTTGTTCCATGCTTCACGTCAGCATGGAACAAGGAAGGTCTGGAAATCTCAGCCAGCTTTCTTCGGCAGAGCATATTCCGTGTCCACGGTAATCCCCGGTTGCGGAACGGGATACTTGCCGTCCTTGTCCGCGAGGATGGGGGCGGGGCCGTCGATGACGAGCTTGTCGACGTTCGGGGCGAATTCGTGCTGGCAGTTCAGCATGTCGTCGAAGGTGATGATCTGGCCGGTGTGGGCGGACATGCGCCCCATCGCGGTGACGAGGCTGGCTTCCGCCCCGCGCTTGACCTCGTTGTAGGGCTTGTCGGTCCGGATGGCGTCGATCAGGTGGTTCCATTCGAGCTGGTAAGGGTTCGGCTCAGGCGTGCTGCACGTCCAGGCCAGGTCGCTCTTCTCCATCTTCTGGCCTTTGTAGATGCGGCACTTGGCGGGACTGTGGCCGGCGTCGCTGATGACGCCGAGGGCCTTGCTGCCGTGGGCGTAGCTGGCGAACTGGTCGTGGACGCCGGGCATAGTGCGGCCGTAGAGGAACATCTTGGCCCCGTCGTCGAAGGTGTATTCGACGGAGTAGTTGTCGAAGTTCTGGTCCACGTTGTCACCGCGGAAGTGCCGCCCGCCGCTGGCCTGAGCCTGCACCGGCCAACTCCCCTTCATCCAACAGCACTCGTCGATGTTGTGGATATAGAAGTCGCTGTAACAGCCGCCACTGGCCCACAGGAAACTATGGAACCGCTGGATCTGCCACATCAGTTCGCTGATCCCGTCGGGTTTGCGGGGGCTGAACGCGGAGCCGACCGGGCCGTGCATGCGGTAGCAGCGGAGAGCGAGCAACTGGCCGAGCTCGCCGGAGTTGATCCGGGCCAGCAGCTCCTTGCGGGCGTCGCAATGGCGGCACATCAGGCCGACGCCGACCTTCATGTTCTTCTTGACCGATTCCTCGCCCAGCTTCAGCATTCGCCGCGTGCTCGGGCCGTCCACCGTGACCGGCTTCTCCATGAAGACGTTGATTCCCTTCTCGATGGCATAGGTGAACTGCACCCAGCGGAAGGCAGGAGGCGTGGCCATGATGGCGACATCGCCGGGCTTCAGGCAGTCGATCGCTTGCTTGTAGGCGTCGAAGCCGACGAACCGGCGGTCCTCCGGAACGTCGACCAGCTCCTGGAACCGCCCCTTGATGCTCTTGTAGCTGATGTTCAGCCGATCCTGGAACACATCGGCCATGGCGATCAGCTTGATGGGGCCGTTCTTCACGTTCAGACAGTCGCTGGCCGCCCCCGTCCCGCGTCCGCCGCAACCAATGAGGACCACGTTGATCGTGTTATTCTCCGCGGCATGCACGTGCGGAACCGCCATGCCGGCAAAGGCGGAAGCGGCGACGACAGCGCCGGTGGTCTGAAGAAAATCGCGGCGGGTGGCGGAATTGGAAGTGGTCATGAGCAAGATCCTGTGGAGAGAGTTCGAGGTTCAAAGTTCCAGGTTCAAAGTTGGTTGCCGGAGTCACCGGCTCTGCTGTTCTACCATACGGGGTGGAGTGAGAAAACGGTCGCAGCCGGTCCCCCGTCCTCTTAATCTTAATCGCAATCCCAATCTTAATCCCCTTCCTCCTTGTGTTTGACCAGGTAGCGGGAATAAACCCGTGAGCCTGGGGCTCAAATCTCCCAGGTGAATCCGAATGCCTGTTCAAGCCAAGGCTACCGCGAACATCAAAACCAGCTTCTGGTCTCGGCTCCGCCGCTGGCTGTGGGGGGGACTGTGCGCCTTCGGGCTGTTCTGGCTGGCATACGCCTGTTTTCTGCTGTTGGGGTTCGTTCCGGTCAATCGCGGCTATCAGGTGCCGCCAGAGGATGACCGGGTGCGGATTTTCATCCGCTCGAGCGACATCCATACGGACTTCGTAATGCCCATTTCCTTGGAGCGGCCTTTATGCAGAGCACCATCGGTGAGACGGATGCAAACGGCGCGGCAATGCTGGCAATGGAAGTCTCGTACAACGACTACGACCCTCGCCCGCGGACGCTATCACATGTTCAATACGTGCAACCAATGGACAGGGCGGGGCCTGCACCGAACTGGCGTTCCCACCGGTCTTTGGACGCCGCTGGTCGTGCACGTCCGCTGCCAGTTGCCGAAGGTGGAGAAGAATGCTAGCGAGCGTTGATCGTCCGCGCAGTGGTCCTCTCGAAAAATTTCGCCTTTTCTTCATCCAACGCCAAAACTTCTCTTGACTCGCTCATCCCCTTCCGATATTTGACGATAACGCGCTTGCCCCGGGGTATTTGCCGCGGTTAATCCTGTCCTTGTCGCAAGGAGGTGACCTGTGGCTACCCTTGTTTCTACAATCGGCCTTTTGGCGTGCCTTTGCGGTTCTTCGCCGCGAGAGGATGTGGCGAGCGAGCAGGTGGACCTCGTCGAGGTCAACCACTTCTACGACGACCAGGGCCGCCACGTCTTTGACCAGGTCATTTTTTATGATTGGGCCGAAGGGCACAGCCGCCACATGGTCCGGGATTGGCGGCTGGTGAAGAATCCCGCCCAACTGCCGCAGCGGAATTGGAAGGACGGCAGCTACACGGCCCTGTGGCACGACAATGAAGGGCTGCGAAAGGTGCAGGCGAAGTCGATGCGCGAATCCTGGACGCAGTATGACCCTGAGCTTGTCGAGCGAGAATACCTTCCCAAAGAAAAACGCAAAGTGTTTCAGCCGACGAAGATCGCCCGCAAGTCAGACACACCGGCAACGCCTGCAGTTGCGGCGAGCAATACTGCCCCGCCGAACCCCAGAGTTGCGGAACAGACGGGAGGATCGACGAGCGGGCGACTCCGGTAGTGCCTACTCCACCGTCACGCTCTTCGCCAGGTTGCGCGGCTTGTCCACGTCGCAGCCGCGGAGGAGGGCGATGTGGTAGGAGAGGAGTTGCAGCGGGATGATGTTGACGAGAGGAGAGAGGAACTCTGCGATTTGGGGCACATAGATCACGTCGGCGGCGAGGCGAGCGGTTTCTTTGTCCCCTTCAGCGGTGATGGCGATGACGGGGCCGCCGCGGGCTTTGATTTCTTCCAGGTTGGACATCACTTTGTCGAACACCGGCCCTTGCGGCATGATGAAAACGCTGGGAGTGGCTTCGTCGACGAGAGCGATTGGGCCGTGCTTCATTTCAGCGGCTGGATAACCTTCGGCGTGGATGTAGCTGATTTCCTTGAGCTTGAGCGCACCTTCCAAGGCCGTGGGAAAGTTGTACTGCCGGCCCAGATAGAGGAATGTCGAGGCGTGGGCGTACTTGGCGGCGATGCGACGGATGTCGCTGCTTCTTTCCAGCGTCTGCTGGACCAGCTCTGGCACTCTGCGAAGCTGGGCAATGACCCGCCTCCCCGCTTCGTAGCTCAGGTGCCGCATCCGGCCGAAGTAGAGTGCGAGCATGGCGAGTGTGGTGACTTGCGACGTGTAAGCCTTGGTGGAAGCCACGCCGATCTCCGGCCCGGCATGCAAATAGATGCCTCCATTCGCTTCCTGGGCAATCGTGCTGCCGACGACGTTGCAAATGGAGAGAGCGGGATGTCCCTTACGCTTCATTTCGCGGAGGGCGGCCAGCGTGTCAGCTGTTTCGCCGCTTTGGGTAATTGCAAATAACAGCGTTCCTTGTTCCAGCGGCGGATTGCGATACCGCAGCTCGCTGGCGTATTCGACTTCAACGGGAATTCGTGCCAGCTCTTCAATGAGATACTCTCCGACGAGTGCCGCATGCCAACTGGTGCCACAGGCGGTGAGAATGATGCGGTTGACGCGGCGAAGATCCTGTGGCGAAAGGTTGAGCCCGCCAAAGACAGCAGACGCATCTTCATCCGACATCCGTCCGCGCATCGCCGCGGTGATCGTCTCCGGCTGCTCGTGGATTTCCTTGAGCATGTAGTGGGGAAAGTGGCCGAGCTGCACGTCGGTGGCTTCGATCGCCAGATCTTGAACGGAATGTTCAATTCGACCTTGATCGCGATGTTCGATCTGAAGCGAGTCCGCCGTGACAACGGCGATTTGGTGGTCGGCAAGGTAGACGATTTTGTCCGCCCGTCCGGCGAGCGGCGAAGCATCGCTGGCGATGTAGTGCTCACCCTTGCTGACTCCGACAACGAGCGGGCTGCCGAGGCGTGCCGCGACGATGACGCCGGGATAGTCGCGGAACAGCATCACCAGGCCGTAGGTGCCGCGAAGCTGGCTC
>Ga0065712_10068282_pt1 | contig 12211 bp, 3 predicted proteins | sample MisRhiReplicate1_FD_59099 | JGI IMG/M metagenome (GOLD analysis project Ga0065712, IMG submission 59099) | Miscanthus rhizosphere microbial communities from Kellogg Biological Station, MSU, sample Rhizosphere Soil Replicate 1: eDNA_1 v3... | ecosystem: Host-associated > Plants > Roots >...
GGCTGCGGGGTTGTTGACGAGCTCTTTCAGGCCTTTCAACCCTTCGATCGGATGGGCGACAAACTCCGCCAGCCCCGTGACGTCATTCCAGCCGGACTGCGCCAGACCTTTACCGATACCGAACTGCGTCAGGACATCCTGTTTACTGCTGATGTAGGCCCATTTGGCAAACACTTTGCCCGTTTCGCCGAAGCCTTTCGCTTCGTCATATTCCTTCTTGAACTGCACAATCTGCTGCGTCGCCAACCAATTGTTATCCACCGCCGCACCCGCCGCCGTATTCGCAGCAGTCGGGTCGATGGAAGCACTGGTCGCTGCCAGCCCGGTCACGAGGCTGACGATCAAATTGCGTTTGGCTTCGCGCTGTTCTTCGCTTTCGTCCGGGCTGCTTTGCGAGAACAGGCCGGTCAGCAGGCTGGAGGCCGCTGCGCCTGCTGCACCGCTGCCGCAGCTCTGGCTGCTGGCGGCGGCACCAGCGCAGGCGACGATGCCGTGCAAGGCGGCGTGCAGGGGAGAGCCTTCGGTGAGTTCGCCGTCGGCCACCAGGTCGCCGATGTAGCTCGCCCCTTTTTGCTGAACGTAGTTGACCACCAGCCCTTGCACGAAGGCAGCGTTGCCCGCGCTGATGTTGCCACCGGCTGCGCCGATCAGGGCGGTGGTGATCTGGCGGTAGGTGCCGCCTGCGCCCCAGTTTTCTGAGATGTCGTTGGCTTCCCCCAGCAGTTGCCTTGCCTGGGTCTGCAGGGCCATCTGTGCGGCATCATTGTTGCCGTTGATCTGGTCGGCTTTCTCCTGCAACGCTTTCGCCTGGTCGCGCTTGAGGTCCGCTTCCCGTGCCTTGTTGGCCAAAAAGGTGCTGGCTTCGTTGGAGAACGCACTGACGATCTCGAAACCTGCGCGGATCTCGTCCTCGTCGAAGATCGGCTTGAGTGCGTTGCTGCCGTCGCGATCACTGGACACGTCGCGGTTGAGGCTGGCAACAGTCTGATCGGCGGTTTGGCCGGTGCGTTTCTGCTGTTCGGCGGCATCGGTGATGACGATGGCGCCACCGCTGATACCGCTGCGGGTCACGCTGCTGGCGTTGTCACTGGCGCTGATGGCGATCGGCATGTTGGCGCCGATCTTGTTTTCGTTCTTCGCCAGGTCAGTGCCGGGGTTGACCGTGCCGCCGGTCTGCGCGTTGCCTTTCTGGTCCTTGCCGACTTCGTTGTAGCCGCCGCCGAGGCTGACGGTGTTGGCGTCGTACTCGGCCTTGTTCTTGATGTCGCGGCTGGTGAGGCTGGACGTGACAAGGCTGTTCTTGCCATCCTGCACAGCCTTGTCACTGCTGGCGATCATGCCGCCGACCAGATCCGTGTTGCCACGTACGTTGATGTCGAAGCCTTCGTCTCCGGCCTTGATACCCGATTGTTCGGTCACGCTGGCGTAGTTGGAGTCGATGTTGGTCGCGCCGAAATTGCCGCTGCCGCCACTGATGGTGCTCATGCCGGCGCAGAAAGGAGGAACGCACAGACTGACACCAAAGCCGAGGCTCTTTTCATCCACCTTGTAGGTGTTGGTGTCCTGCAGACTTTCGATGTTCAGGTCGCCGCCGACGTCGGCGACGACCTTCTTGCCACTCGCTACCGCACCCTTGATCTGCGTATCGCCGCCAGAGGCCAGCAGCAACTGGTTGCCCGCCTCGACTTTGGTGTTGGTGTGGGTCAGTTCATCACCGTCAGCCTGGCCCTTGTTGCCGGTGACGCCCAGGTCGAGGGTAAAGCCGTTTTTGGTGCCACCTAGCGAGAAGCCGATGCCGACGCTGGCGCTGCTGCCTTTGCTGTCGGTGTTCTGGGTGCTGGTGTTATTGGCAGCCAGCAGGTTGATGTCGCCGTCGGCCATCAGGCTGGCGTCACGGCCGGCCTTGATCTGGCTGCCCTGGACGGTGATGTCACTGTCTGCACCGGCGCCGGTCGCTCGCAGGCTCACGTCTTTACCGGCGGTGATGGTCGAACCGGCAGCACTGTCGCTGGTCTGGGTGGTCTTGCTCTCGTTCTTCTTGGTGCCCAGCGACAGGCTGATATTCAACCCGCCAGCCATGTCAGGGTTCATCGCCACAGCCGTGACGGCATTGTTGCCCCCAAGCAGGACTGTGGCCGCTGCCAGCGCTTTCATGCGCCCGTCGTCGGTTTTCTCCGACGCACGCTTCATCTGTTGGCCCGTCTGGATCGCGCTGATCACCGGGTTGGTTACAGTCAGGGTAAAGCCGGTCTGTTTGAACAGCGTTTCGCGCTCGCGATTGCTGGTATTGCGGGCCTCAAGGATGTCGATCTTTTTCGCCTTGATATCGACATTGCCTTCAGGCGCGGAAACCTGACTGCCCACCTGCCGGTAGTTGTTGCCTGCCTCGATCAGCACATCGCCTTTGGTCGAGCCCACGGTGCTGGCGGCAGCGGTCTGTTTGGTCGTGAGGTCCTTGACGCTCTGCTGCTGGGTGCCGATGGTGACCGCGATGCCGCCGCCGCTGAACAGGCCGCTTTTCTTGACCGACTTGTCGTGACGTTCGCTGCTGCTCTCGGTGGCCGCTTCGATGTTGATGTTGTTGTCAGCCGCCAGAATGGTCTGGCTGGTGGACACCACATTGCTGCCGCTGAGGTTGATGTCGCGACCGGCCTGTACGTAGGTTTGCTCGCCACTCAACGTCGAGCCTTGAGCCAGGGTCTGGCTGGTGGTGTCTCGGGTTGTGGTGGTCTTGCTGGAGAACATCCCGTTACTGCCCTTGACCTTGTGCGCCTCGTCGGCGAACTGGGTGTTCTGTGCGGCGGTCAGGTTGATGTCACGCCCGGCGTCGGCAATGATCGCGCCTTGCTGAGTGGTCACGCTGGCGCCGCGGGCATTGAGGTCCTGCCCAGCGCTCAGGCGTACATCGCCTTGCCCTTGTATCGTAGAACCCACTTCGGTCTGGCTGCTGTCCTTGCGCCAGTTGCTGCTGTTCCAGGTCACGGCTTGCTGATGCGCTTCGCCGACCGTGGCCATGTTGATGTTGTTGCCAGCCTTCAGGGATGTGCTGCCACCTGTGCCTGCGTTGACCACCTGGGCCCCGGTCAGGTTGATGTCCCGGCCTGCGTTGACGTCCAGCGTGCCGCCAGCACCGCTGACGAACAACCCTGCAACCCTGGACAGGGCGGTGCGGGTGCCTTGGTCGCTGCTGCTGTCACGGCTGCTGGAAATGACGTTGACGTTTTGCCCGGCGTTGATGGCCAGGCTGTCTGTCGCGCCGATCAGACCACCCAGATTGTTCAGGTTTTCCCGTGCGGTCAGCGACACGTTATTGGCCTGGATGCGACCGCCCAGGTTTTCGATGTTCTGCGCCGTGATCGCCATGACGCTGCGGCCGGCCAGGCTGCCACTGTTGATCAGGTCGCCTGCTATGTTCAGGTTCAGGCGCTGGCCCGCGATCAGGGAGCCTGAGCCGTCGAGATCCCCTTCCTGCACGCGGACATAGACCTGCGGCACCAGCACGCTGCGGGTCTGGCCGTTGGCCAGGGTGACGTCTTTTTGCACCAGCCAGACGATGTCACTGGTCAATTGCGCCATTTGTTCGGCGCTGAGCGCCACACCCGGTACCAACTTCCACTGATCGGCGAGGGTCACTGCGTTATCAATCAACGCGCGGTATTGCGCTTCATCGTTGGCGTAGCCGTCGAGGAAACGGCGGCCGGTCAGTTGTGCAACCTGTTCGCGAATCAGTTTCTGCTCATAGAAGCCATCACCCAGACGCTGCTGGGTCAGGGCAGGGTCGACCTGCAGGCGTTCGAGCATGTAGTCCGACGACAACCAGGTGCGATAGCTGGCAAAGCGCGGATCGGTTTCGATCAGGTAACTGCCGGTGTTCTGCGGATTGGTGGTGAACAGGCTGTTGTTGGGCAGTTCGAGCGAGGGGCCGCCGGTGCGAATCTGCTCGGCAACGCCTTTGGTGTTGAGGGTTGTCTGGGCGGCGACCTGAACGATAGGCGTCACTTGAAAGGTTCGGGCCACTGGCGCACTGACCGCACCGGTGCCGGCGATCTGCTGACTGACGGCCTGGGTGCCGCGCGTGCTGATCTGCGTGCCTGTGCCGTTGACCGTCGAGTTCTGCGCAAAAACGGTCGGTTGCAGCGAAATGTCCTGAATCAGAGGGGCAGGGGTGTAGGCTGCCGTGCTCGATCCCTGACGGTCACGCCCTTTGCGCTGTATACGGTAGAAATTGGTGGCGGTGCCGCTGTCCATGGTGGTGCGCTGGCCCGACACCTCGGTGTTGGTCAGGCTGCCCACGTCTGCTTGCAGCAGCCCGCCAGCGATGATGCGGCTCTTGTCATTGAGCACGTCACCGGCACTGATCTGCATCGTCCCGCCAGACAGAATCTGTGCTGGGGCTGAGGTCGCGATCTGGGTTTCCGTGACCACGCGTGTGTAGTCGTAGCGGTTCCAGTTGTCGCGCTGACCCTCAGGGGTGACGAGGTAATTCACCTCGTCGTTGCGCAGGGAAATCTCGTTCGCCTGATAGCGATTGGTCGAGCCGCTGAGCTGGAATTCCTGTTGCGGCGTGCGGCTGACTTCAACCACGCGCGTGCTGAAATGCTCGTTCGTGTTGCGCACGCTTTGCACATTCAGCGATAGGTTGCCGAGCGCCTCGATGGTAGCACTGGCATTGGTCAACAACTGGGCGCGGCCTTGCGCGGTATCGGTGGCGCTCAGCGAGCCGCCGATGGCGAGATTGCCAGCGCTGAAGATCAGCGACTCTTCGCGGTTATTGAGCGTGGTGGCGCCGATGTTCAGCGATTCACGGCCTGCAATTGTCGCTGCAAGGCCGTTTTCGTCGAGGTTGTTCAGGGTCGTTGTGGCAATCGCCAGCTGATCGCCGTAGAGACGGGCCGTGCCCAGGTTATTCAGGGTTGCGGCCTGCACACGGACTTGCTGACCGTCGATCAGGCCCCGGTTGGTCAGCGTGTCATTGATCGTCAGACGAACCTGACCGGCACTGATTTCTGCGTTGGCGCGGTTATCCAGCGTCTGTGCATTGATCAACAGGGATTTGCCTGCCAGCAGGCGACCCGTGTTGGTGAGCGCGCCTGCGGTGCTCAGGTCCAGCGTGTTGTTGGCCTGGATCTGCCCGCTCAGGTCCAGACCACTCTGCAATCTGAAGCTCAGATCGCCCAGGCTCAGCGCCCGGCCTGTTCCGCTGTAATACGCAGCGTTGAGCGACAGCAGTTTGCCCGCAATCAGTGTTCCGTTCAGGTTGTTGACCGACTGACGACGCTGCGCCGTGTCACGGTCACTGATGGTCAGATCACCTCCGGAGGAGATCAGCCCGTTCTGGTTGTCCAGTGCCTGGCTCACGCCGAGCGACAACCCGTTGTCGGTGCGTATGGCGCCGGTCTGGTTCACCAGACTGTTGACCGCCAGTGTCATGCTGCGGCCTTCAAGGCCCTGGTTGGTGCCTTGGGTGGCGCTGTTGTCGAGCTGTTGAGTGTCGACGTTCAACACGCCGGCACTGCGAATGAGCCCACCCTGGTTGCTGACCGACTCGCCCTGCACCAGCGTGACGTCGCCCAGGCTTTGCAACTGGCCGCCGCGATTATCGAGACGGGCGCCTTCAACGCGCACGGTCTTCTCACCGATGATCTGGCCACCGCCGCTGTTATTCAGCGCCGTGGTGGCGAGTAACAGGCTGCCCTTGGCGCCGATAAAACCTGTGGTGTTGTCGAGGCTGGCGCTGCGGATCTCCACTGCGTCCTGACCGCTGATGCCTTGCGTGGTGCCCGACTGCAGGTTGCTCAGTGCCTGTGTGCCGGTATCGATCAACAGCTTGCCTTTGGCTTGAATCAGACCCGCTGCGTTGCGCAATTCACCGCTGCGCAGGTCCAGCGTTGCGTCGGCGTTCAGCGTGCCCTTGCTGTTGTCCAGCAAACTGCCGCGCGTATCGACGCTCACGGCCTGACCGCTGATGACGCCACCGCTGCTGTTGTTGAGACCGTTGGCGGACAACGCAATGTCGCCCTTGGCCTCAACGCGCCCACCGGTATTGACCAGCGGTCCTGCACTCACCGTGGCCTGCACACCGGATTGCACCGAGCCGATGGCACCTTTGCTGTTGTCGAGCTGCCCGGCAGTCAGTGCGACGCGCTGAGTGGCGGCAATGGTGCCGGTCACGTTATTCAACTGATCGAATGTCGCCAGCAGCTCACCGCCTGCACTCAGCGTGCCGCTGGTGTTTTCCAGGCGTGGGCCGCTGGCCTGAAGCGTGCCACTGGCCGCCAGCGTACCAAGGGTGTTGTCGATCAGGCGGGTCGCAGTCACCGTCAAAGGACCGCCAGCGGTGGTAATGACTTTACCGTTCTGGTTGTTCAGCGTGCCGACGTCGAGAACCACTGCGCCGCCGTTGTTGATTTGTCCGTTCTGATTGTCGAGGCGTTCGCGGGCGGTGATCTGTAGAGGCTGTGCACCGGTTTGAATAATCTTGCCGCGCTGGTTGGAGAGGGTGGCGGTATCAAGGTTGATCTGCGCAGCCTGAGCCGTGCCATCGTCGAGAACGACGTCGGTGGCTTTGATGTTCAGCTTGCCGTTGCTCGCCAGGCTGCCTTTGCTGCCGTCGAGCCGGTTGGCCTGCACATCCAGCACACCTGTGCCTGCGTGTTCGACGTTACCCGAGCTGTTGTCGATCCGGTTCGCGCTGATGGCCACATCGGTCGCGTTCGAAGCGATGCGCCCGTTACGGTTATCCAGTGTGGCGGCGGCATTGATCGATGTCTTTGCCGTACCTGTCTGTACGACCTGGCCGCCGACGTTGGAGATATCGTTGGCGTTCAGTTGCACATTGTCGGCATTGAGCCTGGCCGAGTCGGTGCGTAAGGTTCGGGTAGACCGGGCATTCAGTTGCTGACTGGCGTCGATCCGACTGCCAGTCAGGTTGGCGTCGCCGGTGCGGGCGGTCAGTGCAACGTTGCGACCCTGGGTCTGGCTGCTGCTCAGGTCGAGGTCATCTGCCTGGACGCTGACATCGGCCGAGGCCAGATTCTGCCCCTGCGCTTTCACCGAGGTTGCCTGCACCGCAAGGTTGCCGCTGCCGCTCAGCTTGCCGTCAGCGCCGACACCGGCAGCAAGGCTCGATGCGGTGGTGCTGCGGATGGTTTTGGCAGTGAGGGTCGTGTTGTTCTGGCTGGCGATGGTTCCACTGTTATCGATATCGCCGGAGCTTTCCAGGTTCAGGCCGCCCTTGGAATACAGCGTTCCGCTGTTCTCCACTTGAGTCGCATTGATCCGGCTGGCGGTGGCGCTGCTGATCGTTCCGCTGTTCTGCAGCTTGCCGTCGGCACTGATGACCACCTCGCCGGCCGTCGCGCCAATCTGCCCGACGTTGCGCATGCCGACACCTGACTCGGTGCCCACCAGCATGATTTTTCCGGCGTACATGCCGCCCAGTTGAGCAACGTCGATGGCGACGGCAGGTTTGTCGCCATCGACTGCCGCCAGTGGCCGCGCCTGCGTGTTGTCGGCGTTGACCTGATTGCGTCCGGCCGTGACCTTGAGGTCGTTGGCCCAGACGCCCGCGTTGACCTGCACCGTTCTGGCGATCAGATCGGTGTAGTCGGCTTCGCGGGTGTCGAGCCCTTTGCCCTGAATGTTGAGCGTACCGCCGTTCACGGTGTAACCCGTGATGCTGCCGTTCTCCAACTGTGCCTGGCCGGTGGTCAGCGTTGCACGGTTGGCGTTGATGAAACCGCAACCGTCACAGGTAATGCCTGCCGGGTTGGCGATCACCACTTGGGCCCGTTGGCCGGCGACCTCGACGTAACCGCGTAGCTGGCTGGGATTGCTGGCGTTGACTTCGTTGAGGATCACTCGCGCGCTGCCATTGCCCAGCGAGGGGTTGCCTTCGATCCAGCCGCCCAGTTGCGTCTGGGTGTTGGTCGCGCTGTTGTTGAGGATCGCGCCGCGAGTGCCCACATCAAACTGGCTGTAGGTATTGCGCGATACGCCTGCTGCGCTGGGTGTCTGGATATTCACCTGCGGCGTGCCGTTCGCGCTGTTGATCACGGTCGGCTGCTGGCTGGCTGGGGCGCCTGGAGAGGCAACGATGCCGTCAGCCCATACCGGTACCGACATCAATGACACCAGCCCGATCGCCGCCATGACCGCAAAGCGCAGGGACCCCAGCGTTGCAGTGCGCGCGCCTGCGCCTGCCGACTGGCTGGAGCGGGTACCGGGTGCCTTGACCTGGCTGGCGATGTTTTCAGCCACCACCATCAGCAGGCCACGGGCCTTGTTGAAAACAATTCGGTACAGATGCTTGTTCATTGCAATTCCATTTGCGGAGCAGGCCCCGCAGAAACCAGGATTGAAGTTATATCGCTGTTGCCAGCGGATGAGCTGCAAACCAGGCCTTGGCCTGTTCCGGGATAACCCCGATACCTTGGAACGTCTTGATCCGCAGGCCGCGCTCGTCCCCTCGGTGGTAGAGCGCGCGTCCGCATCGGTGTGTAAACAGGTGGCGCTGCAGCAGACGCGTCACCACGGCGGTGTGGCCAAAGGGCGCGACCCAGTCGTTGAGCCAGAGACGGTCGCCACTGTTCCAGTCGGTCTCGGCCATGCTCAGCGGCGATTGCTGCAGGTAACGCCGCTCCGCAGCCTCGTCCAGGTTGAGCCAGGACAGGTAGAACACCGGCTTGCCGTGTTCGGTGCCCAATACGAACTGGCGATGCTTCAGGGCAGGCAGCAGCAGCGTTGGTAACGCGTGCAGCGGCGCATCGCGATGCGCGGCGGAATGCATCCACAGCCAGGTGACGGAGCCAAGTACCGTGGCTTCGTTCCAGGGCTCGTCGATCAGGCCGGGGGCGATGAGGTCAATCGTGTCGAATAGCATCGGATGACCTCAAAATGACCAGATGACGGTGAAGGCGCTGGTGACATTGGCCGTCTCGAAGCCATCCGGCTTTTTGAGCGGCGTGCCCACTGACCAGTCATACGACAAACCTTTGTAACCGCCGCGCACGCCCACTACGGCGCCCGCCAGACGCTTACCGATCAGGAACTCGCTGGCCTGGCCGCTGACTTCGCCGTAATCGACGCCGGTGTACAGCTCCTGGCCGGTCTGCCCCAGCGCCAGGCCGATTTCGTTGCGCACCGTCCAGCCACGATCTGCCGACAGAATGTTTTCCCCGTCAAACCCGCGCACGCTGTAGCGTCCGCCAATCTGGAAACGGTCCTGCGGCACCAGTGGCGTGCGGTTCCACTGCGAGCGCCAGGCGCCGATGTAACGCAGGCGCTGATCACTGATCGTGAATGGCACCTGCAACTGAGCGTCGGCCGTGATGATCTGCGAGCGCGATGTGCCTGCGCCCACCGACTCTTCAGGTGCGCGCAGCGAGTCATGCGCGCCGGTGCCGCGACGATAGGCAACCCCGAGGTCAAGAATCGAAGCGCCAATGAACTCGCGATGATCAAGGCCCAACTGCCAGCCCGCCATGCGTCGGTCCTGGTTGCCGATCTCGGTGTCGTCAATGAAGTTTTCCGAAGAGCGCGTCCACAAACTGCCCCACGCGGTGGTCTTGCGCACGGCATCGCGATACAGCAGGCGCGACAGGCGAAGTTCGTTGTTGCGACTTTCGCCTCGGTATTGATACGTCTGGGACGCACCGGCTACCGACTGCTCATAGTTGTATTCGCTGGTCGTGAAACCCAGTTGCCAGTAACCGAACGGCAGCGAGTAGTGGAAAGTATTGCCGTCAGAGCCTTTATGGCCTGACTCACCGCCGCCCAGATCGTGGTTGATGCTGGCGTAGAACAGATCGTTGAGCGACAGCAGATTGTCCAGAGACAGCGAGACGTTGCCTTGATACTTGCCGGTCGTCTTGCTGCCCGAGTTGTCGATGGACAGGCTGACGCGGGCCGGGAACTGCTGGCTCCACTTGATGACCACGTCGCTCTCGCCAGGCTTGGCATCTGCCGCTCGGGCGGGCGTGATCTGAATATCGGCTTCGGCGGTCGGCACACGCTTGAAGTTTTCCAGCGCCTGCTCGATGTCGCGCAGGTTGAGCAGATCGCCGGGGTTGGCAGGCATCGCGTTCCACATGTTGGCGCGACGGCTGGTGCCTTCGGCGAAACGAATCTCGCGGATACGTCCCGGCACCAGCGTCAGCACCAGAATGCCGCTGTTCAAATCCTGAGCTTCGGCAAGCACGCGAGTCGTGACATAACCCGCCTCGATGACCGCATTCTGCATGCGCTTCATGGTCATGTTAATGCCCGCACCGCCCAGGCAGCGACCTATCGCAGGGTCTTCCTTCGGGTTTGCAGCACGCAGCAGCCACTGGAATTTCTCGGACGCTTCGCCAATCAGACGAATGTCGTTGATGGCAAAGCAGGGGCTCTCTTTCTCGGGCAGGCGCTTACCGCTTTCATCCACCACAGGAGCCTGAAGCCGCACATCCGGTCGTGTTTCCAGCTGCTCGCGCTGTATGCGTTCACGCTCACGCTGGCGCAGCAGCTCCTCTTCAGGGCCTGCCGCCTGAGCAACGCTGCTCACAGCGGTCATCCACGCAGCCAGAGAAAGCAACGCGAGATGTCCAGCCTTGGGCAAAGACCGGCGTGAGAAACCGGCGAAAGAACAAGCACTGTCTGGTTTGCTCGTTCGCGCGCGTGCAACTGGAGGCATGTCTCTTCCCTGAGGTCTGAATAATGGGTACACAAGCTCGGCCCGCTGCTGATAGCAGAAGTGCTGAAGCAATGAATAAAAGAGTGCACGCGGTAATCGCCGTCAGCGATTAGGAAAAATCCTACAGCGCGCCCACAACAGAGGCCCGAAGTTCAAAAAAGTTTCTGGATGTGTAAAAAAATCGATACAAACATGAACGTCTTCACAGATATGTCGTGAACGCCAGGCGGAACAATCCGGCGATGTCGGCATTTCGGTCGTCAGGTCTGTACGAATGATTAGGCAGGAGAAGCGTTGAGCGCGGGCTGTGCGCCAGTTTGCACGCCTGACCTTGAGCGCGCCGATCCCGGAAGACACCACGATCATGAACTTCCGGCACTTGCTGGAAAAGCATCAGCTCGCACCTGCAATCCTCGCGGTCATCAACGGTTATCTGCAAGAGAAAGGCCTGTCGCTGCGCCAGGGCACCATCGTCGATGCCACCATCATTCATGCCCCTTGCTCGACCAAGAACGAGGAAGGAAAGCGTGATTCCGAGATGCATCAGACGAAGAAAGGTAACCAATACTTCTTCGGCATGAAGGCGCATATCGGCGCCGATGCGGAGTCGGGACTGGTTCATCATGTTCATGGCACTGCGGCCAATGTGGCCGATGTTACGCAGGTCGCCGAACTGCTCCACGGCGAAGAAAACGCGGTGTATGCAGACGCTGGATACAGCGGTGTCGAGAAGCGTGAAGAGCATGAAAGTTGTGAGGTCATCTGGCAAATCGCTGCGCGGCGCAGCACGTATTCCAGGCTCAATAAACGCAGCGTGCTCTACAAGGCCAAGCGCAAGATCGAGTACTGCAAAGCTCAGACACGGGCCAAGGTCGAGCATCCGTTTCGGGTAATCAAGCGTCAGTTTGGCTATGTGAAAGTGCGCTTTCGTGGGCTGATGAAAAACACAGCTCAGCTGACCACGCTGTTCGCCCTGTCGAATCTGTGGATGGCTCGAAAACAGCTGATGGGTATGGGTGAGTTGCGCGTTTAACACGGAGAACCGGGCGAAAACGCCCTCAGTGCACGATATATCAGGCCGTTTTCAGCAAATGCGACGAGTATCGGGGGGACGTTTCGACTTGCCGCGAGCGTGCGATAAGTTAATCGGAGCATCCCTAAAACGATCAATGTCGCTTCCTTTTTAGCCTCAACGTGCCGATGAACAGGCTTTAAGCTCATGCCGAGTGTCAAGCGCGCATAGATCAAAGCCATCACTGCGGGTGTAGCCTGCACGCTTCATACACTCGAAGCGTTCTGCTTTCTGTTCGAGCGTGGCCTTGTGATCAAGACCGTAGCGGTTTTTTGAGCCGCACGCCAACATCGAGGAGAGCACCTGCCGCTCGTCCTCGCCAGGCTTCTTCCAAAGTTCCACCTCATCAGTGGGGGGCTGAAATGGCTTGCCGAAACAAGCCGTGACCAGTGGTAGCACCAGTACTGCGAGTGCAACAGGTTTGAGCCACATTTGAGATTGCCTTATTTTTTTGGGCTGACAGTGCG
>Ga0065712_10068284_pt1 | contig 12197 bp, 9 predicted proteins | sample MisRhiReplicate1_FD_59099 | JGI IMG/M metagenome (GOLD analysis project Ga0065712, IMG submission 59099) | Miscanthus rhizosphere microbial communities from Kellogg Biological Station, MSU, sample Rhizosphere Soil Replicate 1: eDNA_1 v3... | ecosystem: Host-associated > Plants > Roots >...
CGACGGGGGACGTTGTGCTCCGCTTTTGGCTACTGCGGCTCCTGCGGTTCCGCCAGGCCAAAACCTGGGCGAACTCAAAGCACCGGCCGCCGAAAAACCGCGGCAGGACAAACAGGAACAGCGGCCTGCTCCGGTCCCCGCAACGATTCCTATTGCTTCGGCCTCCGCGACCGCTTCTGCTCCCGCCGTTGCTCCAGGCCCAGCTCCCGCTCCTGGCGCTGACCCTGCTCCTGCCGTCCCCAGCCGCGAGCGCCGCGGTCACAAAAGAAAAACTTGCAACGCCGGCTATCAAGTGGCCCCTTACATTCCCGATGTCCCGGTTTCCGTCCTGGAATTTGTCAGCGTGCGACTCACGGATGTCTCAGCAGGTGGCTGCGCTTTGATTTTGACTTCACGCCCTGCTGCCAGTGCGTACGTCGTCGCTGTCAACAAGCCGGATGGGGTCATTTATCTGATTGCCGAGGTAGTCCGCATCAGCGAGCAGGGGCGTGACGAATTCGGCCAGCCAAGATATGTGGTTGGCTGCCGATTCACCGGCCGCATTTCAATCCCGGCTGAACAACTTGAGGCCCAGGCAGTTTAAAAAAATCCCTCGCTCAAACACTAACCCTATGCAACCTTCCAAACACATCGCCAGATTTGCCCCTTCTGTACAGGCGATCGCCGCCGACAAAGAGGCTTCGAAGCTGGTCAGGCAGTTCATGGTCGTGGGGGGCCTTTCGGTGACCCTGGTTGTGGTGACGGAGGGAATAACGGCACTTTCGCTCAGCACCCCGGAGATGCACGATTACCTCTTCGAGGTGACCACCACCATGACGCTCCTGGCGGTCTTTATCGTCGGCGCTCTGGTCTGGAGGTTGCTTCGGAAGGCGCTCGGGATGGTGCGGGAAGCAACCGAAAGTGTCGACTGCCTCACCAGGCGGGGTGAACTAATCCTGAATTCCGCAGCGGAGGCAATCTGGGTAGTGGATCAAGATGGAGAAACAACCTTCCTGAATCCAGCCGCCGAAAAGGTGACCGGCTGGGCGCTCGACGAGGTCCAGGGAAAACATCAACACGAATTGCTCCGGCACTCGAACAGCGAAGGGATTCCATTCGAAGCCAGTGGTTGTCCTGTCTGCAAGGCAATCCAACAGGGCATCGGCCATTTCGCGCCGGATGACGTCTTCTGGAGAAAGGACGGCACCAACTTTCCGGTCGAATACCACAGCACGCCCATTCAGGAATCGGGGAGGATCGTCGGGGCGGTGCTTACATTCAAGAATATCTCCGAGCATCGAATGCTCCAGAGCAAGCTTGTCCAAGCGCAGAAGCTGGAATCCATCGGCCAGTTGGCGGCGGGCATCGCCCACGAAATCAACACGCCCATCCAGTTCGTCGGCGACAACACCCGTTTTCTGAAGGACGCCTTCGAGGACTTCCACCAGGTCATGACGGCTTATGAGCAGCTCGCCAAGAGCGCTGAAAGTGGCACCATCACACCCGAGTTAATAGCTCAAGCTCACGATATCGCCTGCCATGCCGATATTGGCTACCTCTGCGAAGAAGTCCCCAGGGCGATTGACCAATCGCTCGAAGGAATCGGCCGGGTTGCCAAGATTGTTCGGGCGATGAAGGATTTCTCCCACCCCGACGGCGAGGCGAAAGCCCTGGCCGACCTCAACAAGGCCATCGAAAGCACGACCACCGTCGCCCGCAATGAGTGGAAGTATGTGGCAGATCTGGTGCTGGACCTCGACCCCAATCTTCCCAACGTGGCTTGCCATGTCGGCGAGCTGAACCAGGTGGTTTTGAATCTGTTGGTGAACGCCGCGCATACCATCGGCGATGTTTGCCAGCAAAATCCGGGGACGAAGGGAAAGATCACGATTACCACGCGCGCGGAGGGAGAACATGCCGTCATTCGAATCAGCGATACGGGACGGGGGATTCCGCCGCACATTCGCAGCAAAATCTTCGATCCCTTCTTCACCACCAAACCCGTGGGCAAGGGGACTGGCCAGGGGCTGGCTATCGCTTATTCGGTGATTGTGGAAAAGCACGGCGGAACAATCGGGTTCGAGAGCGAGATGGGGCGCGGCACCACCTTCATCATCAGGCTCCCCATGCATGCCGACGCCCCCACGGCTCCCGCTGACCAGCAAGTGCTGGAAGGCAGTGCAACGTGAAACTGAAGAATCCACAACGCAAGGTCTGAGTCATGAAAAGCGTGCTCTTTGTCGACGACGATGCAAATGTCCTGGCGGGACTGAGGCGAATGCTGCGGCCATTGCGCACCGAATGGACTACGGAGTTTGTCGACTGCGGCGAAAAGGCTTTGGCGTACATGGCCGCAAATCCGGTGGACGTCATCGTCACGGATATGCGAATGCCGGGCATGGACGGCGTGCAATTGCTCGAGCAGGTCGTGATCCGCCATCCGTCCGCGGTGCGGATCGCGCTTTCCGGACATTCTGACCAGGAAATGTTGATCAAGGTGGCCGGGCTCGCCCATCAGTATCTCTCCAAACCCTGCGACACCGAAACGCTGAAGTCCACGGTCCGCCGCTCCCTTACGCTGCGCGACCATTTCCAGAACAAGACCATCAGCCGGCTGGTGGCGCGGGTGCAGTCACTACCCAGTCTGCCCAATAACTATCACGACATCTTGCATGAAATTGGCTCGCCGGATCCGTCGTTAGCTCGGGTGGCGAACATCATTGCGCGGGATGCGGCGATGACCGCCAAAGTCTTGCAGCTAGTCAACTCCGCTTTTTTTGGCACCGCGCGGCGCGTTTCCGATCCATTGCAAGCGGTCACGTTGCTGGGGCTGCACACTGTGAACGGTCTGGTCCTCTCGGTCGGAGTCTTCTCGCAGTTTGACAAGATACAAATTGCCTCCTTTTCTGCCGACGATCTTCTCACTCATAGCTTGCAGGTTGCCGGCCTGGCAAAGCAAATCGCGGCCTCGCAAAAGCGGGATGAAACTTACTGCGGCGAAGCCTATGTGGCTGGAGTGCTGCACGATATCGGCAAGCTCATTCTGGCGAGAGATTTCCCCCGGCAGTACGGCGAAGTTCTGACGGGCGCCCAGGAGTGCGGCTATGCCGTGAGCGATTTAGAGCGCGAGGCTTTCGGGGCCGACCACGCCGACTTGGGCGCCTATCTGCTGGGGCTGTGGGGACTTCCTTCCACCTTGATCGAAGCCGTAGCCTTCCATCACGAGCCGAACAAATCGCAGGCAAAAGAATTCTCCATCCTGACTGCGGTTCACGTCGCCAACGTCTTGACTTACAGCGATGAGAACGGAGAAAGCTCAAAGAGTGTCGACGATATTTACCTGCAGTCCATCGGCCTGACGAATGAGCTGCCCGCTTGGCGCCGCTTGCGACAAGCCGCACTTCCCATAGGAGTACCAGCATGAGTGAGAAAGTGTTATTTGTCGACGATGAGCCCCAAGTGCTGGACGGATATCGGCGGCAACTGGGACGGAAATACCGCATGGATTGCGCCAGCGGAGGGGAGGAAGCTCTCGAGCACATATCTGCCGAAGGGCCCTTCGCGGTCGTCATTTCCGATATGAATATGCCGGGGATGAACGGGATCCAGTTCCTGTCCAAAGTGCGGGCCATCGCTCCCGATACGGTCCGCATGATGTTTACCGGCACCGGCCAAAGCACGGCTGTCGAAGCGATTAATAAAGGGGAGATCCTGCGATATCTGACCAAACCGTGCACGACCGAAGTCCTCGATGCGGCTTTGGAGGCCGGTCTGGCCCAGTACCGTCAAACCATCGCCGAGCGGAATCTGCTGTCCAGCACGCTCATCGGAACGGTCAAGCTCCTCTCCGAGGTCCTGGCCGCGGCCCGGCCGGTCGCCTTTGGACGTACCGAGCGTGTTCGGGTGCTGGTCAGGCGGCTCGCCAAGAAAGCGGCTCCAACTCTCATGTGGCGCGCGGAATTGGCGGCTCTGCTTTCGCAGATTGGCTGCATCGGCTTGTCGGAAGAAGTATTGACGAAGGCCTATGCGGGGAAGCAGATTGTGGCCCGGGACGCCGAGCTTTTTCGGGAACATCCGCAGGTAGGCCGCAATCTGCTGAAGACGGTTCCGCGGCTGGAGGCCATCGCCGATATCGTCCTGCAACAAGAAAAGCACTTTGATGGGGGCGGCTTTCCGGCCGACAACGTCGCCGGGGAAGAGATTCCCATCGAGGCCCGCATCTTGAAAGTGGCCTTGGATCTCGATTCGCTGACGTTCGCCGGGGCCAAGCTTCCCGACGCCATTGCCGAAATGAACACCCGCGCCGGAAGGTACGACCAGGCGGTGCTGGAGATTGCGACGCAGTTGACCAAAGGTGACGACACTCAGGGGCTGTCCGCCTGACAACGCATGATTACTTAGCGAGATTTCGTCATGAAACCAGTCATTGTGTTTGTGGACGACGAGTCGCTCGTGCTCGATTCGTTGCGCCGTACCCTCCATGCGCGGCGGCCGGATTGGACCGTGTTGACGTTTGCCTCTCCAGTCAAGGCCCTCGATCTGCTCCTCACCGTCGGCGCTGACACCATCGTTACGGACCTCGGGATGCCGGTGATGGATGGCCTGACTCTGCTGGGAAGGCTGAAGGAAAGCGACGTCACCAAGGACATCCCAGTAATCATCTTGACTGGGCAGAACGACCGGGGTCTCCGGTGCAAAGCATTGGAAATGGGAGCCGCCGACCTGCTCACCAAGCCCACGGAGGCGGATGAGCTGGTTGCGCGGGTCGCCAGCGCCTTGCGATTCAAGCAATGTCATGATCAGCTCAAGGAGCACAATGCGGCCCTGGAAGTAAGGGTCCAGCAGCGGTCCCGCGAATTGAGCCAGGTCCGTCTGGAAGTCATCTGGCGGCTTGCCAAGGCAGCCGAATTCCACGATGAAGAAACAGGCAACCATGTGATCCGTGTGGCGTCCTACAGCCGTGCCATCGGCGAGCAGCTGGGGCTCGACCAGGAGTTTCTCGAAAAGCTGTTCGTGACTGCCCCCTTGCACGACATCGGCAAGATCGGCATTTCCGACTCCATTCTTCTCAAGCCTGGCCCGCTGACACCTGACGAGAAGGAGGTCATGAAACAGCACTGCGTCATCGGAGCCAGAATCCTCCGAGACGAGTGCAAAGCCACTCAAGCGCTCCGGGGCTCGCAGCGTAAACGTCCCGAAACGGCCCCAGATCCTCTGCTGGAAATGGCGAGCGCGATTGCGCTCACACATCATGAGAAGTGGAACGGAACGGGTTACCCTCAGGGATTGGCGGGAGACGCGATCCCGATCGCAGCTCGGATCGTCGCCATAGCCGACGTGTACGACGCTCTCACTTCAAATCGACCCTACAAAACGGCGTACTCCCAGGAGAAATCGCTGGAGATTCTCGCCGAGGGCAAGGGAAGCCACTTCGATCCTGAGGTGTTTGAAGCGTTCCATTCCACGCTGCCGAAGATCCTGGAGATCAAGCAGAACTTGTCGGAACGCTCTCCGAACTCTGATAGGGCAGCAACGGGCGAGGAGGGCAATTGCGCGGAGGTCAATCGGCCCGAGTCCGCGATCCGAGCTTTGGCAGAGGCTGTCCTCTCTACGTAACAGGAGCGCCAAGGTCGCACCTGTCTCCCAGCGCCTGAAGCATTACAATTCATCTGGCCAAACAGGTGATTCCGCGGCAGCGGCGCTATGCGGTCCCAAGGTCCCCGAACCTCGCAAGACCTGGCGTGTCTGACCGGTGGGTTTGTGGACCACGGGGCGCAATCGCTGCGAATACCTCGGCCGAGTGGCGAAATGGCAGACGCACAGGATTTAAAATCCTGTTTCCCGTTAGGGAAGTGCGGGTTCGAGTCCCGCCTCGGCTACTGACAGTCCTCTTTCTGATCGTAATCTTGCTCCTGCTCTTACTCGTCCTCTCCGGGCTCACTTCGCCGGAATCTCATAATCAAATATCCGGTACGTCTTCGTGATCTTCGCCCCGCCGCGCTTGAGAGTCCCGTACGACAGCGTGTTGCTCTCCAGCACCCAGCTGAACTCGGCTTCTTCGATTCCCCAGGCTTTGCATTCGGGGACGAGTCGCGAGGCGATCAGCAAGCCGACTCCCCATTTTTGATATTCGGGGATGACGTTGGTGCTGATCAGGCGGACCCGCTTCAGCTCTTTGCGGCCAAAGAGAAGCTTGAGGAAACCCAGGGGGAAGAGTCGGCCGCCGATTTCCTTGATGCGGGGGTTGTAGTCGAGGAGGCCGAAGACCGCGCCGACCGGCTTGCCTTCGATTTCGGCGATGGCGGTCATTTCGGGGACGATGAGCATCTTGAGGCCGTGGGCCATGGCCGTGGTTTCGTCCGCGGAGATGGGGACGAAGCCCCACGTGCCGACCAGCGACCGGTTATAGATGTCGAGAAAGATCCGTACGTCGCGGTCGAAGTGTTTGGTGTCGAGGCGGCGAAGCTTGACGTCGAAGCGGCTCTGGCATTCCTGAATGATGAAGGCCATTTTTTTGTCGAGGCCGGTGATCATGTTCATGTGCCCCCAGAAGGCGGCCATGTCCTGCACCTTCACGAAACCATACGTTTCAATCAGCCGCTGATAATAGGGGCGGTTGTAGGTCATCATGAACGTGGGGGGCTCAAAGAAGCCGTCGATCAACAGTCCGCATTCATAATTCATGGAGGGATTCATCGGCCCTCGAATGGCCGTCATTCCTTTGCCGCGGAGCCACTCTTGGGCGGCGTCGAGCAGGGCATTTGCCGTTTCCTGGCTGTCCTCGCACTCAAAAAAGCCGAAGAAGCCCCGCTTTTCGTGATACCGCTCGTTGTGGGCCCGATTGACGATGGCCCCGATGCGACCGACAGGGATGCCGTTGCGGTAAGCCAGAAAAGTCTGTATTTCAGCCGAGTCGTAAAAGGGATGTTTGGTGTAGTTCACCATTTCCTTGGCGTTTCCGCGCAGGGGAGGGACCCAGTTGAGGTCGCCACTGTAGATGTCCCAGGGGACATTAAGAAATTGTCGCCGCTGCCACCAGGAAGTGACCGGCCGGACGATGACCTGAAGGGGGTTGCTGAGAGCGGCGGGCGCGAGTTGACTCATCCGAAGGTATTCCTCTATTTTCTGGATGGGGCTATTGTAGCCCGCTCACTCCGTGTGGGGACATGACTGCCTAGGGACTGTGCAGGTTAGTATGGAGAGGATCGCATTGAGTGAAAAACGATGAAATACTTGGTTACCGGCGCATCCGGCCTGCTTGGAAACAACGTCGTGCGCCGCTTGCTGGAAATCGGCGAAGAGGTTCGGGTGCTCCACCGCGCCGGTACCGACCAGCGCCCCTTCAGAGGACTCAACGTTGACCTGCGGACGGGCAACGTTCGCGACGTTTCGTCCGTGCAGAGCGCCGCGGAAGGAGTGGACGTTATCATCCATTCCGCCGGCCACGTCCATCTCGGCTGGTCGCAGTTAAGTGAGCATCAGGCGGTCAATGTCGACGGGGCCCGAAATGTCGCCGCTGTCGCCCGGGCCCTCGGGGCTCGGCTGGTGCATGTCTCGAGCGTCAACGCCCTGGGCCTTGGACGGCTCGATAATCCCGCCACGGAAGAGACGGCCTTGCCAGGCGCAATTCCATGTCCTTACGTCGTGACCAAGCGGGCCGGCGAAGCGGCGTTGGAGCAGGAGATCGAGAAGGGCCTTTCCGCCGTCATTGTAAATCCCGGCTTCATGCTTGGCCCTTGGGATTGGAAGCCCTCCAGTGGCAAGATGCTGCTCGCGGTCGCTCATTTCGCGCCACTGGCGCCGACCGGCGCTTTTAGCGTGGCCGATGCCCGAGACGTCGCCGCTGCTGTAGTGCAGGCCGCCAGGACGCGATCGGCCCAAGGGAAGTACATTCTCGCCGGCCACAATTTGACGTACTTCGACGCCTGGAAGAAATTCGCCGCAGCCGCCGGCAAACGAGGGCCGAGGTTTCGGGCCGGTCCCTTCAATCGCTGGGTGGGAGCGTTGGCCGGGGACCTGTGGGGAGGAGTCACCGGGCACGAGCCGAACCTGAACACCGCGGGGATGCGAATGTCCTGCCAGCAGCACTGTTTTTCCAGCGCCAAAGCTGAAAAAGAGCTTATGTACGGTAACCGACCTTTGCAGGCAACGATTATGGATGCCTGGAACTGGTTTGTGGAAAATGGTTACGTAAAATAAAGGCTGCAAGGCGGTTAGGGATGGCACGCCAATAATCATTTTGCCTTCAAAGAGCGGCAAGATTATTTGTGTCGTTTGAGTGAGTGCGATGTCATTTGTATTCGTCACCGGCGGTAGCGGGTTTATCGGGTCGCATTTGGTGGAGGCCCTTCGGGCGCGCGGAGAGAGAGTCCGCTGCCTGGTCCGCAAGAATTCCCAAACCGGCCTCCTGAAGGAGGCCGGTGCGGAGTTGATCTATGGTGGGCTGCATGAATCGCAGCTCCTGGAAGAAGGCATGTACGGAGCGAGTGCGGTCTTTCATCTGGCGGGAATGACGGCGGCCTTGCGCTACAAGGAAATGCTGAACGTGAACGGGGACGGTTCCAAAGAAGTAGCTCAGGCTTGCGCGAACCAGCGGACGCCGCCGAAGCTGATCCTCGTTTCTTCCATCGCCGCCGTGGGCCCCGCAGGGCGGGGGCAAATCCGGATGGAAGCGGACACTCCCAAACCGATCAGCCTCTACGGCCGCAGCAAGCTGGCGGGTGAGCAAGAGGCCCTGGCCTTTGCCGACAAGGTCCCCACCACCATTGTCCGCCCTGGCATCGTTTTCGGTCCGCGAAACAAGCAGTTGCTCCCCATCTTCAAGGCCATCAAGTACCTCAACTTGCACGTGGTACCCAGTTATCATTCACCCCCTCTTTCTTACATCCACGTTTCCGATTGCGTGGAGCTGCTGCTGCGGGCTCGCGAGCGGGGACAGGTGGTCGCCCCTGCCATAACGGGCAAAACGGCCATAACGGCTCATTCCATGGCAACAGCAAGGGGTACTATTTTGCTGTCGTGCCGGAATATCCGAGCTACGCCGAACTTGGAAAAATGGCCGGCCCGCTGGTCCGCCGCCCGCATGTCCTGGTTCTGCCTTGTCCCACTCCTATCCCTTGGGTCATTGGAGGGATCAGCCAGGCGCTCGCCACCCTGCGACGGCAGCCCGATGACCTCAACCTCGACAAAATCCAGGAAGCCCTCGCCCCTTCCTGGGCTTGCTCCGCCGAAGCCGCCGGGCGGGATCTCTCATTCGCTTCCCCCAAATCCCTACAGGAACGGCTGGCCGAGACGGTGAACTGGTATCAGCAGGAGCGTTGGCTGTAATTATTCCGCTGAGCGCTCCCAGGCGGGCCGGCTGTGGCAACAAATCTGTTGGGAATGGCATGGGGGGGCCGGCGTCTTATAGAATGAGTTGGTCTAGGACGACGGTCTTTCTCTGGTTCCCTGCGCGGGAGGTATGCCGTGAATGCGACACTTCTGGTTCTTGCTTGTTTGCTGAGTGCCCCGGAGGAAACCAAGGCTGCCAAGCCGGAGCCCGCGAAGGCCGCTGCGAAAACGCCCGAGAAAAAGGAGCCGGCGGACAAGGGAGAGAAAGCGAAAGCGGAAGCCGCCAAAAAAGAGGGGGGCGCCAAGAAAGCCGAACCGGCCAAGACGGAGCCCGCCAAAAAGGAAGAAAAGAAAGAGGAAAAGTCAGCATCCGACCTCATCGCCCCCAAAGTCCGGGCGCTCATCAAGCAGCTCGACGCCAGCGAGCAGGCGAAGCGGGAAGCAGCCGAGAAGGAATTGATTGCCCTGGGGCAGGACGTGCTGCCGCTGCTCCCCAAGCCGGATGCCCGCACGCCGGCCGAGGTGAAGAACCGTTTGAGGCGGGTGTACAGCGCGCTCCTGGCCGCGGCTGTGGAGGCCTCTACCAAGCCGGCGTTTGTGACACTCAGTGGAGAGATGACTCTTTCGGAGGCCATGGCCGGGATTGAGAAGCAGACGGGTAATAAGGTCATCGATAAGCGGGGGGAGCAGACGCAGGAGACCCCCGACCCCAAGATCAAATTGTCTCTGGAAAAAGTCCCCTTCTGGCAAGCCCTCGACACCGTTCTCGATGCCGCCAGCCTGCAGCTTTACAACTACGATGTGGAAAGCGGCTCGCTGGCCTTCGTCGCGCGCGGCGAAGGGGCGCTCCCCCGGAGTACGCACGGCGCTTACGGCGGGCTGTTCCGCCTGGAGCCGACTCTGCTGGAAGCCAGGAGCGACCTTCGCAACCCGATGAACAAGGTGCTGAAGCTGACGGTGGATGTCGCCTGGGAGCCGCGGGTGCGGCCGGTAGTGTTGGAACTCGCCCCGGGAGATCTCAAGGGGACCGACGAGGCGGGGGGCGAGATTGTCAGTGACGCCGGGGAGGAAACTCTGGAATTCCCCGTGCGTGGAACCAACGCCGGCGTCGAGCTGGAGCTCGGGTTCAAGCTGCCGCCGCGGAGCGTGAAGCAGATTGCCTCCATCAAGGGCAAAATGTCCGCGTTAGTGCTTGGGCGGATTGAAGAGTTCGAGTTCACCGATTTGGACAAGGCTAAAGGGGTGGAGCAGGAGCGGGGAGGCGTGACGGTGATTGTGCGAGAGGTACGGAAGAACGAGGAAATCTACGACGTCAAAGTGAGGGTCAAATTCGGCGACGCCGGGAAAGCCCTGGAATCGCACCAGGGGTGGATCTACGACAATGAGTGCTACTTGCTCGACCGTTCCGGCAACAAGATTGAAAACGCCGGACTGGAAGCGACTTCGACGGGTCAGAACGAGGTGGGATTGGACTACAAATTCGACCTCGGTGACGAAACGTCGGCCAAAGGTTTCAAGTTCATCTACAAAACGCCGGCTGCCATCGTGCGGATCCCGATTGAATTTGAGCTGAAGAACATTGAGCTGCCGTAGGTCATAAATGGGCCACGGATTGAGCACGGATGAAACACGGATAGATGCGGGAAGGACGAGCAGGGGCTTGGTTGGGTAGATGGAAATATTTTCTTATGAATCTGGGACCATGGTTGGTGGTGGTTGGACTGGCCGTTGTTGCCGCTGATGAAAAGTCACCCGCTGGGCCGCAGCAAGTGGCGGCAACGGTGGACAACGAGTCGATTGGCGCGGCGGAGGTCGAGCGGGAAGTTGCCCTGGCGCTCAAGGGGCAAAAGCTGGCGGGAGACGCTCTATCCCGGTTGCGGAAGCATGCCCTGGAGCAGGTCATAGACCGCCACCTGGTGCTGCGCTACTTGCAGGCCAACAAGCAGGCGGCCAGCAAGGAAGACGTCGATCTTGCCCTCGCCCGCCTGGTACGACAGCTCAAGGCGAAGGATACGGCACTGGCCCCCCATCTCAAGACCATTGGCATGACCGAAGCCGAGCTTCGCCAGGAGCTGCTCTGGAAAATCTCCTGGGCGCGGTACGTCGAGGCCCGCTCCACCGGCGAGAACCTGAAAAAATACTTCGACACTCATCGGTCCGACTTCGACGGCACCGAGCTTAAGGTCTCTCACATCCTGCTGGCGGTTCCGGCTGGCGAGGAGGCGAAGCTTAAGGAGGTGCTCGATGCAGCAACGACCATTCGCGAAGAGATTGCAACGGGAAAAGTCACCTTCGCCGATGCCGCGAAAAAGCACTCTCAGGCTCCTACCGCCAAAGACGGAGGCAACATCGGCGGCGTCCGCCGCCACGAGCCGATGCCGGAAGAATTCAGCCGTGCCGCTTTCGCGCTCAAAAAAGGGGAGGTCAGCCAGCCCGTTGTCACGGCCTTCGGCGTCCATCTCATTCAGGTTCTGGAGATCATTCCCGGCCAGCGGACCTGGGAGGACTGCCGCGACGAATTGCGGCCGGAAGTCACGCTGTACCTTTTCCGCTGGATCGCGGAGAAGGAGCGGAAAACGGCTAAGATTGAATATTTCCCGTAGCACCGCGATTCGGAATTGTCATGGACGATATTCACGTCTTCAAACCCGCGCAGCGTCGCCAACTCTCACGGCTGCTGCTGGCCTGGTTCGCCGAGAATCATCGCAAGCTTCCCTGGCGGGGAACGCGGGATTTGTACCGCATCTGGATCAGCGAGATCATGCTGCAGCAGACGCAGGTCGCCGCCGTGGTTCCGTACTACGAGCGGTTCATCGCGGCATTTCCTACGGTCAAGGAATTAGCCGCAGCTCCGGAGGAGCAGGTGCTGCGGCTTTGGGAAGGGCTCG
>Ga0065712_10000375_pt1 | contig 12196 bp, 9 predicted proteins | sample MisRhiReplicate1_FD_59099 | JGI IMG/M metagenome (GOLD analysis project Ga0065712, IMG submission 59099) | Miscanthus rhizosphere microbial communities from Kellogg Biological Station, MSU, sample Rhizosphere Soil Replicate 1: eDNA_1 v3... | ecosystem: Host-associated > Plants > Roots >...
GGGGCACTGCAGGACATCGCTCGGCCGTCGCCCGCGACACAGCCCACATCGTGACGAGCCCTGCAAGCATGGCGATGGTCTTTACGGGGCCGCTCGCCGCGCCCGTGGCGTCGGTCGCGAACGGGAGGAGCACGGGCAGGCCCAGCAACGGCTCGCCTGCGCCCACGCGCAGAACGAACGAGACCAGCATTCCCGCGTACGAGCCCCACCGGTTCGCCCTCGGATCCTTCAACGCGAGCAGCAACTGCGGGAAGAGGACGCAGTAGACCAGGTCGCTGCAGAGCACCCACAGGGTGTAGATGCTGCGGACGTGAAGCGCCATCAGCGTTGCCGCGACGCCCACCACGACCACCGCGCGCTTGAGAACCAGCGTCAGGCGCGCCGAGCTGGCGTCGGGCTCGACCAGCGGCCGGTATACGTTCCACGCAGCCATCGACGAGGCCGAGAGCACCGAGGCGTCGATGGAAGACATCACCGCGGCCGACACGGCGCCGAGGCCCAGCGCCGCGACCAGCGGCGGCGTCAGGTGGCGGAGCACGTAGGGCAGCACCAGCGCCGCTTCCGGCCCGGCGACCCCGTGAGCGTGCCAGTCGGCGCCGCAGGCGAGCATGCCGATGAGCGCCGGCGGCACCGCGGCCACCATGCAGACCAGGCCGGCAAGCAGCGAGAGCCGGCGCGCCACGTCCGCGTCGCGCGCGGCGAGGACGCGCTGGAAGTAGACGTGCCACGGAATGCCGCCGAAGACGAGCAGCAGTGCCGTGTCGGTCCACGTCCACCAGTTGACCGTCGCGCTCCGGCTCGCCACGGCCGCCTGGTACGCCGCCATGCCGTGCGAGAAGCCGCCCACCGCGTGCGCGACGAACGGAACGACGACGGCGAGCCCGATGATGAGGACGAAGAGCTGCGCGACGTCGGTGATCGCGACCGCCCACAGACCGCCGGTGAACGTGTAGAAGAGCACGACGGCGGCAGACAGCACGATCGACCACGAGACNTCCAGGTCCAGGATCAGGCCGAACGTCGTGCCGAGCGCGGTNAGGATGGCGGCGGTCCAGAACACNTCACCGGTGAGCGCCGGCAGGTAGAGCAGCGCCGCCGACTTCTTCCCGAAGCGCTGNTCGAANGGATCCAGCAGCGTGGTGAANCCGTGGCGCCGCATGATTGGCGCGAACCAGAGGCCGCCGACGATCAGGCTGAGCGCATAGCCCCACGGCGCCTGCACGAACAGCAGCCCCGCGCCGTAGGCCTGTTCGGCGGTGCCGTTCACGTAGCCGCCGTCGACCCACGTGGCGGTCATCGTGCACACGCCGATGCCGAGGCCGAGACGCTGGCCCGCGAGCACCATGTCGCGGAAGCTGCCCGCCTGCGCGCGCTTCGACGCCCAGATGCCGAGCCAGTACGTGCCGGCGTAGAGAATGCCCATGCACGCCAGCGCTCCCCACTGCGGTGCCGGCGCGCGCAGCGCCAGGCCGAGGGCAATGAGGCAGAGCACCGCGAAGCCGGCCAGCGAGAGTCGCGTCACGACGGTACGCGCGCGATCGGACGCGTGAGGCAGGTGGGACCGCCGCCGCCCTTGAGGCTGATCTCGCCGCCGGCATATTCGTCCACCCGGACGCCGGATGCCTCGAGCCGGGCGCGCGTACGCGGGTTTCCCGCCACCATCACGGCGTGCCGTGGCGCGATGGCGAGGACGTTGGCCCCCATTGAATCGAACTCCTCCTCGGGTACGTCCACGAGCTGCACACCGCGTTCGGTGAGACGCTCACGGAACGGGACCGGCATGAGCGGCGAGTAGACCACGGCCAGGTCGTCGGCGACAGGGCTGATGATCGACATCAGGTGAAAGACGTCGCCTGGCCCGCGCCAGTGGGGCAGTGGCACGACGATCAGCTCGTCGATCGAGTCGCCGAGCAGCGCACGGAGCTGCCGGATGCCCTCGTCGTTCGTGCGGTAGCCGCGGCCGACTGCGATCGTGCGCCCGTCGAGCCACACGACATCGCCTCCTTCCAGTGTTCCGGGAGGTTCGATGCGGCCCGCGACAGGAATTCCCCACGTCTTGAACGCCGCTGCCTGCGCGGCCGGCTCGCCCGCCCGCAGGAGCTTCCCCATCGCACACAGGATGAGGCCTCGCTCGGAGACGATCGAGGCATCGCGGGTGTACAGGGAGTCGAGGCCGACGCTCTCGCCCTTCGGCAGCGAGAGAATTTCTGCACCGCTCTGGCCAATCAGCGTCAGGAAGTCGTCGTATTCCTCGATCGCCCGCGCGAGGTCCGGCGGCGCCGTGAACCCCAGGTCGCGCCACTCCGCTTCAATGGCGCCAGGCCCACCGAAGGCGTCTCTCGGATGCTTGACGATTACGCGGGCGATTCGATCGACTTCGGAAAGCACGAGGGATTATATGGCGCGCGCTTCGCGCGCGGAGGGCGTGCTCGCTCCGCTCGCACCGGAGTGCTCCGCCTCAGGCCTCACGGGACGCGCTCGCTCTGCTCGCGCGAGGACTGACTGGCCACGGCCCACGCCACGGTCCGATCCGATAGATAGCCAAAGAACGGGTTGTACGACACGCGCATGAGCGTGTCCACGGGCACGGTCAGGACCGAGCGCTCGCCGCGCGGGGCCAGCAGCCCGAGACGGATCGGCCCGGAGGGCGTGCGCGCCACGGACGCGCCGTAGACGGGATCGTCCGGCGGAAACGGCATGGCGATGTGCGAGAGCGAGAAAACATCGGCCGGCCACGCCAGGCCGAGCGGACGCTTCTCGATGGTGGTCGTCCCGGCGGTTATCTGCCATTCGGCGATGTCCAGCGTCTCCTCCGATACGTTTCTCAGCACCGTCAGCGTGTAGTCACGCGACGCATGCCGGTCGAACAGCGTCGCGAGCAGCGCGAGGTCCGACGGCCGGATGAACGGATCGAGGTGCGCCGACCGGTTCAGGTCGAACATCACGAGCTCGCTGCCGTTCCGAGGCAGGGCTGAGTACAGGGTGTGCACGACGGCCTCGGTGCTGACGGTGGCGTCCACCAGCGACTGGAAGGTCAGGATCGGCGGCAGGCCGCTCAGGCGTCCGTCACCGCGATGACGGTCGATCTCGGCGGCGATGGCGTTGGTCAGGTCGTACGTCTGCCGTGCGGCGTTGGCGGGGAACGAGTTGAACTTGAATGGGTTGTATTCGGGCAGGACGTCCAGCCATGCCGCGCGGTCGAAGTAGGGGATCGGCGCAAGTGCGCCAATCACGCTCGACAGGCGCGCGAACGGCGTGACGCCCATCATCGGCGAGAGGAGGACGAGCCGGTCGGGACGAGGCCCCGTCTGTCCGTCGATGAGGTCCAGCGTGTACTTGACTGCGAGCGCGCCGCCGTTCGAGTAGCCCACCATGAGCAGCGGCAGGCCGGGGCCGATCCGGCCGCGCACGTGACGCACGCCGAGGCGCACCGCCGCCATCCAATCCTCCCAGGTGGCCCGCGTCAGGCCGCCGGGCACGCCGCCGTGTCCCGGCATGCGTAGCGAGAGCGTGTAAAAGCCCGTGGAGGTCAGGCGCTCCGCCAGCGCGCGCATCGAGTACGGGGAGTCGGTCAGGCCATGGATTAGCAGCGCTCCGCCGCGCACCGTCGTCGGGGCGAGCTCGAACGTGCGGTTGTAGTCGTGTGGCAGTCTTGCAGGGCTCGACACGCCCTGCGCGTTGAAACGGTTGGCCGGCGTCTTGTCGGCTTCCGCGAGCGGGACTTCGATGTCGCGGTGAACCTGATCGAACACGGCCGCCTCGCGGCGCAGGTAATCCTCGAGCGTCGCCGTTTCGGAGAGATCGGCGGCCGTCGGTTCCGCTGACGGAACCAGGCGGTGCCACGGCTTCAGTTCCGGGTGGCGCCGGCGGGCGTCGAAGCCGCCGCCAACGATCAGGGTGACGACGATCGTGACGGCCACGAGAGCGAGGCGCACGAGCCAGACCCTGAGGCGAGACGTGATGCGGCGCGGAGGCGGCGCGGAGGAGGATGGCATCGTCATGTAGAGTCCGTGGCCAGTATGCTATCCACGGGCGGATGGTGGTATCCTTCTCTAGCTCGATGGAGGTTGGCCTGCCTGGCACATGGCGGCAGGCGTCGGATTGCTGACTAAAGCGCTGCTCCCCGCGCTCGGACTCCTGGTTGCCCTGTTCGCGATGCCGACCGTTATAGGCGGCGCTCCGGCGCCGTCCTGGCCGCCGGCGACGTTGCGCGACACGGGTCTCTACTCGGACTGGCCGACGAAGACCATCGCGCGCGACAATCTTCCATTCAGCCCGCAATATCCCCTCTGGTCCGACGGCGCGAAGAAGTCGCGCTGGGTACGCATCCCGAAGGGCACATTCATCGACGCCTCGAACCCGGACGTCTGGCGGTTCCCGGTAGGCACGCGGCTCTGGAAGGAGTTCCGCTTCGCGCGCCGCGCCGAAACGCGCTTCATCGAGCGCACGCGCGCCGGATGGCAGTTCGCCAGCTACCGGTGGAACGACGACGAGACCGAGGCCCCGTTGGCGCCGGAGCTCGGCGCGAGAAGCGCGCCGATTCGCGAGGGCCTCTATCACCGGATCCCGTCGCGGACCGACTGCCGCGCCTGTCACGAAGCCGGGCCCGTGCACGTGCTCGGCATCACGGCCTTGCAGATGTCGCCCGATCGCGATCCGAACGCGCTGCATGCCGAACCACCGGACCCTGGCTCGCTCGACCTCACGAGCCTTGTTGCTCGGGGGATCGTGCGAGGCCTCCCGCGGCGCATCGCCAGTACCCCGCCGCGAATCGCGGCTTCTACGCCCGCGGCGCGCGCGGCGCTCGGATACCTCAGCACGAATTGCGGCAACTGCCATACCGGCGCGGGCGAGCTGGCATCGCTCGCCTTCGCGCTGAACTACACCATCAACCGGGCAGACGGCGAGCCACCGCCGGCGCTACTGACCACGGTGGGGAAACCAAGCCACTTCAAGGTCTCCTCCGATCCGGACATTGTCGAGCGCGTCTGCGCGGGGCATCCGGGGAAGAGCATGATCGTCGCGCGCATGGCGTCGCGATATCCGCTCCTGCAGATGCCGCCCCTTGGCTCGCAGTTGGTGGACGAGGAGGCCGTCGCGCTGATCACACGATGGATTTCGGAGGACGTCGTCTCACCCGAGCCGGCGGCAGCAGACAGAGAGGACAAGCGATGAGGATGAGTGCTCTGCAACGACGTGTGGCACGACTGGTGACGCTGGCGACCGTGGTGGGACTGGTGGTATGGGGTGCAGGGTTCTCGCGCGCGATGGCGCAAGCCGCTGGTGCCGCGCAGGCAAAGCCCGCCGCTGCGAAACCTGCCGGCGCCGCCGCTGTGGCGCGCGGCAAGTACCTGGTGGACATCGCCGGCTGCCACGATTGCCACACGCCCCACAAGATGGGCCCCGACGGGCCAGAGCCTGACATGTCGCTCATGCTGTCCGGGCACCCGGCCGCCATGGCCCTGCCGCCGCCGCCCCAGATGAGCGGCCCCTGGGTGTTCGCAGGCATCGGCCCTTTCACCGCGTGGGCCGGTCCGTGGGGCATCAGCTATACCAGGAACCTGACGCCGGACAAGGAGACGGGCCTGGGCTCGTGGACCGAGCAGCAGTTTGTCGACACAATCCGGAACGGCCGTGAACAGGGTCGCGGCCGACAGATCCTGCCGCCGATGCCGTGGCAGGCGTACCGCAACATGAGCGACGCAGACCTGAAGGCGATGTTCGCGTATCTCAAGTCGATTCCGGCCATCAAGAACAAGGTGCCCGATCCGGTGATCGCGCCGCCTCCGCCGGCCAGGTAGCGACCGATCGGGAGTGCGGATCAGAGCCCGCACTCCCACCTGCCGCCGGCTGGATGCCGACACTCGTGCGACGATGTTCCGCCAGTTTTGCACTCATGCTCACGGCGAGCGCGGTGGTCATCATGCCAGGCCCCGTCCGTGCCGATGACCCGCTGCCCGCCCAGGCCGTGGAGCGGTTCGCGAACCTCGCGCTGACCTGCATCCACCAGCAGTATCCGAACAAGATCGCGCACCTGATGCAGAGCGATGCCGACCTGGCGCCTCCGCGCGAGCTGACGCCTGCCTTCTATGGCTGCTACGACTGGCATTCGGCGGTGCACGCCCACTGGCTGCTGGCGCGGCTCGCGCGCCTCTATGCGGATGCGCCGTTCGCGCAGCGTGCCCGGGCGGCGCTCGCCAAGAGCCTGGCGCCGGAACACATCGCCGGGGAGGTCCGGTACCAGCAGGGCAAGGGCCGCGAGTCGTTCGAGCGCCCATACGGGCTCGGGTGGCTGCTGCAGCTCCATGCCGAGCTGATCGAGTGGAAGGACCCGCAGGCGCAGGTGTGGGCCACGGCGCTGGCGCCGCTCGCGAAGCTGGCCTCCGCGCGTCTGACCGAGTGGCTGCCGAAGCTGACCAGGCCGATTCGCATCGGCGAGCACGATCAGACGGCCTTCGCGCTGGGCCTGGCGATCGATTGGGCGCGCGTCACGCACGACGCGGCGAATGAGGCCGCCTTTACCGATGCGGTCCGGCGTTTCTATCTCGACGACCGCGCGTGCCCGCTGGCCTACGAACCCTCCGGCGAGGACTTCCTGTCACCGTGTCTCGCGGAGGCCGACGTCGTTGGCCGTGTGCTCCCGCCGGGTGCCTTCTCGCAATGGCTCGAGGCGTTCCTGCCGGGCCTCCCGCGCGACGGCCGCGGCGACTGGCTCGAGCCTGGAGTCGTCACGGACCCGGGCGATCCGAAGCTGGCGCACCTGGACGGGCTGAACCTCTCGCGAGCCTGGATGCTCGAAGGCATCGCCGCGCGGCTGCCAGGCGACGATGCCAGACGTGCAGCCCTGCATGCCGCCGCACGCCTGCACAGCGAGGCGTCGCTGCCAAATGTCACCGGCGAGCATTACGAAGGCGGCCACTGGCTCGGCACGTTTGCGACCTACCTGGTGACCAGGCGCGGCCACGCCGACTACCATTGATCGACCGAGGAGCCGATGACGCCGATCCGGATTCGGTACTGCAGGGTTTGAAACTATCTTCCCCGCGCCGCCCGTGTGGCGGCGATGATTGCGCAGGAGACGGGCGTGACGCCCGAGCTCGTCGAGGGCCGCCGCAGCGAGTTCACGATCTGGGTGGGCGAGCGGCAAGTCGCAGGCAAGACGCTCAAGGGGTTTCCGTCCGACGAAACAGTACTGACCGCCGTGCGCACCGCCCTGGCGGAGTAGTCGGACGCAGGGCTTCGCCGCGCGGTGTATCTCGCCGCCGAACCAGTCGGCACGCCGGCCGAGGTCGCTCCCGGCGATCTGAGATGTTTACGGCGTGGGGCCCCCGAGTACCCCACCCCGAACGTCACCCGCCTCCCGCTCCCTCGTCCGTCTGACGCTCGCGCGGCATGCCTCCAATGGTTGTGCGGCGAGACACACCGCGCGGCGCTGGCGTGACGCCTCTGTCTCTGTAGCGGTACCTGATCCTCTGAGTCCTTCGTGACTCCGAGGCTGCCTTCCTGTTGTATTCTCCGTGTTCTCCGTGACTCCGTGGCGAATTTTCTCCGTGGCGCTTGCCTTCTTCCTGCTCTCTGTGTCTCTGTCCCGAATTCCCTCCGTGGCGGCCGAACCTCAGTGGCGACAGGTCTGGGCCGACGAGTTCAACAAGGACGGCACGCCCGATCCGGCGAACTGGACGTACGAGCACGGCCTGGTGCGCAACGACGAGGCGCAGTGGTATCAGCGGCAGAACGCGTCCTGCCGCGGCGGTCTTCTCGTCATAGAGGCACGCCGCGAGCGCGTGCGCAATTCGGCCTTCGTGACGGGCAGCAGGGAGTGGCCTGCCAATCAGGAGTTCGCCGAGTACACGTCGTCCAGCCTCACGACGAAGGGCCTGCATCAGTGGCGATACGGCCGCTTCGAATTGCGCGCGCGCATCGACACCCGCTCCGGCATGTGGCCAGCGTGGTGGACGCTCGGCGTGGACGGCGAGTGGCCCGCCGGCGGCGAGATCGACATGCTCGAGTACTACCGTGGCATGCTCCTCGCCAACGTCGCGTGGGGTTCGCCGCAGCGCTGGGTGGCGACGTGGGACGCTGTTCGCACGCCGGTTGCGTCACTGGGCGCCGGCTGGGCCGACGGCTTCCACGTCTGGCGCATGGACTGGGATGTGCAGGCGATCCGCCTCTACATGGACGACCGCCTGCTCAACGAGACTGCCGTGTCCGACACCATCGACACGAGCCGGCACCGCGATCCGTTCAATGCTCCTCACTACATGCTGCTGAACCTGGCGCTCGGTGGCACGAATGGTGGCGACCCGTCCATGACTACGTTCCCGGCGAGGTTCGAGGTCGACTACGTTCGGGTGTACGAAGCGGTACGCTGACCCATCACGCTTCTCGGTCTCTGCGGCTGATATAGTCGGCCCCCATGTGCGGGATCGTTGCGTCGGTGTCATCTCGTGGTCGAGTTTCCTCGGACGGCCTCGCGCGTGGGGCGGCCAGCCTCGTGCACCGCGGTCCCGATGCCCAGGCGGTGTGGGCCGCGTCGAACGGGCGTGCGGGCCTCGGCCACGCACGCCTGAGCATCATCGACCTCACCACCGGCGATCAGCCGCTCCACAACGAAGACGACTCCATCCACATCGTCGTCAACGGCGAGTTCTACGACTTCGAGCGGATCAGGACGGAGCTGGAGGCGAAAGGGCACTGTTTCAAGACCAGGTCCGACAGCGAGATCGCGCTTCATCTCTACGAGGACCTCGGCGCACGCGCGATGCACCAGCTTCGCGGCGAGTTCGCTTTCGCCCTGTGGGACGAGCGCGACGGCGTGCTCTTTGCCGGCCGCGACCGGTTCGGCATCAAGCCGCTCTACTACGCGCTCGCGGATGGCGCATGTCACGTCGCCTCCGAGGTGAAAGCGCTGAAAGCGCTTGGCGTGCCGCTGCGGTGGGATCGTGAGGCGCTCTACGACATTCACTACGGCTTGATGCACGCGCCGAGCCGATCGGCTTTCGACGGCATCTACCAGGTCCCGCCGGGTTGTTATCTCCTGACCGACGGCGTGCATGCGCACGTTCACACGTACTGGGACTGGAACTACCCGCCGGCCGAGGTGACGCGCAATGCGGATCCTCGCGAGGCCGTGGAGCGGCTGAGCGCCGTGCTGGAGGAAGCCATCCGGCTGCGGTTGCGCGCTGACGTGCCGGTGGCCTGCTACTTGAGCGGTGGCCTCGACTCCTGCACGGTGCTCGGCATCGCGTCGAAGCTGGCCTCGAACCCGCTGCGCGCCTACACGCTCTCGTTCGACATGGCCGACTACGACGAGCGCGCAATCGCCGAAGCGCAGGCGAAGCTGTCGGGCGCCGAGTTCTACCCGATCCCGATCCGCTCCGAGCAGCTCGCCGATCACCTGGAAGACGCGCTCTACCATTCGGAGCGTCCGTTCGTGAACGCGCACTCGGTGGCGAAGTTCCTGCTGAGCAAGGCCGTGCGCGACTCGGGCGTCAAGGTGGTGATGACGGGCGAGGGCGCCGACGAAGTGTTTGCCGGCTATCCGTTCTTCCGTCGAGATCTCGTGCTGCACAACATGNAGGGCCAGGATCCGGAACACGCGNAGCACCTGCTGGCGGAGCTCGAGAGAGCCAACCCGGTCTCGGCGGGNCTGCTGCTTCCGACCGGTGATGCCGGTGGCGCCTTCGACAGCGTGCAGCGCGTGCTTGGGTTTGTGCCGACGATCGTCGCCACGTGGGGACAGCAGGGCCAGGGCATGCGGAAGCTGCTGCACCCGGATTTCGCCTCCGCCTACAACGGCCGCGACTCGTTCCGCTCGCTGTTCAATCACCTCGACGTCGAAGGCCAGCTCACCGGTCGCGAGGCCGTCAACCAGGCGCTGTACATCTGGGCCAAGACGTCCCTGCCCAACTACATCCTCAGCAACCTGGGCGACCGGATGGAGATGGCGCACTCGGTCGAGGGCCGGCTGCCATTTCTCGACCACAAAGTCGTCGAGGAAGTGGTGAAGATGCCCGTCGCCATGAAAATCAAGGGCATGACCGAGAAGTACGTGCTGCGCGAGGCAGCCAGACCCGTGCTCACCGACGCGGTCTACCGCCGGCAGAAGCACCCGTTCCTGTCTCCGCCGGCGACACTGCAAACGGAGGGCTCGCTTTTCGCGCTGATTCAGGACACGCTGCGGGGCCCGGTCCTCGAGCGCACGGGCATTTACGACCGGAAGAAGGTCGTCGCGCTGCTCGACGGGATTCCGAAGATGAGCACGATCGCGCGGACCAGCCTGGACGTGCCGCTGACGTGGATCACCAGCATGTGCCTGCTGCACGAGCGGTTGGAGATCGGAGACTGAGACACCAGGCGTCACCCTCATCCCCCGACCGCTGCCTTCGCCCTCCTGGCCGAAGCGCGAACGAGCAGGAGGCAGAGGATCAGCGCCGGGATGCCGAGCAGGCCCGCACCGATGAAGAAGAGGCCGTAGCCCTCGAGCAGCGTGCGGCCGACCGCCAGGCGCTCCACGATGACGCCGGAGAAACCCTTCGAGAACTTGCCGACGTAGGTGTACGCCGAACTGAGCAGTGCATATTGGGTGGCGGTGTACCCGAGGCTGGTCAGGCTCGACATGTAGGTGACCAGCGCCACACCGGCGAACGCGATGCAGAAGTTGTCCACCGCCATCACGGCGCCGAAGAGTCGCAGGTCCGGCCCGTAGTACGCCAGCAGCGCGAAGTTGGCGATCGCAACGCTCTGCAGGATCAAGCCGATAACCAGCGCGCGGAAGTGCCCGATCCGAAGCGATGCGAACCCACCCGCCGCGATGCCGGCCAGCGACGACACGAGGCCGATGGACCCGCGCACGGCGCCAACCGCGTCCTTCGACAATCCGAGGTCGTGATAGAACGGGTTCGCCATCGGCCCCATCATGAACTCCGGCAGCCGGTAGAGGCTGATCATCGCGAGCATCAGCAGCGCCAGCCAGCCGTAGACGCGGAAGAATTCGGCGAACGGACCGACCACCGCGTCGGTGAAGCCGCGAAGGGTCCACAACGGCGCGGCGTCCGACTTGGCGGCCATCACCGCCTGCGCCCGCGCCGGCTCCATCGCGACGAGGCTGGCTGTCAGGCCGACGCCCATGAGCACGGCCATCGCCGTATACGACAGCGGCCACCCCCAGTGGTTCGCGGCGATCAGGATGAGCGCGTCCGTCACCAGTAGCGCGCCGCGGTAGCCGAGCTGATACGCCGCGGAGAGCAGTCCCAGCTCGTCGGAGTTGCTCGCCGCCTCGATGCGCCAGGCGTCGACGACGATGTCCTGGGTGGAGGAGGAGAAGGCGACGATGAGCGCGAGAGCGCCGAGCGTTGCGAGGCCCAATGACATGCCGATCGCCGACAACCCGAGCAGTCCGGCGGCCACCAGCAGCTGGCTGACGATCATCCAGCCGCGGCGCCGGCCGAATCGACCGAACACGGGTGCATCCACGCGATCGATCACGGGCGCCCACAGGAACTTCAGCGAGTAGGCGAGACCCACCCACGAGAGGAACCCGATGGCGCCGAGCGTCGTCCCCTGATCGCGCAGCCAGTAGCCCAGCGTGTTGCCGCTCAGCAGAAAGGGCAGACCCGACGAGAAGCCGAGCATGAGCATCACCGCCACCTTCGGCTGCCGCAGCGACGTCAGGACGGACGCGGTCATTGCAGGGATTCTACTGGACGGAGCAGCGCAGGACTGAAGTTCTGCGCCACAAGGTGTCAGTGCGGTGTCCTGCACCAGTGGCACAGGACTTCAGTCCTGTGCGTCAGATCGGTGAAGCCTGTCTATAATCCCCTCAGTGCTGGAGCACGAGATTAAGTACCTGGTCCCTGCGAGCAACGCCGCGGCGCTCGTCGCGTGGGCGTCCAGCGTCTGCCTGCGTGACGGGAAGTACCCGCCGGCGATGGTGCACACGGTCTACTACGACACGCCGCGCCTCGCGCTCCTCGGCGAGAAGATCGGCAGCGACTTCCTGAAGACGAAGGTGCGTGTGCGGTGGTATGCCGACCGCGACGGGCGGCCGGGCGAGGCGTTGTTCGCCGAGGCCAAGTTCCGCGTCGGGAGCCAGCGCCGCAAGGTCCGCCATCGGCTGCCCATATCCGCCGCTGAAGCCGCCGGCAGGCCGCTCCACGATCCGGTGTGGCTCCTGTGGCTCGAGCCGCTGCGTGCA
>Ga0065712_10068283_pt1 | contig 12195 bp, 9 predicted proteins | sample MisRhiReplicate1_FD_59099 | JGI IMG/M metagenome (GOLD analysis project Ga0065712, IMG submission 59099) | Miscanthus rhizosphere microbial communities from Kellogg Biological Station, MSU, sample Rhizosphere Soil Replicate 1: eDNA_1 v3... | ecosystem: Host-associated > Plants > Roots >...
AGAGCCGCAAGCGCAAGTTCTACGCGTGCCGCCATACGCTCGTTACCGAGAGATGGTGAAGGCGGGCTTGAACCTGAAAGCTATCGCGCAGTACGTCGGAACGTCGGTCACTATGATCAAGGACAATTACTGCGGAAATCTCGAACTTGATCCAATAATTTTCCAACGGGTATCTGGTAACTGCGTGGATATTTTGGCGTCCCCGACGGGATTTGAACCCGTGTTATCGGCGTGAAAGGCCGGTGTCCTGGGCCGAGCTAGACGACGGGGACGATTTCTGGTGAGCCGTGCCGGATTCGAACCGGCGACCCTCTGCTTAAAAGGCAGATGCTCTACCGACTGAGCTAACGGCTCGCGGCGGACGTAAACTTTAGTTTAATAACGGGAATGTGCTACTAAGTCAATCAATCGAGAGGCATTTCGCCGCATTGAATCAAAGCGGAAAACACGTTTTAACGCTGCCTTGGATCGAGAATATCGCGCAAACCATTACCGAGTATATTGAGCGAGAGAATAGTTAAAAAAATCGCCGTAGCTGGAAAGGCGATCACATGCGGGTAGCTGCGCATCGCGCGATAACCGTCCTGCACGAGCGTTCCCCAGCTGGTGCCCCATGGGCTATACGGATCATTGACGCCGATACCGATGAAGCTAAGGGTAGATTCGGCAAGCATCGCCGAAGGGATACTAAACGTTAGCGTGACCAGAATCGGACCGACAATATTGGGCAGAATATGCCGCGACACAATGCGCCCGCGCGAAGCGCCGAGAGCATAGGCGCTTTCGACAAAAAGAAATTCCTTGGCTTGCAGCACCTGGCCGCGCGCAATGCGCGCGAACCGCACCCATGAAACCAAGCCGAGCGCTATCAGCAAGCCGCCGATATTTCTCCCGAAGACTAGAGACAGCAGAATGAAGATCAACATGTCAGGCAGGCCGTAAAATAGATCGACGATACGCATCATAACGTGATCCCAATTGCCGCCCTTGAATCCGGCAATGAGACCATATGTCGTTCCGATCATCAGCGCGAGGGCGGCGGTGCCGAGACCGACCGTAAGCGATACGCGCGCGCCATAGAGCACCCGAATTAGGAGATCGCGCCCCAAGCCGTCCGTACCCATCCAATGCGTCGCGCTCGGTGGTTCCAAGAGACGCGCGGCTTCCAAACCGCCAACCGTGTAGGACGATAACCAGGGCCCAACGACCGCCGATGAGAAGACGATCAACAAGAACACCGCACTGACCGGGAGAAGACGGCTACCGGTGGTTTTAACGGGACTCAGTTCCAGGGCCATGACTCAATCTCTATTCGGTGCGGATGCGTGGATCGACCCAGCCATACAGAAGATCGACGGCAAAATTGGCGCTCACCAGAATCGCCGTGTAAACGAGCGTGACGCCCATGATGAGCGGATAATCACGGTCGGTGACAGCGGTGATAAAAAAGCGCCCCATCCCGGGAATAGCGAATACGTATTCAACGACGAAGGACCCCGTGAGCAAGGTAGCGGTGAGGGGGCCCAGCACCGTCAGAATGGGGATAAGTGAATTGCGCAGCGCATGTCTTGCGAGCACAGAATGTTCACGCACGCCTTTGGCGCGCGCGGTCCGCACAAAATCTTCGCCCAGCGTTTCGATCAAGCTCGACCGCAGCAGAGCGGAAACGTAGGCTGCCGGCGCGGCACCCAGCGTGACCATCGGTAGAATCACGCTGCTCCAATCGTCCCAGCGACCGGCCTGCAGCCAGCCCAGCTGCAAAGCCACAGCCCAGATCAGCAACGCGCCCAGGATGAAATTCGGCAACGAGATACCGAGGGTGCCAATGAATAAACACAGGCGATCAATGGTCGACTCGCGGTAATACGCAGCGAAGAAGCCCAGGGGAAAAGATACGACCATGGTGAGCAGTACGGCGAGAATGCCGAGCAAGGCCGACGTCGGCAAGGTATCGGCGATAATTTCGGTAACGCCGCGATCGAGATACTTATAGGAGGGACCAAAATCGCCGTGCGCCAGCCCGGCGAGATACCGAACATACTGTTCGAGCACCGGCTCATTCAGATGATATTTGGCTTCGAGATTGGCGATGATTTCCGGCGGCAGCTTACGCTCGCTATCGAAGGGCCCGCCGGGGGCGAGGCGCAAAAGAAGGAACGTCAGGGTCGCCACCGCCCAGAGAACGATCACGCCATGAACGAACCGTTTCAGCAGTACGGAAATCATCTAGCTGTGCTGAATGTAACGTAGAGTTTCTCGCTTGTCATGCGAGCGTCGCGGAATTTGGGCCGCCACGCAGAAAAAGCTTCATCACGAAGCGCACGAAGGACCCGGTGAAAAAATTGAATTATTCTTGTTCGACATGACAACGATTCGCCATTCCGTGCGGATATCTTTCCCGAGCGTTTTCACTCTCAGTGGGGGGAGCATAAGCTCATGAATCATTTTGTAATAACGGAAAGGGGAGCTTTTTGCTGAAAATGCTTGTGTCGTTAACCCACCTGACTTGCGGAATACTGTTCCAGCTTTTTTTCCAGCCATCGGGTGTTGACGGCACCGGCGCGGTATTCGGAATCGGCGATGACGGTTTTTAAAAAAGGAACCAAAGTGTCGATGCCGCTCACGCGAAACTGATCGAGGGCTTGATAGGTTTGGTCCGCGGTGCGCTGGCGTGTGTCGGCGTGAACGATCAGTTTGGCGAGCAGCGAGTCATAATAGGGCGGAACGAAGTAGCCTGGAAAACAATGAGTGTCGACGCGAATTCCGGGTCCGCGCGGTTCCTGCCAATCGATGATATGCCCTGGACAGGGTCGAAATCCATGTTGCGGCGATTCCGCGTTGATTCGGCATTCGATCGCGTGCCCGGCGAATTTGATGTCGGATTGCCTGAACGGCAGGGTTTCGCCGCGCGCAATGCGCAACTGTTGCGCGACTAGATCGACACTGGTGAGCATTTCTGTTACCGGGTGCTCGACCTGGATCCGCGTGTTCATTTCCAGAAAATAAAACTCCGCGCTGTCGTTAGCGTAGATAAATTCGATCGTGCCTGCACTGCGATAACCGATGCTCCGGGCCAGGGTCGCCGCAGCATTGCAGATTTTGGTACGAACTTCCGGAGGCACGGCGTAGGCCGGCGCTTCTTCGATGATCTTTTGGTGCCGCCGCTGCAACGAACAATCACGCTCGCCGAGATGAATCACATTGCCATGGCAATCGCCGAGAATCTGGACTTCAATGTGACGGGCGTTGCCGACGTATTTTTCCATGTAAAGCGTATCGTTTCCGAACGCGGCCCGCGCTTCGGCGGCAGCAGTGCGAAAGGTGTTCTCGATTTCGTCTTTGTTCCACACCAGCTTGATGCCGCGCCCGCCGCCACCTGCGGAGGCTTTCAACAACAGCGGATAGCCGATTGCTTCGGCAAGCTGCGCGGCTTGATGGGGATTTTTCGCGTGATCGGAGCCGGGCACAAGCGGTACACCGGCAGAGCGAGCAATTTTGCGGGCTTCGAGCTTATCGCCCATCTGCATAATGTTTTGGGCGCTCGGACCGACGAAGGTGATGCCATTTTCGGCGCAGGCTTGCGCTAAGCTAGCTCGCTCCGAAAGAAAACCATAACCCGGATGAAGCGCGTCACAGGCGGTGCCCTGTGCGGCAGCAATAAGGTTTTCTACTTTCAAATAGCTGTCGGTGGAGCGCGCCGGGCCGATGCATACGGCGCGCTTCGCTAGCCGCGCCGCCATGCTTTCGCGGTCCGCTTCCGAAACCGCGGCAACGGTTTCGATGCCGAGGCTCTGGCAGGCGCGGATAATGCGAACGGCAATCTCGCCGCGGTTGGCGACCAAAACTCGGGTAACGGTCATGAACGCTCCTGAACCAAGAAAAGCGACGAGTAACTTTTCGAATAGCGAAAAGAAACTCGTCCCTTGTCGAGAACGAAAGGGATTTATGGTTTGACGATGAACAGCGTCTGCCCGAATTCGACAAATTGGCCATTCTGCGCAACGACTTCAACGATGGTTCCACTGACCGCGGCGCGCACGCTGTTAAACACTTTCATGACTTCGATCAGACCGACGGTAGTGTCTTCGGTGATCTGTTGGCCAACTTTGACGAAAGGCGGCGCGCCGGGCTCTGGTGCGACGTAAAAGGTTCCCAGAAGCGGCGCGGTGATCGGTAGCATGCCTTCCGGAATCGCTGCGGGCTTTGCGGCTGCCGCGCCTGGTGTCGGCTGCGGCTTTGGCGCTGCGGCCGCTGGACCGGGCGCTGAAGCGGTGGCGGTTTGTGAGCCAAGGGCGCCGATCGGAATGGGATCACCTTTGCTGACGGTGATTTTGAGTTCGCCGACTTCGAGTTGAAAATAGTCGAATTTCGATTCATCGATCAACTTTAATATATGCAGCACATCATCTTCGCTGAGTTCCATTTCGGTCGCCTTCCTCGAGGTGATTTCTTTTACTCCTTATGCGATTTCACCGGGCTTGGCAAATTGCAGAAGCAAAAATGCCGTGCGCTAGCGGTCTCCAAACGGCTCACGGATTACTTCGCCGCCGGTTTGACATTCCTTAGATCCATCCGCGCCATCGAATTATATTCGAGTCCGGTAAATTTAGGGCTCAGCAAGGTCGCTTCGGTGGTCCAGAAGAGCGGCACCATCGCGACATCGGTCTCGGTAAGTATTTTTTGCGCTTGATCGTAAAGCCTAAGGCGCTTTTTTTCGTCTTGCTCGGCAGCGGCCTGCTCCAACAATTCGTCGTAGCGGGGATTTTTCCAGCGGCCATGATTGTTGCCGCTGTTCGAAGTAAACAGCTTCATGAAGTTGTCAGGATCGGGATAGTCGGCGCCCCAACCGGCGCGATGCACGACAAAAGGATCGGTTTGCAGCTTTTTTAAATAAACTTTCCATTCCTGGTTTTCGATCTTGACGATGACGTTGAGATTTTTCTGCCACATTCCCTGAACCGCCTCAGCGACGAGCTTGTGATCATCCTGAGTATTATAGCCCAGCACAATCGGCGGCAGCCCCTTACCCTCGGGGTATCCGGCGTCCGCTAACAATTTGCGCGCTTCGGACGGATTGAACGCTAACCCAATCTCCGGGTTGTGCGCGAGCATACCCGGAGGAATCCAGGAGGTTCCCGGCACCGCGCGGCCTTGAAGGATCTTCGGAAAGACCGTCCGGTCAATGGCAAGCGCAAACGCCTTGCGCAATTTTGGATTGTCGAATGGCTTTCGGTCCACAGCAAAGCCGTAGTATTCACCGCGTAGCTGCGGCACGACTTTATAGCCGGGCATCTTCGCCAAGCGCGGTTTATCGAGAGTCGGAATGCTGTGTGATTCATCCATGAAATCCAGGCTGCCCTGCTCATACATGGCGACCGCTGTGGTTTTTTCATTCACCATGTACATCGTGACCTTGTCGATTGCGGGTTTGCCGCGGAAAAATTTTGGATTGGCGCTAAGCTCGATCTCATTCTCGTGCTTCCATGAGGTTAAAAGGAACGGCCCATTGGTGACGATATTCCCCGGCTCGGTCCAGCGGTTGGCGAACTTGTCGATAAGATCTTGCCGCTGCGGATACGTCACTTCGAAGGTGGTAATCGCCAAAAAATAAGAGGCCGGGTGGCGTAATGTGACAATCAAGGTTTGATCGTCTTGTGCCTGCACGCCAACGGCCGCCGAGTCCTTTAACTTTGCTTCGGCAAAATCCTGAGCGTTCGCGATATCAAAAAGGATGTAAGCATATTGCGATGCCGTGTTGGGGTTGAGCAGCCGCTTCCACGAGTATTCGAAGTCGTGCGCGCGAACTTTTTTGCCGTCGCTCCACAGCACGTCATCGCGCAGATGAAAAACAATTTTCTTCCCCCCGTCGAGAACATCCCACGATTTGGCGATCACCGGGGCGGGCTTGAGATTCTTGTCGAACTCCGTAAGCCCGACCATCAGATTGGAAATGACGTTGAACGAGACGTGATCCGTCGCTAGCGACCAGTCGAGACTCGGCGGCTCAGTACCCAAATTGACGCGGAAACGAACGTCGCCCGATTGCGACGCGCCTCGGCAGCCGATCAAAAGGAACGCGATAGCGAGGGCGAGAAGCCAAGCGGTGGCGGGGAATTTTTGCAGTCGGGGCAAAGATCTATCTGTCTTGCTTGTACTGGTGTTAGCCGGTATTAGTACCGCAATAATATAGCGCCTTCAAGAAAGGTACGGCTGGCGATGGATGCAAAAGAATTGTTGATGAGCGCGGTTGTTATCGAAGGACATCGCGATGTTTACGAGCAGCTCTATCGAAGTTCGATTGGTGAAAAATCGCCGATCCGGGACGCCGTTGCGCCGCGGCTCATTCGCGACGGCATCAATATGACCGTCTACGCGATCAGCGGCGATTCTTACTCGCATTCGCAAAATACCGGGCGTTATCTGGAAACCGCATTGGACCAAATCGATCAATTCCTCGAAGAAGCGCCCCGCTCCGAAGGCATGATTCAAATGGTCAAGACTCGTGGCGACTTGCCCGAACAAGTCGAATCCGGCAGCGTCAAATTCCTGCTGCATTTCGAAGGCTGTATGCCATTGCGCGGCAGCATTCACAATCTGAGAAACTTTTATCGTTTGGGGCTGCGTTCGCTCCAGCCGGTGTGGAATTTTCGTAATGAGCTCGGCGACGGCGTGTGGGAAAACCGCACCGGCGGGGGACTGACGAATTTCGGCGTCGAGGTCATCAAAGAAGCAAACCGGTTGGGCATGATCGTGGACCTCTCGCACATGAACCGGGAAGGATTTTTTCAGGCGCTCGACGCCGCGACTGCGCCGCTGATCGTCAGTCACGCAAACGCCTGCGGTATGCTCGACAACGCGCGCAATCTCGCCGACGATCAGATCAAGGCGATCGCAAATCAAGGCGGTCTGGTCGGCATCCTGGCGCTTCCAGAGCGTGTCGGCAAGGGCGAAGTCGGGATCGAGGATATGCTCAAGCACATGGATTACATGATCAAGCTCGTTGGCATCGAGCATCTAGCTCTCGGCATGGACTTCGTGAAATACGACGGACCGCGCACGCTCAAGGACCGCCACCACCCGCTGCACAAAGATCCGCTGATCAAAGGTTTCGAGGAAATCGAAGATCTGCCCAACTTGATCGACGGCTTACAGCACCACGGCTACAAGGACGAGGAGATCAAGCTCATTCTCGGCGGGAATTACCTGCGCGTTTTAAAGACGATTCTACCGGAACAGTCGGTGATTTAACCCGGCCGGTGGATGCTAGACAAGATGTGTCGGGCCGCACGACTGTCATTCCGAGGAGCAAAGCGACGAGAATCTCTTCGGGAAAGATCCCACATCCGACGATCGGGATGACAACCACGCGAATCAACCGCATATGACAAACTCTCATCGTTCATGAGCATTGGTATCTCTGTCCCGCGCGTTGACGGGATCGAGAAAGTCACCGGCGCGGCCAAGTTCACCGGTGATCTCGCGATCCCGGGAATGCTCGAGGCCAAAGTGCTGCGTAGCCCGGTGCCTCATGCAGTCATTGAATCCATCGACATCAGCAAAGCACAGTCGCGACCCGGAGTCGTCGCGATTCTGACCCGCGATGACCTGACCGATATCGATCCTTATTACGGCAATTGCTTACGGGATCGCGCCGTCGTGGCGACCGACAAAGTGCGTTTTGCGGGCGAACCGGTCGCGGTTGCGGCAGCGGAAGACGGCTTGCAAGCCGAAGAGGCCTTATCGCTGATCGACGTGCAGTATCGCGAGTTGCCTTGTGTTGCCGATATCGATGCCGCACTTGCGGAAGGCGCGCCGCTGCTGCACGAGCGCCAGTCTGGCGCGGGGGAGTTTCACGAGGTAGCGGGCGTCGGTGAAAACTTCGGCGGGAACATTTGTCACCACGAGCATTTCGTGAAGGGCGATCCCGATAGAGCTTTTGCCGACGCAGAAGAGATCGTCGAAGAGACCTTTACGTTTCCAATGGTCTTTCAATACGCGATGGAGCCTCACAGTGCGATTGCGCGCGTGAGCGCCGGCGGTATTACGCTGTGGAGCTCGTCGGCGCATCCTTTTTTGGTGCGCTCCGAGCTTGCACACATGTTCGGGCTGCCGCACGCGAAAGTCGAAGTCAACGTGCCGTTCGTCGGCGGCGCCTACGGCAGTAAATCCTATTTCAAGATCGAGCCACTCGCGGTAGCAATCGCTCGTAAGACCGGTGGCAGAGCTGTGCGGCTCCTGCAAAGCGTCGAGGAAGCGATGCTCACCACCCGACGCCATTCCGCACGAATACGAATCAAGACGGGCGTCAAGCGGGATGGAACCTTGGTCGCGCGCGAGACCGAGGTCTTGATGGACACCGGCGCCTATGCCGATAACGGACCGCGCGTAGCGAAGCGCGCCATCAGCAGAATGATCGGGCCCTACAAGTTGGCTCACTGCAAAGTCGACGTTCTCGCGCTCTATACGAATACAGTTCCCGCCGGTTCGATGCGCTCCATTGGCGGGCCGCAGACGATCTGGGCCCTTGAATCCCACATCGATTCCATCGCCGCTCGGCTTCGTATGGATCCGCTCGAATATCGCCGGCGTCAATTGCTCGATCGTGGTGAAGTGCTCAAACCCGGATCAACGCCCATGGACGCCGACTTGCGGATGGGCGTGGAAGTGGCGGTTGAGCCGTTGTCCGGGCGAAGTTCTCGACGGATCGCGCGAAATGGCGTCGGGTTGGCGGTCGGAGTTTCGGATTCCGAAGCCATGCCCGTATCGGTGGCGCTGGTGCGCTTACTCGCTGATGGCAGTGTGGTCTTGCTTGCCGGGACGACCGAGGTTGGACAGGGGGCACGGACGATTCTTTGCCAAATCGTCGCACAGGAGCTGAGTGTTCCGGTGGCGAGCGTCACCATGCGCGAAACCGAAACTCGAACAACGCCCTTCGATCGCTCCACAGGGGCAAGCCGTTCGACCACCGTGATGGGAAGCGCCGTCAAGGCAGCTGCGCTCGATCTGCGCCGTCAGTTGATCGAAGCTGCGGTGGAAATATTCAAAGCCAATGCGGGCACAATTGCGTTATCGAACGGCCAAGCAGTAGCCGGCGACAAACAGATGAGTTACGGCCAGATCGTCAGCGCTTTTTTTGGTATGCCTGGCGGAGAACTGATCGGCCGCGGCTACATGCGACCTGACGGTACGCTCGGCAAGAGCTTACCGCTTTTTTGGGAAACTGGGATGGGCAGCGCCGAAATTGCAGTGGATGAGGAAACGGGTGCGATCCGAGTGGAAAGATACGTTACCGTTGCGGATGTCGGCCGGGCGCTTAATCCGCTTCAAGCCGAAGGACAAGATGAAGGCGCAGCGATTCAGGGCTTGGGCAATACTCTTTTTGAAGCTCTGGAATACGAAAACGGCCAACCGCTGAATGCCAGCCTGGTCGATTATCGTGTCCCGCGCTTTACTGATTTACCGCCGATTTTTACTTCAGCATTGGTTGAGAACTCTGACGGCCCCGGTCCTTACGGTGCGAAGGGGATGGGTGAATCGGGAATCGTTTCTGTGGCGCCCGCGGTCGGAAACGCGCTTTTCAATGCCACTGGCGTACGCATTTGTGATTTACCACTTACGCCGGAGCGGGTGTGGAGAGCCTTACGTGATTCCAGACGTGCGCGGTGTTAACACACGATTCAGAAAATGCTTGGACAGCGCAATGGGGTTGTGCACGGAGGAAGTTTGATGCGAGTTGCTTTTTTTTCAGTGTTGCTTGCGGTGATCGGTACTGGCGTTCTCGCGCACGCCGAACCTCTTCGCGTCGGCATCCCCGGGTTGAGCGCTGAGTTCGCGCCGGTATGGGCAGCCAACGACCGAGGCTTTTTAAAAAAGTACGGCTTCGAAAGCGAAATCATTGCCATGCAAGGAGGGACTCAACTGGCGCAGGCAGTTATCGGCGGAAGTATTCCGATTGCGGTGATGGGCGGAGCGTATCTAAGCGCGGCGGTTCGCGGAGCAGATCTGGTGATGATTGCCACCCACATGGACAAGCTGCCTTATACGTTGATCGTAAAGCCTAACCTCAAGCGAGTCGAAGACCTCAAGGGAAGCCGGCTGGCGATCAGCCGATTTGGCTCGTCGAGCGATGCCGGATTGCGTTTGGCGTTGCAAAAACTCGGCGTCAATCCGGAAAAGGAGGTCACCATTCTTCAGGTCGGCGGGCAAACCGAGCGCTTCGCCGCGCTCAAGGCCAACACCGTCGACGGCACTGTGGTCATACCGCCGTTGAGCGGCGCCGCGCAGCGCCTTGGCTATAATGCCCTGATCAATATGAACAAGCTGGGAATTCCTTACCCCCAGGAAGGTGTCGTGGTAAGCCGTCAGTTGCTCGCGAGTCACCGCGAGATGGTGACGCGATTTCTCAAGGCCTACATCGAAGGCGTAAAAGAATTGAAGAACGATAAGGAATTTGCCATCGGTATTTTAGCCAAGCATCTCCGGATGGACCTTAAAAAAGACCGCGAAGCTCTGGAGGACAGCTTTCAGGAAGTCGTCATCGAGCAAATGCAAAAAGTTCCCGGCATCAATATCGAGGCGATCAAAGTGGGCCTCGATTTGCTCGGCAAAGACAAACCGCCAACGGCATCGAACAATCCACGCGATTATGTGGACGGCAGTCTGATGCAGGAGTTGGTGAAGAGCGGATTCATCGACCAGCTCTACAAGTGAGCTGGCGGACGCGCCCGACACGAGAATTTTTGCGCGCTCGAGCATTCATTATGAAGTTCTGCCTCCAGCTCAATCCGCAAGTCTCGATTGAAAAGCCGGGTGCGTCATTGATGCCGACTTTGGTCGAACAGGTGCACGTCGCGGATGCGGTGGGCTTCGACGCATTTTCGATGGGCGACCATTACAACATTCCCCGGTTGCAGCGACTGAATCAGGTGCCGGCACTGGCGCGTTTGTGTGCGGAAGTGAAGCAGTGTTCCGTGGGCACCGCCGTCATGCTTCTTGGCCTGCGCCATCCCGTGACTGTTGCGAGTGAGTTGGCGAGTCTCGACGTGCTCAACGAGGGTAAATCTTTCGCTGCGTTTGGCCTCGGGTATCGCGAAGAAGAACTGAACGCATTCAACCTGACTAAGACTCAGCGCTACCGGCGATTCGTTGAAGGCGTGGAGATCGTCAAAAAACTTTGGACCGAGGACAACGTGAGCTTCGAAGGAAAAGCCTTCCGCCTCAAGAATGTCACTGTCGATCCCAAGCCTCTACAAAAACCGCGGCCGCCGATCTGGATCGCGGCCAACACCGACGCGGCCGTAAGGCGTGCGGCTTCCATCGGCGATGGTTGGCTGATCGGTCCTCATTCCGCCATCGTGGAGTTGGAAAGACAGGTGCAATTGTGCCGCAGCGCCTGGGAGAATGCCGGCAAGTCGGGTGCCCCGGCGCTACCGATCATCCGCGAGACCTTCGTTGCGGCGAGCAAAAAAGACGCCGTGGAGAAAGCGCGCCCATGTCTCGAGCAGCTTTATCGAGCTATCTATACCAAATGGAAGCAGAACGAGGCGATGAACGATCCGAAGGAGCTGAGCTGGGCGTTCGACAAGCTTGCCAATGGCCGGTTCATCCTCGGGTCGCCCTCGGAATGTATCGATCAGATTCGCGAGTATGAAAACCGCCTCGGCATTTCTTACCTGCTGCCCCGTTTCGATTGGACGCCGGGTTTACCGCAAGAGGAGATTCTCGCTTCGATGCGGCTATTCGGCGAAAAAGTTATTCAGAAGCTATAATCCTCAAGGAGGTCGGTAATGAAACGATTCGCGCTATCGCTGGCTTTGAGTTTACTCCTGGCCGGGCTGGTTCCCGGGATTGGCTCTGCCAAAATAGTCGTCGGTCTTTCTTCCGTCAACGTCGCATTTTTGCCCGTGTACGTGACCGAAGCCAAAGGATTTTTCAAGGATGAGGGCCTCGATGTACTGCTCGTACTGTTCAACGCGGGCGCGACCAATTTGCAAGCGCTGATCGGCGGGGATGTGCAGATCATGGGGAGTGCTTTTGTCGAGACCGTCGGCGGGCACGCTGCGGGTATCGACGTGAAGAATTTTTGGGGTATCTGTAATCTCATGCCGTTTCAGCTTTACTCTCAACCGGACTTCAAATCGATGAAGCAGGCGAAAGGCAAGCGTTTTGCCATCAGCCGTTTCGGTTCGCTCACGG
>Ga0065712_10068285_pt1 | contig 12195 bp, 8 predicted proteins | sample MisRhiReplicate1_FD_59099 | JGI IMG/M metagenome (GOLD analysis project Ga0065712, IMG submission 59099) | Miscanthus rhizosphere microbial communities from Kellogg Biological Station, MSU, sample Rhizosphere Soil Replicate 1: eDNA_1 v3... | ecosystem: Host-associated > Plants > Roots >...
CGCAGCGGCACGCAGAGCACATGCCGGATGCCGACCGCGATCGTGCGATCGTGCTGGCCGGCGAGATCGCCTTCCATGAGATCGGCGACGGTGCGGCTCTGTCCCGTGCGGAATACCTCGCGCGGGATCTTCTCGCTCGTGGTGAATGACGTGCCCGAGAGCGTGGTCTTGCCACGGCCGCGCGCGATCTTGAACTCGAGATCCCCTTCGACGTTGGCGAGCATCATGAACCCGCGCTCGGCCTTGGTGACTTCGAGCGCCGAATCCATCACCAACGTCAACACTTCGTCCAGCACGCGCCCCGATCCGAGTGCGCGCAGACCGTTGAGAATCGCCGCCATCTGACGCAGGTTGGTGACATCAGACGACGCGTCGAGGAATCCCGTGGTCTTGGCACCGTCGGTGGCAAACACGAGTTCGATCGCGTCGGTGCGACCGAGCCTGATGCGATCGCCGTGCTCGAGTAGACGCTCGGTCACCTGCTCGCCGTTGACGAACGTGCCATAGCGCGATCCGCGATCGCGCAACAGGTAACGGCCTTCGTCCTGCACGATCTCGGCGTGCTCGCGCGAGACGTCGGTACTGACGATCTGCAGGTCGGCCGCCGTCCTCCGTCCGATGAGGAACTGCGGGCGATCGAGAACGACCACCCGGCGGCCTTGTGAATCGCTGACGTGGAGGCGAGCTTCGCTCATGGGGCGCTTACACCGCCGGTTTCGCTTTGATGGCGCCGACCTGCACCGCCAGTCCGGTGAAGTCGTAAATGCGCCGCTCGCGCACGATCAAGCCGTTGTCGAGCTGATAGATCAGCACGCACGGAAAGTCGACGGAACGACCCGTCGGATGCATCCCGAGGAAGCCGCCGCTATCGGTTCCAGAGATGCGCGTAATGAGCACGACGCGATGGCCATCGATGAGCGGTGCTTCGTTCTTCAACGTCACATCGGGGAACGAGTGAAAGAACGCTTGATACGCTCGCGCGATCGCTTCGCGACCATGTGCCTCACCACCAGCGATCGGGCTCTCGACCACACAGTCTTCGGTATGGAAGTTGGCCAGCGCGTCCACATCGCGGCGATCCCAGGCGTCCTGGAAGCGCACGATCAAGTCCTGAATTTCTGATCGGGTCATGGCTGAGACACGGGTAGCCCTAAAAAGCTTAGGAGATCGGCCTAGCCTACAGCAAACCGAGAAGCCGGGCGGGGTTCTGCTTGGCCATCCGGTCAACCTCCTGGGAGGTGAAGCCACGGCGCCGCAGGGAGACGAGAAAATCGCCGAAACCGTCGGGTGGCAGTGCATTCCCCTGCTGACCGAGATCCGAGGAAAGAATGCAGAACTCGGGTCCAATCTGCCGAATCGCCTCCGCGTAGCGGTTCATTCGCGTCTCGGCATCAGCCGCAGTCAGCGAACCCCCGACGAACTCAATGTAAGCCCCCAGCCGGGCCGCCTCCTGCATCTCGGCGACCGACATCGAGACCGGCGTGTTCATCGCATGCGTCACGATCATGCGCTGAACGCCCCGTTGCTTCGCCTCGCGCAGGATGAGCAGCGCCTCGTGCGGCGCGGAATGGCCGGTCGCCAGGACGAGATCGCGTTTCGCAATCACCGCGATCACCTCGCGAACGGCAGGCAGCAACTCGCCATTCTGCGTGACGGGTACGAACGGGCGGTTCTCCTTCGACGTCCGCACCTGGTTCTCCGCATCGAAGGTCGGCATCCAGACGATGCGGCCCCAGCCACCGGATACGGTGGCCATGTGGTCGACTGCAGCGGGATTGATTCCGCCGACGGGCAGGTTCAGTGCGACTCCGCCAAACACTTCGATATCGGGCACAACCTTGCGAACGAGAAACGCCAGGCCTGCGGTGGAGTCGTAATGGTTCTTGAGAACGATCGCACGCAGCTTGCGCGCCTGCGCCAGTTTGGCGACTTCGATCGCATCGATCGATCGCGGCCGATCGTCAGGATAGCTGTGCACGTGCACGTCGATCGCGCCGTCGAGCAGTCGAGCACGATCGATGCCGGTGGCGCTCCCCTGACCAGCGGGTGTGGCCGAGCACCACAGGATCGCTAAAAGGCCAATCGCGAGAGAACCACGCCCGAGGATCATGACGGCTCGACCTTCCCGGTCGAAAGTGCGACGCGGAGAACTTTGCCCCAGTGAAGTGTGATCACGATGTGTTCTGCGCTGTCGTCAAACGCGATCGTCGCGCCTTGCAGCCATCGCCTCGTCGTGGCGGTACGGCTCACCGACGTGGCAATGTCGTCCGCAGAAAGCAGCATCTCGAGATTGTAGTCGGCGATGACGATGCCCTGCTCACCGTAAATCACCAGCGCGTGCTCATAGCCAAGCTTCGCCCACGTGTCGCACGTCACGACATGCGTCCCATCGTCGGTGATGAACGCCTGGACCGGAATGTTGACCAGCTCGCGGCTCCAGATCACGGTTTCACTCCCGCCAGTACTCATCGTGACGACGGTGCCCTGCGCTTTTCCCGACCAGTTCGCCAGGCGCGGCGGCTGCGTCTTGAACACGAACGTTCGATTCGCCGATGCGAACGCCTGCGGCCGTGCCCCCGGCCACGAGTCCGCCGACAACTGGATCATTTCTCGTATGGTGACATCTATGTCGAGGCCGTGTCGATCCACTTCTCGACGGTCGGCGGTGTCTGCGTATGTAACGCGTCGAGGAGCGCGGCAGGATCATCCGATGTCGAAAGCAGCGAACCGTATTCGCTCCGAACGAATCCTTGTTCGATGGTGTGATCGAGGAACGCCAGGAGTCGATCGAAATATTTCTGCACGTTGAGCAAACCGCACGGCTTGCGGTGCAGCCCGAGTTGTGCCCACGTGAGAATCTCAAACATCTCGTCGAGCGTGCCCCATCCGCCAGGCAGCGCGATGAACGCGTCTGACAGATCGACCATCAACGCCTTGCGCTGATGCATCGACGCGACGATACGCAGATCGGTGAGACCCGTGTGTGCGACCTCCTTGTCGACCAGCGCCTTCGGGATCACGCCGGTGACGCGTCCACCGCCGGCGAGCACGGCATCCGCGACTGCTCCCATCAGGCCAACGCGTGCGCCGCCATACACGAGATCGATGCGGCGAGCGGCCATGAGCGTTCCGAGGTTCCCGGCAGCGACACGATAGTCGGGCCGGGCTCCGGCGCTCGAGCCGGCGAAGACACAGACTCGTGTTATCGCCATGTCGGACGCGCGTGACGAGGCTGGTAGACACCGAGCTGGCCGCCGCCAGGCAATGACAACTGCGTCAAGACACCCCAGCCCTGATCCTGTGGCGCCGTGCACATGACGCCGCGGCGGGTCATCTCTGCGATAAACACCTTCACATCTTCCACCATCAGGTAGATCTCGTGGCCGCCGTTCGTGTCTGCCGGATGGACGGCAATTTCCGACGCTGGCAACGCGAAGATCAGCCAGCCATGCCCCACATCAACGTGCGGGAAACCCAGCACGTCACGAATGAAGGCGCGATCCGCATCGGCGTTCGCACTGTAGATGATCATGTGAACGCCGGTGATCGTCGCCATGCGATTCTCCTGCTCCGGTGTCCGGCTGAAGCGGGACACTCTGCTAGAAGCCGTACGCGCCTTCTTCGGCGCGCCGACGCAGTTCCTCCAGCCGTTGTTCCACATAGGTCGCGCGCTCACGGCTGCCTTCGGCGGTGCGCCCGAGCGCATCGTACAGCTCCGCGAGCCGGCGATGAGCGTCGGCTCCGGCCTTGAGCGAAATCGCCGTGAGATACTCCGCCACTGCTTCGTCGGGACGATTCGCCACGGCGAGTGTTTCCGCGAGTCGGAGATGAATAGCCGCGTTTCCCCGCTGCAGCGAGATCGCCTGCCGCCAGAGATCGATCGCACCGGCATGATCACGTTCTGTCATGCGCATCTCGGCGTTCAGTCTGAGCACCGCGGCGGTCTTCACACGACGGTCATCTTCGATCGCCTGTGACTGCAGCCGCTCCGACTCCTGCAGACGCTGCTTCCCCTCGCCAACCCTGCCAACCCGGATCAAGGCACCAGCAAAAGCATGGACGGCAAGTCGGTTGGTCGGATCGATAGCGACCGCACGTTCGAGCGCCTCCACGGCGCGTCCGGGCTGGTCCGCCGCCAGATGCCACGTCCCGAGAGCGGTGAGGGCTTCGACGTCGTCGGGATCCAGGAGCAGCGCGATCACGAACTCGGCATATCCGTCGGTCTCGCGGCCGTTCTCGACGTAGGCGCGGCCCATTGCTTTGTGCGCCGCCGCGTTGTTCGGGGTCATGCGCACGGCGCGCTCCAAGAGACCGATCGCCTTTGCGTCGTCGAGATGCAGCTGCGCCAGCCCTGCGAGGGCGCGATAGAGTTCGCCCTTGCCGACAAGCAGCACGAGCCGGTCCGCCATGTCGATGAGCGCAAGATCGTCATCATTCTGCCCCGCCTGCGATCGTGTCGATAACCGCCATCGCAGCGCGCTCGCGTTTGGCAGTTCAGCGACCGCCGTCCGTAATGCGTCGTCAGCTTCCGCCGAGCGACCGACCGCGGCAAGGGTTTGCGCGAGTGCGAGACGTGAGCGCTCGTCGCGCGGATTCAGGCGCACGGCATCGCGCAAGTGCTGGACGCTCCTTGCCATGTCCCCAGCGATCGAATACGCGGTCGCGAGGACTCTGTGCGCCTCCGATGAATCTCGAGCGCCGGCAACCGCTGTCTCCAGATGTTCGATGGCCGACGCGACCAAGCCCTCGGGCGCCGAAGCCTTGGCGGAGGTGGCCGCGCGCAGTGCGGCGATTCCGCGGGCCATCGGTTCCAACCTCAAGGCGGGATCGGTGACCAGAGGATCATTGGCTATCGCGGCGCGTAACTCGGCTACTCCCCGGTCGAACTCGCCTCGCAAGATGAACGAGAACCCGGTCGCATACGCGGCAGGCACGAAAGCCATCCCGCCGGCCGCATCGTCGATGATGCCACCGAGGTTCGGAAACGGCGCCGATACACCCGGGCGCTCGCGCCGAATCAGCCCGCGTTCGAGGTCCGCCAGCGTGCCAAGCGCCCGTTCGATTTCCTCCGGTGTGACCTGGGCCGACCTCTGGACGATCAATCGATACGCATTCAGGGGATCGGCCGGGTCGAGCAGCCAGGCGGTGCGGAACGCCTCGGCGGCTTCAGCAGGCCGGGACATCGCCTGCAGGACGAGGCCTTTCAGACGGTGAAACGCTGCACGCTTTGGATCGATTTCGATGTCTTCATCGAACTCGCGAACGGACTCGTTCAGGCGTCCGCGCTCCAGGAAGCGCGACGCCAGCAGCGTATGAATCTGCAGTTTCGTCTGGGCGTCATCTGCTGACTTCAGCCGCGATCGCAATTCGCGCTCAGCATCACGGATCTCATCGTCCCAGCGATCGAGGGCCGTCGACATTGCTGTCAACTGAGTGGTGAGCTGCGGTCCTTCGTCGCCATAAAGACCTGCCAACGATCGGTAGAACGTAACCACCGCCGAAAAGAACGGATCCCGCTGCGCCGCGGCTGGTGCGGGAAGGAGAACAATGCAAAATGCAAAATGCAAAATGCAAAACCACAAGCGCCCCCGTACGACGCCCGGGCCATGTTGCGCGCTGCACTCTGCGTTTTGCAATTTGAATTTCGAATTTCGCATGTCGCGCGTGCCGCACCTTGCGTCAGCGAGCCAACGGCACGCGACCGATGACACCCTCGCCTTCGCGTACCGTGAAGACATGATTGGCGGGAAGATCCTGAACCACTTCCGTCGCACCGCTCGGCCAGCGTATCTCCAGGCGCTCGGATCGATTCGCGGCGCCAAGCCCAAAGTGTGCACGCAAGTCGTTCTGCGTCAAATAGCTCGACCCTGACTGCACCTCCCGCAATTGTCGGCGGCCGCCAGTCGTCAGCGTGAGTCTCGCACCAATAGCACTGCGATTGCTCTTTGTCCCGATCACACGGATCAGCATCGCGTTGGCGTGACCGGCCGCCTCGGCCAGGCCTTCGTTCAGCAGAAGGTTCACACCAGCGCCGTTGTTCGTGACCAGCAGATCAAGATCACCGTCGTTATCAATATCGCCGGCGGCCAAGGCCCGGCTGACCAGCTCGATCGAGAATCCAGGGCCGGCCTGGTTCGTCACATTCTCGAATCGCCCGTCGCTGTTACGAAGCAGCAGATTGCGCTGAGCGAATTTGCCGCCACCACGAAGGGACGAGACATTCGCCATGACGTGGCCGTTGGCAATCGCGATGTCGAGATCGGTGTCGTTGTCGTAATCGAAGAACGCGACGCCAAAACCGACATACGGACGAGTGATTGGCCCGACGCCGCTGCGCATCGTGACGTCCGAGAATATGGCGCCATCCACGTTGAGGAAGACACTGTGCATCTCGGCTTCGTGATTGGTCACAATCAGACCGAGACGTCCGTTGCCGCCGAAGTCGGCGAACGCGGTCCCCATGCCGGCTTTGGCTTTTCCGTCGGAGGTCACTGCAACGCCGGCGACGCCAGCGATATCGGTGAACGTCCCGTCAGCATTGTTGTGAAAGAGGAAGTTCGGCATCGCGTCGTTGGCGACGAAGACGTCCGGCCAGCCGTCGTCATCGATGTCGGCAACCGCGACTCCGAGGCCATTGCCACGGAGCGCCGCGACTCCACTGGACTTGCTGATGTCCTCGAACGATTTCTTGCCTGCCCCGAGCGACGTCGAGGGGCCGGTATTTCGATACAGGACGCTGTGTGAAGGCGGATACATCAGCGGGTGACAGTAGTCCCTCACCGGTGGCGGTCCGGCGATGCCGCAGAATGGGTTCTTGTTCACGAGGGCATCAACGTAGTTGGTGACGAAGAGATCGAGGTCGCCGTCGCGATCGATGTCCAGAAAGGCGCAACTGGTGCTCCACAGATTGGGATCGGCGCCGCCGGCATTCGGCACTTCGGTAAACCGGCCGCGACCGGCGTTGCGATACAGCTGATTCGAACCGACGTTGGTGACGTACAGGTCGATCAGACCGTCATTGTCATAGTCGCCCGCGCACGCGCCCATTCCGTACTCGCGGTGCCGGATGCCCGACGTGGCCGTCAGGTCCTCGAAGGTTCCATTGCCGCGATTCCGGTACAAGCGATGGCGCGCCCGACCGGCGACGGGTGCATCGGCGATTGAACCACCGTCGACCAGGAACACGTCGAGCCAGCCGTCATTGTCAAAGTCAAGGAACAGGCCGCCCGATCCAAGGATCTCTGGCAGGAACCGTTGTTCGCTTGCTCCGCTGATGTGCACGAAGTCGAGACCGACTGTACGAGCGACATCGCGGAACATCGGAAGCCGCACGGGCGCGCTCGGTGAGGGTTGGCTTGGAGGTGTCGCCGACATTGCGCCACTCTGGACCAGCGCGGCGACGGCGAGGCACACGGTGGCCAGACGGCTCATTGTTGATTGGTGACCTTTGATTTGTGATTCGTTGCTGATTGTTGATTCCAGATTGGTGATTTACGTGGTGATTGACGTCGCGCCTTCAATTACCAATCGACAATCACCAATCATCAAGGAATCAACAATCAACAAACCTCAAATCAAAAATCGAACTGTATCGACAGACGCACGAAGCGCGGGCTCAGCAGCGAGGTTGCTTGTCCCCATTGCTCGACGACCGGCGTTGCCGGGTTGTCAACCGTGTCGAAGTTGTCCTGGTACGTCAGCACCTGCTCCTTGTTGAACAGGTTATAGATATCGACACCGACGTTGAGGCGCTTGCTGGCGAACCGGATGTTCTTCCCGAGCTTCAGATCGAAGATGGTGTAACCGGGGCCGTACAGCTCACCCGGATTGAGCATGTTGACCGTGTAGCTCGTCGCCGTAATGGTGGTGCCCGTCGCCGTGAAGCATCCGACCTGGCCGGCCGTCGCGCCGGCCGGGCACGGCTGCGTCGCACGAGCGGCGCTGCTCGCTTCCCACGTCACCTGGTCCTTGGTGAAGGCGTGGTTCGCGGCCCGCTCGGGGCCGTTTCGCCGCTGGAACACCGTGCTCACGAGAACGTCGCCCCAAGGACGTCCAGGCAGAACCGTATAAGTAGCGCTGCCCCTGACGCTCGTTTCCCATCGCGTATACGGGTTGCAGGCGGGCGTCGTGCCATCGTGCTGTTGGACGTTCGGGCCGTCGATCGTGACCCCAGCGGCCACATACGTCGGGGAGGCGCAGGTGTCACGCACGGCACGACCCGTCGTGGTGCCGCCGTTGGCGCGCAGGCCACGCAGGCCCCACTTGTCGGTGCCGCGCCACACGAAGTTCGTGTCAAAGAAGTTCGACGTGTACGCGAGTACGTCCATGATCGTCACCGCAGTCGGCCGCCCGACCGGTAACGTCGTATTCGGGTTGGCGAGCCCACGAATGACGTACCCGCCACCACCAGGCAGGCCGGGATTGCTTGGTGCGACGGCAGAGAAGAAACCGTAGTCCGGGTTGGTGAAATGCAGGTAGCCGTCCTGGCACGTCTGCAGGTCCTGTCGGCCGTTGAAGCGATCGCAGCCGATCCCGAGTTGATCCGACGTTGTCAGGTTCGCGTAGGTCCTGCGGTTGTAGGTGAACTCGGCAGACACGCGCGGCAAGACCTCATGCTGGATACCGAGACCGAACTGCCACTCAGAGCGACGCTTGTTCCACCCATCGAGCAGGCTGTCACCGTAGACGTCGCAGTAGGCCTGCACGTCAGCCGGTATGCCTGCCTCTCGTCGCCCGCATTGTGTCGTGGCCAGCCCGATTGGTGTCCCAGCGCTGTCGAGGCTCGCCGGGTCACGTCCATAGCGCGTGCTGTCTTGTGCGGCGACCGAGGTTGGCCCGCCACAGATGTCACCGCCGGGCACGTTCTGCTCGTTGAAGTTCAGGAGGTCGCAGTCCACCCTGCGGTTGCCGTTCACGTCGGTCCACGTACGGGTGTACGTGTTAACCGTCCGCTGGGCGGGGTTGGCGTCGGCATAGATGCCGGCGATCCCCGCACCTGACAGAAACTTGCCCATGTTCCACTTGATCGACGTCTTGCCGGTGCCGAACAGGTCCCACGTCACGGCCCACCGCGGCGAGACGTTGTGATAGGACACGCCCTCCGAGGCAGTGGTGCACCAACTGCGCTGCCCTGCAAACGACCCGCCAACCTGCAGGGGGACATAGGGTTCGTTGCCGCCGGCCTCGAGTCTGTTGCCGTCGCTGCCAATGCACGTTTCCGGGTATTCGCTGGTCGCGTGGTCGTAACGGAGGCCGCCGCTCATCGTGAGGCGCTTCAACGTCCACTGATCCTGCGCGTAGAAACCGCTGTAGGCCACCCGGTTATCGATAGTGGAAGGGCCCGTATTGATTTTGACTCGCGTGGGTACCGGCCGGCGCGCTTGGTTGAACGGATCGCTCGCGTAATAGAGGCTTGTGTTGCCGCACGTGGACGCTTCAGGATTCGCGGCGTTGAAGCAGTCTACCGCCGGCGTGTCGTAGCGATACTCCAGGCGTACGCTGTTGGTTCTGTTGGACCGAGTCTGCGCGAAGTAGCCACCGTCGTATCCGAACTTGGCGGCGTGCCCTCCGGTGACGTATGAGAACGAGGCCCGCGGCCGCCAGTCGTTGAGCTGTCGTTGTTCCGCCGCAGCGCCGATACCGTCGGACCATGGTCCTGATGGCACACCGTTGATCGTGAAGTTCGTGCCATTGAGGATGGGAAAGTCGGGAGTCGCACCGACCGTTGTCCCGAATTCGACAACGCGCGGAATGTCCGGATTGGGCGTGTAGTAGCGATGCTGCGAGAAGTCGTAGAGCTGCCGGTTCGCCGTCATCCCTGCTTCGAGCAGGATGACGTTGGTCAGCGGATTCGTCCACCCCACCTGGACCAGCCGGGCAGGATGCACTTGACCCGACCACCAGCCGTCTCGCGCCGTCCACGGCGCCACGGAACCGTCGCACGGATCCTGACACGTGTATCCCTCGTCCCAGAAGAAGTTGATCTTGTTCTTCTGCGTCGCCTGAGCCGTGAGACGCGTGTTGGCGTTGCGCGTCCAGTTGATCAGAGTCAGCGGCCCCGTCGATCGATCCGGCTGGTAGTTCTGGCCCCAGATGCCGGCATTCGCGTTGTCCCAGATGCGGTCTTGCTGCCGGCTCCACGCGTCCTTCTGCCAGGCGCGCGCCGCCGAGAAGAACCACAGGCGGTCGCGTTTGATCGGTCCGCCAAAGGCAACCGACGTGTCGTAGTCGCGGATGAGCGGATACCCGTTGCTGATTTCGGGATGATCGCTGTTGTTCTGCGAGAACCACGAACCGCTGAACAACCCACCACCGCGCAGGTCGCCATTCGTGCTGTAGTCCCCCTGCGTATAGGTCCCGAAGTAGTTGCCGCTGAAGCGATTGCCTCCGGTGCGCGGAATGATGTTGATCGTCGCGCCGCCGGTTTCCGATTCGCCCAGCGCCCCGGAAATCTGCACGTTCACTTCCTGGGCGTTCGCGACGTCGGCAACGTAGCCGCCCGTCATTCCCATGATGCCGGCGCCGCCACCGGTGTTGATGATCGTCCCGTCCACCATGACGCGCCCCTGCAGGCCCCCTTCGGTGTCGTTGGTCGCCGTATGCGCGCTCAGGTTGTAGATGTTGTTGTTGCACCACACGCCGACGCCGCCCACGCAATCGGCACCCAGGCCTGTGGCGGTCAGGCCAGGCGTGAGCGTCAGCATGCTGCGGATGTTCCGCGTCGTCGGCAACTCACGGATTTGTTCGCCCGCGAACGCCGCCACCTGACGCGAGTTCTGGATGTCTACGACGGGCGACTCCGCTGTCACCGAAATGGTCTCAGCCAGTTGACCGACGCTCATCGTTGCGTTGATGGACGCCGTAAACCCGGTTGTCAGGATGATGTTGTCACGCTGCTGCCTGGTGAAGCCCGCAAGGGTGAACGTGACCGAGTACGTGCCGACGGGTAAGTTGGTGATGCGATACTGCCCGTTGTCGTCAGTAGTGGCCGCCCTGACTTTCTCGATCAGCGCGGGGCTCGTCGCTTCGACGAGCACGCCGGGAATGACCGCGCCAGATGGGTCCCGGACTATACCGGCGATCTGACCTTCCTGCGCGATGGCCGTCCCTGGCAAGGCCAGGAGCACGACGGACACCAATATCGCGTTGACGACTCGCTTCATCGCATCCCTCCAGTCCCCGTGGTGTCAGCCCCGCAGGTAACCGTCCCAAACGAATGAATGCGTGCCCCGTGTATGAACGCGCGACTGGCGGGAGTTTACGCTCTCTACTCCAAAGGTCAAGAGCGTATCGCGGCAGGTTCTCAGTCCAGGTGGGCTCGCTCGGAGTCGCCCATAGCGATGTTGCCTACAGGAAAATACTGATTCCACCGCTTCGTGACCAGCGCGGCGATGTCGTCGCGGCACGAGAGTTCCTTGGGATACCACGGCTTCATGCGCGCATCGATGACGATCGGACCGGTGTAGGCAATGTGATTGCGAACGATCCGGCGATCGGCAGCGTGAATGTCCGCCGCCGGCTCGAAACGCGTGAACGTCGTCCACAGGAAGTTCATGTCGCTTCGCGTCGCACGTCCCGCATCGTCCGAGAGGATGACCAGCGGCCATCCGGTGAACGCACCGGACGCCGCGATGCGAGCCGGAGCATCTGGTTCCACCGAATACGGCGGCGCACTCAGGACGAGACAGCCGCCGCAGTAGACGCGCACGTCAGTGATACCGGCCGGCGCGGTGCCACTGAACTGACGCGGCAACTCGCGCACGGGATCGCCTAGCCCGAGCCAGACGCCCTTCGATCCTTCGTTGACAGTCGGCCCGGTGTAGTCGAGCGTATCCATCGACAGGTTCGAGAACACGTAGAGATCGGTCTCGACATGCGTGCGCGCGAGGATGTGCTCGAACGTCGCGCGGAAGTTCTTCACATCCACGTAGCGATCGGTGACGAGCAAGAACTTGGTGAGCGACAACTGCCCTTCGCCAAGGATCCGGAACGCGCTGGCCATTGCCTCGCGCGTGTAACGCTGCTTGACGACAGCAGCAGCGAGCGAGTGATAGCCGGTCTCACCGTACGACCAGAGCTTCTCCACCGCCGGCATCACGAGCGGGAACAGCGGGGACAGCAACTCCTGCAGCAGGTCGCCGATGAAGAAATCCTCCTGGCGCGGCTTACCGACGACAGTCGCCGGAAAGATCGCAT
>Ga0065712_10000462_pt1 | contig 12182 bp, 10 predicted proteins | sample MisRhiReplicate1_FD_59099 | JGI IMG/M metagenome (GOLD analysis project Ga0065712, IMG submission 59099) | Miscanthus rhizosphere microbial communities from Kellogg Biological Station, MSU, sample Rhizosphere Soil Replicate 1: eDNA_1 v3... | ecosystem: Host-associated > Plants > Roots >...
GCTGATACATCATCGGCGCGATGGTTGATCGCTGGGATCAGCCATACTGCATTGACAAATAACGCAACCAGTACGGCGCCGGCGCTCCACGCGAGCAAACGGCCGGTGATTAAACGCTTCTCGACCAGGAGCAAGGCAAGCATCGGCGGCAAAAAAGTAATCACCGATTGCACATGCAGCGGTATCGAAGCGGCCGCAAAAATGAGCCATGCGAAATGGCTCCAGCCGATCTTTCGAGGAAATACTGCGAGTCTGTAAAACAGAGCTATTCCCCAAATGCTCAGATAGGATGCCACTGGAAAACCGATCATGCCGTAAAAGAACATTTCGCGCGGCAACGAGTTCCACCAATAAATTGTGCCAAAAAACGCCGCTAACGCTGCGATGAAATATTTGGTCTCATGTGCGAGAAACAAATTTTCGGCAGCTATGTACATGAGCCAAGGAATACTCGCCATCGCGAGAAACGCGCAGATCTTAAACCACTGAAGAGGTGATAAGCTGACGGCGGACAGCGCCAATGCGGTCCATTCAAAAAATTTAATGCTGAGATCCTGGATTGTATTGGAAGGATAACCCGCCATGAAAAAAGGGTTGTATCCCCAGGTGATTTTGTCCTGGTGCCAGAATGCGGCCAGAGAGTTGAGATGATGAAAGTGAAGGCCCCAATCCTGGTCTATAAGCGGCTGCGTGTTGAAGATTCCTGATGCGGGACTGAATAGTGCGGCTAGACCGCAGAGATGAAGACACGAGATTAGACCGACCACTGTCAGGCTGAATCTTTGATTCCACTGGAATCGGACTTGCTCATCCCTCGCAGCGCGAAGCTTAGAAGCATTCCGTCGTTTTTTGCGTGTTCGAGTTTTGCTCATACACAGGGTTTGCGACACATGACTGTTATCAGGTCGGTATCAGATTTTTCAACGCGAGTGATCGAAAGCTTTTCGCGAAAATCGCCCATCCGCCGCGCTAAGAATACCCGCGAATTGCTACTATCCCATTCGTCGTGCTACTTATCCGCAAAGGAGATTTCAATCATCATGAAGCAGCAACTGTTGAGTGCTTTAGGTTTGGCTTTTGTTATGGGCTGTTCGATGGTGGTATCGGGACAGCGCGCGACGGCCGAACTCAAAGACAAGGACGGAAAAACCGTCGGGAGCGCGAGTCTTCGTGAAGAACCAGACGGCGTGCTGGTACGCCTGGAAGTCAAAGGATTAGCGCCGGGGTTACATGCGGTGCACGTGCACGCCGTTGGCAAATGCGAAGGGCCTGCCTTTGCAAGCGCGGGTGGTCATTTCAATCCGACACAAAAAAAGCACGGCTTCAAAAACGCGGATGGAGCGCATGCCGGCGATTTGCCGAATATGCTGGTGGCCAAGGATGGCTCCGGTCGTTTCGAGGCTCTGACCGATGCGATCACGTTGCGCGCGGGATCGCTGTCGGTGTTTGATAGCGACGGCAGCGCCATCGTCATTCATGCGACAAGCGACGATTACATGACCGATCCCGCGGGGAATTCCGGCGATCGCGTCGCGTGTGGGTTAATTGCGCCAAACAGCTAGCGTCTAAAGATAATGCAAGTTCGCTGCGCCGCGAGCAAGCTTTTCTTCGGCTTGCTTGATCCGCTCTGCCGTTCCGAGATCCTGCCAAAAACCGTCGAAACGAAATCCGTAAAGCGCTTCGCCGGCGGCGAGCATCTTTGGATAAGTTTCTCTGGTTGTGCTGAACTTTTGTGGCATGCCGGCCATATATTCGAAAATGGTCGGTTCTAAAATCTGCACTCCGGAAAACATCAACTTGCGAACGGGCCCCAAGGGCGGACTTGGTGCGTGGGTAGTCAGGAACCGGCAAATTTGCGCGTTCGAGTCGATGTCGATCGAACCGTACCGATCCGCGTCCGGATCGGGGCGCAAAATAAGTGTTACCGCGGTGTGTTTGAGCTTGTGAAAGGCGATGGCGCGGGCCAAGTCGAGATCAATCAACGCATCGGTATTGATCACGATAAAAGTTTCGTCTTGCAAAAATGGTTTTGCCTTTAGCAGCCCGCCGCCGGTGTCCAGCAACTCGGTTTCTTCGGAATAGCTGATTTCTAAACCGAGCTGTTCGCCGGCCCCAAGCTTATCTTCGATCTGCTCGCCAAAATGGTGCAAGTTGATCATGATCTCGCTTATCCCATAGTGGCGCAGCAAGAGCAGCGCATACTCGATCATCGGCCGCCCCGCAACAGAAACTAGCGCTTTGGGCATGTCATTGGTGAGAGGGCGAAGACGGGTGCCCTCGCCCGCGGCCAACACCATCGCTTTCACTGCATCGCCTCAAACTGTTCGAGGAGCAAGGGCAAGATCCGTCGGGCCTGCGGCGTATTCGCCAAATTTCGCGCCAGGCGTCGAGCCGTCGGCGCAATGAATTTCCTATAACCGGGTTTGCCCTTCACCAGATCGAGATAGTAAAAGCGACCGACAACTTTCAGGTCGCGTTGGATCGCCGACAGGCGATAGATCTCGATGAATTCATCGGGGACGACCATGCGCCCGAGGGCTCGGCTCGCGTCGATATAATAGCGTACCAGTCGTTGTTCGATGGGTAGCGTGACAATTTCATCGGTGACCCGGTCGTTAAGCAGGGACGCGAGATCGTATTGCGGCGGTGCGAGAAGCGCGTCCTGAAAATCGATCAGCCTTATGGATTCATTGTTCACCATCAGATTCCAGCTATGGTAGTCACGGTGGTTCAGGCAAGGAAGTTGATTTTGCAAAGTCTCCGAGATGCCGCTGAACCATTTTCGCAATTCATTGATCGCGGTCCCGTCGATTTTGGCACCGGGACGTTTTTCCAAACCCCACTCGATAAAGTGTTCGAACTCCCACATGTAGAGCTTAAAATCAAAACGCTGTTGAAAAGCGATGCAGGTGTCATCGCGCTGTGCAGTACCAACGATTTGCAAACGCAGCAGCTCATCGATCGCCTTTTGGTACCAGACGATGATTTCCTCGTCCGGCAAGTTCTGCACCCGGTCCCATAACGCGGTGTCGCCCAGATCCTCGAGCAAAATAATCCCTTGATTTTCCCAATGGCCGTAAAGCTTCGGGACATTGACTCCGATCCGGCTGAGAAAGCGGTGCAAGTTCAAGAACGGAAGTTCTTTTGGGCCTTCTTTGAAAACCGCCAGCTCCTCGCTGGAAAGGGGCAACGTGCTGCCGGCGGGTAGGTCCATAATAATCGCGGTCGCGGGCGCGCCAGCACCGCTCAACTGAGCGCGATAATACCGGCGGCTGGAAGCGTCGCCAGCAAGGGCGGCCAGAGACGTCAATGTCGTCCCTGCGCCAAAGATAAGACCGATTTTTTCGCTGATCAGCTGCTGAAGGGGATCAATCACGATTGGTCTTGAATGGAATGGATGAAGCTAGTCAAGTTAGCTAATGACACCGGCGCCGCCGGTAGCTAAACTTCTCATGAACCGCCGAAGCCGATGCTGATTTTGCCGGCTTCGAGAATGACAGGTACTTGCCGTCGTCCATTGGACAGCTTGATCATTCGCTGCAGTCCCTGCTCGTCTTCGAGCACGTTGATGTATTCGTGCGGAACTTTGCGTCGCGCGAAAGCCTCCCGGGCTGCGGCCGTGTAGGGTCAGAGGTCCTTACCGAAAATAATGATTTTTTCTTCCATGACAATGCCACGCGCTCGCGTTTATAAAAAATAAGCGCCAACGGGTGAAATTGCAAGGGAAGTTTATCGCATGGTAACTTCCAATGAGCATGGGATACCCGTCGATACGCGCTTTTAGGCTACTCAGGACGAGCGGCCTATCGATTCCCGATCCTCTGATCTCCTAGCTAAGTAGCGGAAATGTCCGGCTCTCTTTACATCGTCCCCACACCCATCGGCAATCTTGAAGACCTAACCTTTCGGGCGGTTCGCGTACTGAAGGAGGTCGATCTGATCGCGGCCGAAGATACCCGCCATACCCAGGTGCTCCTCGACCACTATGGGATTCGCACTCCGGTCACCAGCTATCATGAGCATAATGAGCGGAGCAAAGCCCATGAGTTGGTCGAGCAGCTCCGGGGAGGTACAAGCATTGCGCTACTCTGCGATGCGGGCACACCGATGATTTCCGATCCGGGTTATCGGCTCGTGATCGAATCGATTCGCGTCGGTGTGCAGGTCATTCCTCTCCCGGGGCCGTGCGCCGTAATCGCGGCGCTAAGCGCTGCAGGGTTGCCTACGGATCGATTTGGGTTCGAGGGATTTTTGCCGACGAAAAAAAGCGAGCGCAGGAGCACTCTGGAGTCGCTTAAAGAGGATACGAGAACTTTGATTTTCTACGAGGCGCCGCACCGTCTCAAGGAAACGCTTGCCGACATGGCGGATATTTTTGGGAATCGTGAGATAGCAATCGGGCGTGAAATCAGCAAAGTCCATGAGGAATTCTTACACGGAGCAATTCGCGAAATTCTCGACCGGCTTGAACAGCAGAACGTCAGGGGTGAAATCACGCTAGTGGTGCAGGGTGCTACGACGAGAGCTCCCATTCCAGAAGAAAAAGTGATCAACGAGATACGCCAGCTAGCCAAAAACGGAGTGCGAGTAAAGGAGATTTCAGAATTGGTGGGCGCGCGTCATGGGATTTCGAAGCGAGAGATCTACCGGCTTGCGCTTCAAGTAAAAAACTTGAAGTGATTCGAGGCGGTAACAAATAAATGGGCGCAGCATGCTGGCCCTACCGTTTAATCACAAAACCATGAAAGCTATGTTCCGGATCTTCCCAACGCACACTTACCTCGGCGACGAGGGCGCCAGCGGGCCCGCGATGACACCAGGCGATTAATTGATCGAGTTTTTCCCTTGCGCCCTCGGCAACTAACTCGACTGAGCCGTCGGAACAATTTCTCACCCATCCGGTAATCCCCAAGCTTTGGGCTTCTTGGCAGGCAGAAGCGCGAAAATATACACCCTGCACTCTACCCGCGATTTTGACCCGCGCGCGGTTGGTTTCTGATGCGTTCACAGCCATCCTGCGTGTTCATAACCAATGTACGACGACCCTGCAATCCGGTAGACCGCCCGGAGCTGCAAACGATTTGACAAGCCAGGATTGACTTTTGTAGGCTGTCGCCGTTTCGCTAGGGCTGCGGTATCAAGAGCGCGAGCAAATGATGCGCGCCCGTTAAGGCCTTGCCCATTCGCTAACTTTGACTGGTTAAAATGAGCGGTTGTTGCATTCAACAAGGAGGGCCGAGATGGGAGTAAAATTGTATGTGGGGAATCTCCCCTACAACGTGACAGAGGAAAGGCTCCAGCAACACTTCGCGCAGCATGGCTCGGTGGTAAGCGCGCGCATCATTACGGACAAATTTAGTGGCCGGTCAAAGGGCTTCGGCTTTGTGGAAATGAGCTCCGATCAGGAAGCGGAGAAAGCCACCAACGCGCTTAACGGAACCGATTTCGAAGGCCGCAACATTGTCGTAAGCGAAGCTCGCCCGCAAACCCCGCGCGGCCCCCGACCCGGTGGCGGTGGTGGGTTCGGCAGTGGCCGCCCGCCGCGCCGCGACCGCTACTGATCTTGCTCGAGTAGCTGCAAAAACTTCTCTTCGCTTAGGATTTGTACTCCGACCTCTTGGGCTTTTTTTAGCTTTGACCCGGGGTCGGCGCCGGCAACGACGTAGGTCGTACTGCGGCTAACACCAGACGTTACTCGCCCGCCCAGCGCTTCGATCCGTTTCTGCGCCTCGGGGCGAGACATGCTGTCCAATCCGCCGGTAAGCACAAAACTCTTCCCGCTGAGACTGCCAGCTTTTTTCGGCTCGGTTCTAAATTTTACGCCGGCGGCGAGGAGTTTTTCGATAACGTGTCGATTAGCCTCCTGAGCAAAGAAACGGGCAATGCTTTTGGCTACTTCCGGGCCGATCTCGCGCACTTCCATCAGTTCTTCCTCTCGCGCTCGTTCGATTTTCCGTAGATCACCAAAGTGATCCGCCAAGAGCTTCGCGGTGGCTTCACCGACATGGCGGATGCCGAGGGCGGTCAAGCCGCGCGCCAGTGTTGTATGCTTGCTTCGCGCCAAGTTGTCGAGAAGATTTTGCGCCGATTTCGCCGCCATGCGGTCGAGCCCGGCGAGTTGCTCTTTGGTGAGCTTATAAAGATCGGCAACATCTTGCACCAACCCGCGCGCGACCAATTGGTTGATCAGTTTCTCCCCGAGTCCTTCAATATCCATGGCTCCGCGCGAACCAAAAAATTTCAAGCTCTCTTTGAGCTGTGCCGGGCATGAAATACCGATGCATCGGTACGCGGCTTCGCCTTCTTCGCGAAAAACTTGTGAACCGCAAATCGGACAACGCTCGGGCATGACAAATTGCTTTTCGTCACCTGTACGCTTTTCCGTAAGCACTTTGACGACGTAGGGAATGACGTCGCCAGCGCGTTCGACGACGATTGTGTCGCCAATGCGAATGTCTTTGCGGGCGATCTCGTCCATATTGTGCAATGAGGCGCTTTTGACCATGACACCGCCGATCGGCACGATTTCGAGACTCGCTACAGGCGTCAGCGTGCCCGTGCGGCCGACGTTCGCTTGAATATCTAGAATGCGCGTAGTGGCCTGGCGCGGCTTGAACTTATAGGCGATCGCCCAGCGAGGGGATCGGGCGATTTGCCCCAGACGCTGTTGCAGCGGTGTGCTATTTACCTTGACGACGAGGCCATCGATTTCGTAGGGCAATTGGTCACGCCGCGCTTCCATTTCGTCGCGATAGCGAAAAATTTCCTGTACGCCACGACAGAGACGCCCAAGGGGGACGGGTTTCAGACCCCACCGTTCAAGCCCTTCGCGAAAGTCGCAATGGGTGGCAAACTGCACTCCTTCAATAAGGCCGGTGCCGTGAAAAAAAATATCCAGGGGACGTTTCGCCGTAATCGTCGAATCGAGTTGTTTTAGCGAACCAGCCGCCGCATTTCGCGGATTGGCAAAAACCGGCTGGCCCTGTTCTTCCCGGTCCCGGTTCATCTTTTGAAAAGCTTTGAGCGGCAGGAAAACTTCGCCACGGATTTCCAATCTCTTCGGGATCGGCTGACCATCGGCGCGCAGCGTGAGCGGAATCGATCGAATCGTTCTGAGATTGGCAGTGATGTTCTCGCCATTGATGCCGTCACCTCGGGTGGAGCCCAGGGTAAATTTGCCGTCAAGATAAACGATTTCCACGGCTAGACCATCGATCTTCGGTTCGACTGCGTAGTCGATGCTCTCGTTGTGCTTCAAAAACCGCTGCATTCTTTCCTCGAACTCCACCAGTTCTTGGGGATCCATCGCATTGTTGAGCGATAGCATGGGAAGGGAGTGTTGGACCGTGGAAAATCGTTCCAGTGGCGGCGCGCCCACTTTTTGCGTCGGCGAATCCGGCGTCACCAGCTCGGGGTGGTTTTTTTCCAGCTCGAGCAGGCGACGAAACAAGCTATCGTACTCGGCGTCGCTAATCAGTGGATCGTCAAGAACGTGATACTGATAATTATGTTTTTCAATTGAGCGCCGGAGTCGCAAAATTTCGTCTGCGGCGGCTTGGGACACTTCAGTCATAGGTCAGCGTTAGGTTATTTAAACGCATCGTGGTGCATCGCAACAAAAAAATTAACACACTTAAAACAACGAATGAAGCTTCGGAAAAACCGCGCGTTGACCGTCTAAAAGCGTTGTGTTAACCCTTCAGTTGATGATTGGTATGCGTGCGCTTTGGACGCCTCTTTTGCTGCTGGCTTTGGCCGGCTGCAGCGCAGCGGGCCCGGGCACGCAGCTTCCTCCCGACGGTTTGAGCTGGTCTCCGGAAATTCCGCCTTTCCGTAATCTGCCAAAAACGGAGATTCCACCGGAAGCGAGCGCGTTCAGTCATTTCCTGATGGCTAACGCGCTGCTGGGGGACGGTGATTTCGATAATGCCGTCAAGCAAATGGAAGCGGCGGTGCAGGCTGAACCGAATGACGCCTTCCTGCATTTTCGTTTAGCGTCGCTCTACGTCAAAAAAGGCGATATGCGCAAAGCGCTGGCGGAAGCTGAGACCGCGGCGCGCCTTGATCCACAAAGCGCCGACAATCATATGCTGCTGGCAGGGCTCTATTCTTCGCTGGGAGAGAACCAAAAAGGCATCACTGAATATAATGAAGCGCTGAAGCTCGATCCGAAGAATCAGGAGGCACTCCTGTACTTGGGTGCGCTCTATCTGCAGATCGATGACTTGCCTCGAGCCACGGAAAAATTGGAAGCGTTGCTCAAAGCTGATCCGAATTCGATGTTGGGTTATTACTACCTCGGCCGGGTGCGCGCCAAGAGTAAGCTCTATCTGGCTGCCGAGCAGAGCTACCGCAAAGCGCTGGAGCTCAATCCAAAATCCGAAGCGGTATTGTTGGACCTCGCGTTGGTTTATGAGCTGGAGGGCAAGACCGAAGACGCTATTCAAAGCTACCAGCGGCTCTTGCAGGTGAACGCGCAAAATGTCTGGGCACGTCGTCGGCTCGGTGAGCTTTATGTCGGCCAAAATAAGCTCGATGAAGCGCTGCGGCAGTTCGAGAGTTTGCAAGGGAGCGAAGTCGACCCCCGCGAGACGCGGATTAAAATCGGCTTGATCTCATTTGAAAAGGGCGATTTCGAACGCGCGGCAACGGAGTTCAACCTGGTTCTCGCAGGCGATCCCGACAATGACCGGGCGCGCTATTATCTTGGCGCCACGTACGTGGAAATGAAAGCGGATGATAAGGCGCTGGAGTCGTTCGAACGGGTGTCGGAAAAAAGTGAGCTCTTTCTCGATTCCCGTTTGCAAGTCGCCTATCTCTACGACCGTAAGGAGCAGACCCAAAAGGCGATCGAAGTATTGCAAGCAGTACTGAAAAAGGGCAACGACCGGAAGGAAATCTACGCATTTCTGAGCTCGCTTTACAGAAAGACAAAGGAATATCCGAAGGCGATTCAGGCAATGGAGCGGGTGGTCAGCTTAGATCCGAAGAACGATGAAGCGCATTTTCAGCTCGGCGCGCTTTACGACGAGAACAAAAACAAGGAAAAATCGGTCGCGAACATGAAAAAAGCCATTGAGCTCAATCCCAAGAATGCCGCGGCACTGAATTATCTCGGCTATACGTGGGCAGAAATGGGCGTGCAGCTCGACGATGCGGAAGATCTCATCCAGCGGGCGCTTAGCATTCAGCCCGACGACGGCTTTTACATCGACAGTTTGGGCTGGGTCTACTATCAAAAGGGCGAATACCCTAAAGCGGTCGAATATCTCGAGCGGGCGGTGGAGATCACTGGCGACGATCCGACCATCATCGAGCACCTTGGGGATGCGTATGAAAAGGCGGGAAGGCCGGATCGGGCTCTGATACGCTACCGCGCCGCGCTTAAGCTCACCAAGGAAACCGATCAAAATAAACGGCTTCGTGACAAGATTCAGCGCCTGGAAAAAAAGACTTGATCGTGCGATTTCCGAGCCGTTTCACGACACCGTCAAAACCGGTCAAAGCATTAATCTTCGCCACTGCTCTCGGATTCGCTGGCTGTGCCACAGTAACTAGTCCGCCCCAGCCCAAATTGCCTGCGCCCCAGTGGGAACTGAGCAAGCTGGTTGACTCGATGTCTCAGCGCGTTCAACAATTTCGTTCGATAAAGGGATTGGCACAGGTCGATTACACCGGACCTGACGGCAAACACGGCTTTCAAGAAGCCGTATTGGTGCAGCGACCGGATCGACTGCGTCTCGAAACGCTGAGCTTTTTGGGGGCAATCCTGATCGTTACGGCTAATAGCAAGGAACTCGTTGGCTATCACCCGCGCGAGGGTATTTTCGTGCGCGGCGATCGGACCGAGGCGAATCTAAGCCGGTATACACAAATCCCGCTCGATCTGGAAGAAATCACGATGCTGCTGATCGGTTTGCCGCCAGTGGATCCCAACGGGCCCGTAGAACAAGACGGAAACACGCTGATTTTTTCCAGAAAAGACGGCAAGCGCGACGTTGTCGCTTTTGAATCGCAACAGCCGGTGCCGACGAAGTGGGAGCGCTTGAACGCCAGTAGTAGCGTTGAACTCAGGACCGAATTCAGTGACTACACCGAGACTACCGCCGGGTTGTTTCCATCCCGGATTGTTTTCGAGGCGAACTTGCAACGTAAGAAAGTGCAGATTCGCTACCAACAACCGGAGATGAACGCGACAATTTCTCCCGAGCTCTTTTCCCAACAAAAACCTCCCAATGTTCAGGAAGTGCCGATCGAAGCTATTGGTAGCTAAGCCATGTTGAGGCGGAGCTGGCGAGTCGGATTGGTGCTGCTGGTACTGCTCGGCTGCGGTGATAAGACGGAAGTGAAAGTAGCCGAGGCTCCGTCCGGAGCGACGGCCAAGGATCCCGGCAAACCTGTGACCGGCGACTGGTTAGTGATTCACAGTCTCAGCGATCCGGAGCTCCTCAATCCGCTTACCAGCAGCGACGCCTCGGCCAGCGAGGTGTTGAATTATGTTTTTGAAAGTCTCCTGACGCGTAATCCAAAAACGCTCGAGCTGAAGCCGTGGATCGCGGCGGCGCGGCCGGAGATATCCCAGGACAAGCTCACTTACACTTTTAAGATTCGCCAGGACGTGCGCTTCCAGGACGGCCGGCCGGTGACCGGCGAAGACGTGCTTTTCAGCGTCAAGGCGATCAAATGCCCGTTCGTGAACGCGCCCTTTCTGCGCGTTTATTTCAATTCTCTTATCGACGCCGAGCTGGTCGATCCGTATACGATTCGTTTTGTCACCAAGGAGCCATACTTTCTCAATGAAAGCGTGCTCGGCGGCATCACGCTGCTGCCGCGCCACTACTACGATCCGGAAAATCTTTTGCAGCGGATCAGCGTCCGCCAGCTCGCCCAGGACCCGGCGAAATTGCCGCCTGAGGCGAAAAAATTCGGCGAGCAGTTCAACCGCAATTTCAACCGCAACCCGCTCGGCTCGGGACCGTACAAGTTCAGCCACTGGAAAACCGGCCGCGAGATCGAGCTGGCGCGCGACCCGAACTACTGGGGCAACGGCAAGGAGGGCATTGATCAGCCGCACCTCGATCGGCTGAAATTTCGCATCGTGAATAACATGGACGCAGCGCTGACGCAGCTCAAAAGCGGCGGCCTCGATTACATGGAAGTCTTGCAGCCGGTACAGGTGGTGCGCGGTACCAACAGCGAGCACTTCAAGCGCGAGTTCAAAAAATATGAATATTACGCGCCGACCTACACCTACATCGGCTGGAACAACGACCATCCGATTTTCTGCGACAAGAGAGTCCGCCAGGCGATGACCTACATGACCGATCGGAAGCTGATCGTTCAAAGCGTGCTCTTCGGTCTCGGCGAAGTGGTCGACAGCACCATTTATTTTTTCCGGCCCGAGTACGACAAGGATCTGAAAAGCTATTCCTTCGACCCGCAGAAAGCGCTGACCTTGCTCCATGAGGCGGGCTGGCAGGACACCGACGGCGACGGTGTGCTCGATAAAGTCATCGACGGTAAAAAGACGCCGCTGCGTTTCGAGATCAAGATCAACTCGGGCAACGCCGTGCGCAAGAGCGTCGCTCTGGTGCTTGTGGAGGAGCTTCGCAAGCACGGCATCGACGCGCGCGTGCGTGAGCTCGACTGGACGATTTTTTTAAACGACGTGAAGAACCACCAGTTCGACGCTGTCGTGCTCGGCTGGCAGATGCAGACCACCGAGCCGGACATGTACCAGATCTGGCATTCCTCTCAGGCGGCCAACAAAGGCTCCAACGCGATCAGCTACAAAAATGCACGGGTGGATGAGATCCTCGAAACCTACCGGCGCGAGTTCGATCCGCAAAAACGCATTCAGCTCTACAAGGAATTTCAGGAGATCTTGAACGACGAGCAGCCCTACACGTTTCTCTACGTCGGCAAGCGCGCCTCCGCCGTCCAGCGGCGCTTCGAGGGCGCCGAGGTTTTTCCGGACGGTCTTCGTCCCATTGACTGGTGGGTGCCGGTGGGGCGGCAGAGGTACGCGAGCCTGGCGACCGCCCGATAATCGAGCTATTTCATGGCAACTTATCTAACGCAGCGCCTACTGCTGATGATTCCGACGTTCATCGGAATTACTTTGATCGGCTTTCTGATCATGCGTCTGGCGCCCGGCGATCCCGCCGAGCTGCGCGCGGCGG
>Ga0065712_10000386_pt1 | contig 12159 bp, 5 predicted proteins | sample MisRhiReplicate1_FD_59099 | JGI IMG/M metagenome (GOLD analysis project Ga0065712, IMG submission 59099) | Miscanthus rhizosphere microbial communities from Kellogg Biological Station, MSU, sample Rhizosphere Soil Replicate 1: eDNA_1 v3... | ecosystem: Host-associated > Plants > Roots >...
CGCAAGCGGCATGGGAGTATCTTTGGCAGCGATCAATTGGGCCAGGTGGCTCGCGTACTTGCGAACATTGAGCGAGTCGTCAAGCGGTTCCCCNTTGCGCCTACCGTAGGCGACGCTGTCAGTGTGGTATATCGGATAATTGAGCTTGTACGACGGCAGATCCGTTTGCTGNACGACCTCTGCCGGGCTTGGAATGGGTGTCGTCTGTGAAGGTTGACTGATGCCCAGAATCACATCCCATTGAGCACCATCATCGTCAGCGGCAATTAAGATGATCAGCTTACGAAACTCCGCACATAACTTCGTCTGCTCTACTCCCAACCGTCTCAGCCGGTCACGTACTGAGCCCGATCCTTTAATTACTGGCGTGATCAGCGCTGCTAATAAATGGCGGGTGTGAATCTTCTCAGCTCCAGTCACGCTGTTCGCAATAAACCTGGCGTATCCAATGGTAGAAGCGACATTTTCAGTCATTCTCCACGGAATGCCCGGTAACGAAACAGGCCTCCTTGTAGAAGCTCCTCCTCCCTCTGCTAAAAACCTCTCGAACTCTCGTTCGTAGTTACCATTCTCATTCAATGCTGTGCGTACAAATTGAGGAGTGGGTGTAGTACCGAAGGACTCCTTCTGGGTGTCTGCCATTGCGAAGAGCAAACAACTCGAGGTTATGCGGCCACGATTCGACTGCTCTGCCAACGACCATGCGTGCGCCAGCACTTCATTCGCTGTTATGGAGAACTTTAGATCCTGGGACCTGTCAGCAGCCGATCTGGAGGAACTTACGAAGAGAGCTCGAATGCTTGCAGCAATTTTCTCTAATTCGAGGCTGGCGGCTTCCGGGTCGAAGTCGCCGATTGGTGTTGCCTGGTTCCATATTTGGGAGTTTCTTAAAACCCTATATTGCTTCCAGTCGCAGGGCTCGAGCAGGATTGGAAATAATCTCAGCCGGCCGGCATCGGTTAGCTCTCCCAAACGTGACAGTTCGGTTGTAGCCGTGTCTGACGAGAGGTAGGCACGTGATAAAAACACCACCGCAAGACGTGCACGCTCAATAGCAGCATCGATTTCCTTTTGCCAGTCTTGACCCGTGGCTATTTTTGAATCATCCCACCACTCGAAATAGTCGGCGTAACGATCCATCCGCTTTCGCAGACCCTCACGCCATTCATCGTCAGTGTGACTGGCACTCAGGAACACTAATGGTTTGTTTTCTGCTTCAGGTGTCTGGGGGATTGCGGACATAGTGAAGACCTCACGTAAAGGAGGCGCAGGGTTCACATTATGTGCTTTTTGTGGCCAGTCTACTGAGCGACGAAGTGATACTGGATCACACCGACGATTTTCACTGGTTCGCCTTTGTACGTCATCGGTGTAAAGCGCGCTTGTCGCGCGGCGTTAACTGCAGCCGCCTGTAACAATGGATGACCACTTATCACCGCCGCTGCTATTACGCTGCCATCGAGATCGACAAGCACTTTTACTTCCACAGTACCTGACGCATGGGCCGCTCTGGCGATCGGTGGATACTCCGGCTTTGGTAACTCGATAGCGTGACCAGACTCGACTCCTTCAGTAATCGGTGCGCCCTCACAATCCATCAGGCAGACACCCATAACCTTCTCGCCATGCTCTTTGGCTTCATCAACAGCTCGATCGACTGCATTTTTCGGCTGCTCGGTTTCAGTCGTAGTCTTCTGGGCGGGCTGCGTCTCCTGCGCGAACACGTTGACACTCATCAAACAAATCAGGAGGGACGCTAATAAAAATAGTTTTCGCATTTTGAGGCTCCTTTTGCTGGTCTATCAGTAATACATTATCACTCGATATTCCACGCTCCAAGGATTAGCGCGAGTGAACAGGCTATCCTCAACTTCTTTAATGCCCTTGCTCTGAGTGTACAATACCAGAGTTCGATGGCTTCAACTTATAAGCCATGTCAGACTTGAAGTAGAGGAAATGAATGGCAACAACATTAGAGCAAGTAGCTAAACAGGCGATAGCTCTTCCGAGCGAATCACGGGCGCAACTCGCCGATCTTCTTGTCGAGAGTCTAGATGGAGAAGAGCTTGGACGAATTGAGCAACTGTGGCTCGTCGAGGCGAAGCGACGGCGAGATGAGGTTCGATCAGGGACTGTTGAGACCATAACCGGTGAAGAAGCCCTGCGCAGTGTACGAGACTCGCTCAACGGATAAGGTATGAATTTCATCCTGCCGCTTTGGAGGAATACCGTGACGCGGCCCTCTGGTATGCTGAACGCGAGCCGCAAGTCGCACAGAATTTTGTCGCCTCAGTGGAAGAAGTAATCGCGCGGATCGTCGCAGCTCCGCAGCGTTGGTGAGTAGTTGATGAAGACGTCCGTCGTTGCCTCACGCGCGTTTTCCCTTTCGGGGTTCTCTACACGCTCAAACTCGATTTCTTACTCATCATGGCCGGTCATGCACTTGAGCCGCGCGCCTGGTCATTGGAAAGCGAGAATCACAGAACGTTAGTGCAGCAGCTCCGAGCAGAACGCTAGCCGTGCGATCTAGTAGGTTTTGACGGATTGTGTGGTCCCGTTGGCGGTTTTGTCGGATTTGATGGTCCTAGTGGTGGCATCTGTGGATTTTGTGGCCCTTCCGGCATGGAGTTTTGTTGTGCGTTGAGTGTCATTATACCTCCTAACGAAACAATGAAGTCACGACCTAAGGATTGGCCGCCTTCGGTGTGATGGTGAAAGTCTTTGGCGGGCTCTGACTATTGTCATTTACCACGGACACATTACGACTTCCAGTAGCAGCGTCCGCGCTAATAGTCAGGGTTACCTTTAATGAAGTGCCCAATACATCGGTTGGATCTGAAATCGTAACACCAGCCCCACTGATCTGTACCCTGGTTCGACCTGATCCTGGTATGAAGTTCGTTCCTTTAAGAGTTAACGTGACGGACGTGTTCTGCTTCCCTGTTGCTGGATCAACGCTCTCGAGCGTAGGCGGATCGGGCATGTACCGGACCGGTTTTGTAATTCTTGCCGTTCCCCGATTGTTTGTAACTATGAAGTTAAGGTTTGTGGGGGGGACGGGCTTATTCGATTTAATAACAAAGTTTATGCGATTTCCGGTTGGCTCTCCGTCCTTTGATAAGCTTACTCCTTCCGGGGCGCTTTCAAGGTCGACAAAGGATTCGGTCAGGAAGCTGCCAAGAACAAAACCTTTAACTACGGGTTTTTCGTTCTCGAACTTCTGTATCTCGCTATCCAGAAACTGCACCGAATTCACGATGGGGGGCATATCGGTAATTTCAGTGATGAAATCTCCATCGAGGATAGCGGTAATTCGACGAAAGTCTACACATAGGCGCAACTTACAAGAGCCGTTAGTTTCAGGATAGAGAGCCGTAGGGTCATCCCAAAATAACTTGCGTTGTTCCTTATTGAGGAAGATGGCCTGAGGTATGAAAGCGACTATAACTTTTGAATGTTTCGCTGGAATGAGCGTATTTGCTGAATACGCCGAATCGTTCAGGCGATTGATCTGATTGATGGTGTAGTCTGGAAACGCCTCACTAAAAGCACTGATGACGGGCCCATTGAAAACAGCTACAGACTTTGGATAAGCAGGCCCAAATGAAGTCACGCCAATCAGTCCAGCCGCAATCGTGCCGATGCCGCGAAACAAACGCAGTGTCTTGTTTCTTGCATCCTGGCCCTGCCCTTTTTCCGCAACTCCTCTGAGCAAAGACAACTCTGTGGAAGAAAAGAAGATGTCATCCACGGGTTCAGGGGTGAAAACTTTCTGTTTCTTTTGCACCCATAATGATACGTCATTGATCAAATATTGGAATTCTCTATCGTGATTTCCAATGGTCACCTGAATGGCAACGAAATTCTCGGCGATCCTCTTCCCAAACGTGTCGGAAACAATCCTCGGCGCCATTACACCGATACGCACCTGGATACACTTGAGTTGGTCATGATCAATGCATTTGGAGGGCGGGGGTTCGGGTGATTCCGTTGCAATTGGCGATGGTGATGGTGACGGCGATGGTGACGGCGATGGTGACGGCGATGGTGACGGCGATGGTGACGGCGATGGTGACGGCGATGGCTTTGGCGTAGGTGATGGCTTTGGCGTAGGCAATGGCTTTGGCGTAGGCGATGGCTTTGGCGTAGGCGATCGCTTTGGCGTGGGCGATGGCAACGGCGTAAGCGATGGCAACGGCGATGGCAATGGCGATGAAGATGGCGCTGGCGATGGTGATGGCAATGATGATGGCGCTGGCGATGGTGATGGCAATGATGATGGCGCTGGCGATGCTGCCGGTGCTGGCGCGGTCGTTGCAGTCGAAACAGCTTTGGTCGATGCCGAGAAAACTATTTGCGCGCCCAGCATCAATAAAACGACCGATAACTGTTTGGCGGCACTGTTTCTAAGTCTGCTTTTTGACATTCTAATCTCCACATTGGGGGTTATCTCTTATGAAGATCACTGACAAAACATTTCTAAACAGCCAAAACTGCCCAAAAACCACAGCAAATTTTCAGGTATTTCGGAGATGCGATGGTCCTAAGACCATTGATAACGCTGGATGATATGACCCTGGGCTACTTTAGGATCTGACACTCATCGTGGAACGTCAGCCGGATGAGAAGAATCCAGATCCGTACTATCTGGGTGTGCTTTCTAAACTCGAATGACGTAAGGAAGCTTTAGAACGGCGCGGAGTCTATCTAATCGGCGGATTTACTGTCAATACGACTGTCACGCCCCGCGGTTAATTCTTAATCCGTATCGTTCCTGAATTACTCTCCTGATCGTGCGTCTTGACTTTAATTGTGCAGACGCCGGCGGGTAGATTGTCCGGTAGACGGAATGTTACCTGGGTGAAGTTGGGAAGCGGCGTCACAGCTTCTGCGCCGACCTCGTAGCTTCCGCCATGCTCGTCAAACAGATCAACCTTAACTGATGAAGGAAGATCGCCGGGCGCCTGTTGCAGGCCGGTTACAAACACGATGAGTCGAGTGTTTCGATCAGGAGCTGATGCCAACAACTCCGTCACCGATATGACTGTAAACGGATCTCGCGTAAACAATAACGAATCCAGGGCTGTGACCTGATTGGATACCGGATCTGTTTCTTCCAGGACGAGAACCAGTGGCGGAGCTTTTATCGTCAGTGTCGCCGTCGCCGGCGTGCCCGGCGTCGCGCCACCAGTTGGATTGCTGAGAGTGATATTGACAGTCTCGTCTGCTTCGAAAACGCCGTCGTTGACGATCGGAATGCTTATCGTCTTGGAAGTCTCTCCCTGATTGAACGTGAGCGTACCTGAAGTCGAAGTGTAATCAGATCCGGCGCTCGCGGTGCCGTTGCTGGTCGCATAATCAACCGTAACAATGCCGGTGGCGCCATCCACGCGTGCGACTGAAATGATAACGTTCCCGGCGTCCTCAGTTGCGTTGTAGGTCGCGCTGCTGAATTGCAGCTTGCCATTCGAATCATCGTTCGTGATCGTGCCGGTAGCCTGGCCGTCAGCGATCGTCGCATTCTGCGGGTTTTGCAAAAGCACAAAGAACTGCTCATCAGGTTCGATGAAAAAGTCTCCAATCACCCGAATCGTAGCGGTTGCGGACGTGGCTCCCGCAGGAATGAAGACGTTACTTCCTAACACCCGTTGATAGTCCTGACCGAAGAACGCTGTACCATTCAACGTCGAGTAACCGACAAGTACGTCCTGTACGCTCGGTGCAGAGAGAGTCACAGTGAAGACGGCATTCGTAAAACCAGTGTTTCCTTCCGCGACGGTGACATCGCTGATGCTGATCGTTGGACCATCATCGTCGAAGATCGTGCCCGCGCCTTGACCTGTAGTAATCGTGGCGTTGGTCGGGTTACTCAGATTTACAACGTAAGTCTTGTTTATCTCGTCAACGTTGTCACCGATTATCGGAACAATGATCGACTTCGACGTCTCACCAGGATTGAAAGTAAGTGTTCCCGACGTCACGACATAATCGCTGCCGCCAGTCGCAGTGCCGTCCGCAGTAGCATAGGCGACGGTGATCGTCTGATAAGAAGGATTTGACACACTAACGCTGAACGTCGCATTAGTGGTCGCGCCCTGGGCGCCTTCTGAACTAAACGACGTACCGATGGTGATCGTAGGTTGCGGATCGTCATTGGTAATCGTTCCCTGCCCCTGTCCATCCCCGATAGTGGCGTTAGTTGGGTTACTCAGATTGACGAAAAATGTTTCATCCGGTTCGAACACGTTGTCGAGAGTAATCGGAACAGAAATGGTTTTGGACACAGTTCCAGGCTGGAAATCCACTGTGCCCGAGATGTTGGGATAATCAACATTCGCCGTCGCCGTACCCGCTTCGAGTGCATATTGAACACTAACCGTCTTTTCACTTGGTCCATTGAGGGTGACGGTGAAATTAGCCGAGGCCTGTGGTTGGTTTCCGGTGCCTTCGACAACCACAACGTCGTTGATTGAGATCGTTGGCGGAGGATCATTGTCAGTGATCGTGCCGATACCTGTGCCATCGGTGATCGAAGCATTGATCGGAGTCGTGAGTATAACTGCGAAGCGTTGATCGACTTCGTCGAAGACGTCGCCTTTGACGGGTACGTTGATAGTCTTCGAAGTTTCGCCGGGAAGGAACGTCAACGTGCCGGGAATACTTTCAAAATCCACACCTGGCGTAACCGGCGGCAAGCCCTGGGCTACGACCATGAAGTAATTGACTCGCACCGTCTGTGCGCTCGCGGCAGATAGTTGAACTGTGAAAGTGGCGTCTACGGTACCGGCATCCGGCTCCGTGACCGTTACATCGTTCACACTAAGACAAGGCTGCGAAACTGCTGGACCATTCAACACTAACGAAACGCTGTTACTCGATTGGCTGATGGCAACATCGTCTCTGCCGTCGTTATTGAAATCTTTCACCGCCACATAATCTGACTGGCCACCGGTAGAGAAGCTAATCGATGAATTGAATTCTCCATTACCGTTGTTGGTGAGAACGGCAACACCGTCCAGACCGTTCAGATTGGTTCCGATGAAGAGTGCGCCGCTACTCAGCACCAGGTCAGGCTTGTTATCACCGTTAAAATCGCCTACACCGAGGAGTCCGCCGCCATCCGTCGAGTAGTTAGCAGCCGGACTAAAGCTGGGAGTTGCGTCGTTCAGGAAAACAGTAACGCGAAATAGCCTGGCGATATCGATGGCATCCGAATTGGTGGTGGCAATGTCGGGCTTGCCGTCGCCGTTGAAGTCTCTTGCAACTACCGAGATGGGAACTCCCGGAACCGGCAAAATTGCATAGTTAGCAAACTGTCCCGTGCCATCGCCAACCAGCACCTGGACCACATTCGCGCCACTCCTGACGATAGCCAAATCCGATTTACCATCGGCATTGAAGTCGGCGACGTCTAAGTCCTCGAAAAAGCTGGTCGAGCCCTGGAGCGGCCCGCCGCCGCTTATGGTAAAGTTGCCGGTCCCATCGCCGAGGAGTGTCACAAAGTTATTGAAAAAGGGCGTGATAACAACGAGGTCAGCTTTAGTGTCGTTATTGAAATCTCCGGTCTTGATTGCAGTGGCTTGAGGTCCAACGAAGTAATTTGTGCCGTTGAATCCATCGCTGCGAAAACCACCCGTTCCGTCGTTCAACAGGATCGTAACTCTCCCATTCGTCCGCGTCGTAACAGCCAAATCAAGCTTTCCATCACTGTTGAAATCCGCAGCGGCAAGCGAGTTAATTTGAGGTACTCCGAAATTGCTTAAAGACTTCTTTGTGAAGCCGCCCGCTCCATCACCCAGCGCGACCTCGACACCCGCAGCTCCAGACTGAAATTCAGAACTGGCAGTGACAATGTCCTGCTTGCCGTCGTTGTTGAAATCAGCAGCGAGAAGATAATGCGGATTTGAGGTAGTTGTGTGGTAACTCAGCACATCCTTGAACGCGCCTGTGCCGTCGCCATCCAGAATGGCAATGCCCTTCACTTGAGCCGCCGCGAGATCGATTTTTCCGTCTTCGTTGAAGTCACCAAAGACAGCAAACTGTGACGCAGCACCAAAGATCGTTTGCCCTGATCCGTAGGATTTGCCCGCCAGAAAGTTTCCAGTTCCGGTGCCGAGCAGGATTGAGACACCTCCTATGCCGGCCACGACCACATCGAGGTGATTATCGTGGTTAACGTCGCCAGCCATTGCGGCAGTGGTATCCAAAGGAAGTGTTACAACTGTGGGCGCGCCGAAAGTGCCGGTTCCGGTTCCAAGTTGGAATTGATTGTCGCTCAATAGGTCCAGGTGTCCGTCTTCGTTGAAGTCACCTGCTGTTAAAGTGCGGAAGCCGCCGCTTCCCGGTACATGCACACCCGCGGCAAAACTGCCTGTGCCGCTTCCAATAAAAATATCGATGCCACCGCCGCTACCGTGTATTGCGAGATCAAGTTTGCCGTCTTCGTTGTAATCGCCGATGGCTATCTCACCGCCATTGATGCTGAAGCTTGGGAATGGCGAGCCGGGCGCTTGTGTAAAACCTCCGGCGCCGTTTCCTAAAAGGACGGCGACGATATGATCGCTACTTCCGTTGGAGAGCCCGGTGACGATATCGAGCTTGCCGTCGTTGTTGAAGTCGCCAATAAAAAGTTTAGTGGGATCTCCTGGCAGGCTGACAATGCTCGGCGCAAGAAACTTCCCCGTACCATCGTTGAGTAAGATCGCCAGCCGTCTGTTAGGTTGTCCAAAGCTGTCGAGACTAACTGCCACATCCGGCTTATTGTCGCCGTTGAAATCACCGACGATGAGTCGTCGCGGTGGGCCTCCAGCGGAGAAGGAAATAGGTGGACCAAATCGATCCGCTCCGCCGCGACCAAGCAAAAGCACGATTTCATTCGAGCTATTGTTAGGACTGGCCACGAGATCGAGGTGGCCATCACCGTTGAAATCGCCGGCCCCGAGTCCGAATGGAAAGGTCGTCAGATTTATGGTTGTGGCAACATTAAAACCTGTCGACGAACAGCCATCGGCGTAGGCGACGGGCGCTGAGACGATTCCGAGCACAGTGGTGCAGATCAGGGAAAGCAGGAGGTGGTTCTTTGAAAGTTTCAATGGATTAAGGTCTTTACTTACGGATTGGCGAAGGCTGCTATTGGTCCACTTCGGGAGTAGTTGGGAGACCTCTGCGGACCAAGCGCGGAATAGTAACCATGAACGGGCCAAAACGTAAAGCGGGATTTTTATGCAAAGCGCTCCCCGAGTAAATCGGTTGCTAGAAAGCATTAACATTTGGCATTATGACCCGGCCCCAGACCAGTTGGTCCTGCAAACCCAATGCAGATAAATCACTCCAACTGCCAGTAATTCAATTCACGAGAGTCAACATGCGGCTTACACCGAGGCTGTGTCTACCCATGCGACAATGCCTGTTTCTAATCCTCCTGCTCGGCTGTCAATTGACTGCTCGCGCTGCCACGACTTTTGTCGTGACCAACACGAACGATAGTGGTCCCGGGTCGTTGCGTCAGGCCATTCTCGACGCGAATGCCAATGCTGGATCTGATTTCATCACATTCAACATCGGATCAGGACTGAAGACGATCGCATTGGCTTCGAGGCTACCAGAGATCTCAGATCCGGTGGTTATCGATGGGACCACGCAACCTGGTTTTGCTGGTACTCCCCTAATCGAGATAAACGCAACCAATATCGGCTTTGACCTGGTGCTGTCCATTACTGCCGGAAACACCACCATTCGCAGCTTGATCCTTAATCATTTTCAGAATGGCGGCATTTTGATAGCGAACGGCGACGGAAACCACATTGAGGGTTGTTATATAGGAACTGATGCGACGGGCAGCGATACTGCGAATAGCAGGGGTAACGCAATTGGAATTAGCAGCTCCAACAACGTAATCGGGGGGACAGCCCCCAACACACGTAATGTGATCCATAGCTTTGAAAACGGAATTTCCATCTTCGGTTTAGGCAATGGCAATCAAGTTCTCGGAAATTACATCGGACTCAATGCAGCCGGGAACGCGGCGCTGCCCAGCTTTCAGGGTATAGTCGTGGGTTCATCCAACAACATAATCGGCGGAACCACACCCGCGGCGCGCAACGTAATCGTCGCCGGCGGCCAGGGTAACGTCGTCATCCTGGGAGGTGGACCTTTCGCGACTTCCGGTAATGTTGTTCAGGGTAACTACGTCGGGACCGATGCCAGCGGCAATGTCGCCCTGGGTTTAGCGGATCACGGCATCGTGATATTCAACTCGTCTAATAACAATCTGATTGGTGGCACGACTCCCGGCGCTGGAAATGTCATTTCAGGGAATGGATTTGGTTTCCGCATCGAAGGTTTTAGTGCCGGCAGTGGACCTCCATCGGGAAACATTGTGCAGGGTAATTTCATCGGTGTGGGCGCTGACGGGTCAACACCGGTGCCAAATCGTGTTCAAGGTGTTCGCATCGCCTCGGCCGTTAATACGACCATTGGTGGCACCGCGCCCGGCGCCGGCAATGTAATCGCCTTCAACGGTCCAAGCGAACAAATCGGCGTCAACGGTATAGAGCTGATAGGCGACACCAACACCACCAACAATTCCATTCGCGGCAATTCTATTTATTCCAATGGCCGGCTCGGAATCGATATCAATCCGAGCGGAGTGACACCGAACGACGCCGGCGACGTGGACGGTGGTCCTAACAATCGTCAAAACTTTCCGCTGATTACGTCAGTGGTTTCGACAGCGAGTCAGACAACGATCACGGGCACACTTAACAGTACCCCGAACACCACATTCATACTCGACTTCTATGCAAACGCGGTGTGCGACTCCAGCGGTAATGGTGAAGGCGCCAAGCCTTTCGCGTTGAATCCTGCTCCAGTGACGACCGACGCAAATGGCAATGCAAGCTTCAACGTGATCGTGCCAACATCGTTGTCGATCGGTCGGGTCCTGACGGCAACGGCTACGGACCCAACAGGCAATACCTCAGAGTTTTCTCCGTGTAGCTCGACGCAAACACTTGGCACGGTTCAGTTCGAGCCTGCGTCTTATACTGCGATCGAGGACGTCGGTTCGCTTCCGATTACAGTAAAACGTAACGGCGGCATTGGCACCTTGACGGTCCAGTTCTCGACTTTGGATGGAACCGCAAAGGCTGGTGAAGACTATGTCGCGACTTCTGGCACGCTCACCTTTCTTGAAGGCGAGACGACGAAGGCCATCAATGTAGCGATCTTGAATAACGCAGCTTTGGAAGTGGATGAATCATTCATGGTCGCGCTCAAGAATCCGGACCAGCCGGATGTTGTCGGCAATCCAGGCGTAGCAGTTATCACTTTACAAGACAACAGCACAACGCCGGCGCTCAGCATCAATCACGCTAATATTATCGAGGGTAGTTCAGCCACACTCACGGTGACTCTGGGCCCGGTAACCGGACGCACTGTGACGGTTAACTATTCGACCGCAGATGTGTCTACGACGAGCGGCAAAGACTATCAACCTGTTTCCGGAACACTCACTTTCAATCCCGGTGTGACTACTCAGACAATCGTGGTCCAATCACTCGAGGATGCGATTGATGAATTTATCGAGACGCTGGAAGTTGATCTCAGCAATCCGGTCAACGCGAACCTGGTAAACGACGGTGTGGGAGCAGTAAATATCATCGACAATGAAGCAAATGTCACCGTGTCGATCAGCGACGTCAGTGTGATTGAAGGAAATAGCGGCACTTCGTCTGCCGTGTTTACGGTGCGAGCGTCTGCACCGCATGAGAAGTTCATACAGGTGAATTACTCTACGGCCAACGGAACCGCTACGTCTCCGAGTGACTATGTGGCCAAAACTGGAAATGTTTTCTTTCTACCGGGCGAGATCGAAAAAACCGTTGTGATAACAGTCAATGGTGATACCGAGACTGAGCCAAACGAGAACTTTCTGGTAAACCTCACCTTCGCCGATACAGCAGCTATCGTTCGCGGGCAAGCCACCGGCACAATTATCAACGACGAGGGCGCTACCGCTCCTCTTCAACTCCTGCTTGACGAGTCGGGACCAGACCTTATACAAGCCGGCGCTGTCGATTCAATACTCCTGCTGCGCGATCCGTTTTCGGTCATTACTCCGAACCTGATGGTTACGGGGCCGGATCGAAACACTCGCGT
>Ga0065712_10000513_pt1 | contig 12159 bp, 9 predicted proteins | sample MisRhiReplicate1_FD_59099 | JGI IMG/M metagenome (GOLD analysis project Ga0065712, IMG submission 59099) | Miscanthus rhizosphere microbial communities from Kellogg Biological Station, MSU, sample Rhizosphere Soil Replicate 1: eDNA_1 v3... | ecosystem: Host-associated > Plants > Roots >...
GGCATCGGCCGACGCGGAACAATCATTCTTCGGCGGGCATGTGATGGCGATGGGCGCGAGCAAGATGTTTGTCGAGGGCGTCGAGTTCAATCGCATGGGCCAGAACCTGACGCTCGCCCGGTATCCGATCCACTGGCATCTGATCGGCGATGCCAAAGGGCAGTACATCAGGAACGCCGCGATCCACGACACCTACAACCGCTGCGTGACGGTGCACGGCACGAACAATCTGCAGGTTGAGAACAATGTGACCTACAACACCGTCGGTCACTGCTTCTTCCTCGAAGACGGCATCGAGACCGGCAACCAGTACATCCGCAACCTGGCGATCCAGACCAAGTGTCATACGTCCAAGCCCTGCGACCCGACGAACCTCGCCCCGTTCGGATCGTCCTCGGACGGCTTGAACTTCAAGACCACCGGCCAGGACTCCAAGGATGTTCTGATTCCTTCGGATAACACGGTGTCGTCTTTCTGGATCACCAATCCGGACAATACCTACCGCGATAACGTGGCCGCGGGTTCCGACGCGACAGGTTTCTGGTTCGCCTTCCCGGAGCATCCGACGGGTAAGTTCGAAGGCACGGAGATCAGCAAGGCAACCTGGCCACGTCGCACGAAGCTCCGCGAGTTCAAGGGCAACGTCGCCCATTCGAACTTTGACAGTTTCATGGGCGACCGCGCCCCAAGGGCCGATGGCAAGTTCGCCGTCGGCGGGTATATTTCCCTTGTCAATCCCGCTGACGCGAACAGCGCTCAAGTAGAGTCCGTCGTCGAGGATTTCACCAGCTACAAGAACCGCAATAACGGCATCTGGGCCCGCGGTGAGTTGCGCCTCTACAAGAACCTGAAGATGGCCGATAACGCCATTGGCTTCACGCAAGCGTCCGGCAACTTCGGTCAGTCCGCCTATACGTCACGGGTGGTTGACTCGCGGTTCGTGGGCGAAACCGACAACATCGGCAACCCCCGCACGCCGGCGGAAAAGGCTTACGGCCGCAGCTTGCCGCAGCCCGCTGTCGCGGATTTCCCGATCCGCGGCTACGAGTTCTATGACTACCATCATGAACTGGACAACAACACGTTCGTGAATTATCAGGACAACGCCACCCGCAAGACGGGAGCGATCTCCTACCTGCTGTTTACCAGCTTCGGCATGAGCTCTAACAACACCGTGCAGCGCGCGAAATTCATCAACGCCAAGCCGGTGTATTTCCCGCCGATCGATAACAGGTGGAGCAACGACGATTACGGCAACACGGTCTACAAGACCTCGGTGTTCAATGACAAGGACGGCACCATCACCGGTGTCCCCAATTCCTACATCGTCAACATCACCGGAATCGACGTCGACGAAGCCTGCGAGGTCAAGCCCACCTGGAACGCCGCGGTGTGCAAGGGCGATATCGGGCGCATGACTGTTGGTGGCGGTGGTGGTGCTGTTGGATTCGGTGGATTCGGCGGCGGCGGCGGTCGTGGTGCCGGTGGTCCCGGTGCCGGTCCCGCACGAGGCGGAGCTCCCGGTCCCGGTGCAGGTGCCCGCGGAGGCGGTGCTGCTGCACCCGTTACCTTTGCTATTGCCCCAGGTGGCGGTCGAATCAGAGGTACCGCTGCACCTTCAGGGCCGCCAATCGTTCTCAGCCGCAATGGCAAGGAGTTCACCGCCAACGGTGCAACCAACGTGCGAGCGGGCACCGAGTACAAGGTAACCACCGAAAGGCCGTCCCTGTCCCTCAGCGTGACGGAACTGGATGCCGGTTCGTGGGTGATGTTCGAGCTGCCGGGATTCACCACTGCATCCGCGGGTACGGCGCAGGACAGCCTCGATGCGCTGCGCAAGGCCAACACCACGTCGTACTACAAGGGCAACGGTTCGCTGTGGGTCAAGCTTGTCTCCAGCGGTGACATCCTTGGCAGCGGCCCTAACAGCGGGCCTAGTGGCGGAGCCAGCCTCCAGGTCAGCCGGTAAGAGCAACCCTTCTGCAGGAGCAAGAGCCCCCGGCTGTGCCCGGGGGCTCTTTGGCTTCGTAAAGCAATCCGCCAAAGCCTAAGACTCTTGAGCACGCTGACTCTCTAACCACGTCGTCAAGCGTCATTTCGCGATACTCTAAATGGTGCCCGCGGATTCGGGACTCGGATCGTCTCTGAGATGGGGCGAGCGAGGTCCGTCGTTCACGCCGCGACACCTGAATACCGCGTTTCCACGTTTTTCGAATCCCCGTGGGGACGCGACATCTTGTCGGCGAAGACTGTCCCGCCGTAGCGACGTAGTCGCAGAGGCGGACCGTCACTGACCATGACAACACCCTTGGAAGACATCGGCGCCGCTAGCGATCTGCTCTCGCGAGAAATCGCGCGCCGGCGGACGTTCGCCATCATTTCCCATCCCGATGCCGGCAAGACCACTCTCACCGAGAAGCTCCTCTTGTACGCCGGCGCCATCGACCTTGCCGGGGCGGTACGCGGGAGCCGGACGCAGCGCCACGCGGTGTCCGACTGGATGGAGATGGAGCAGCAGCGCGGTATCTCCATCAGTGCGGCGGCTCTCGAGTTCGAGCTCGACGGGCACCATGTCACGCTGCTCGACACACCCGGCCACCAGGACTTCAGCGAGGACACGTTCCGCACGCTGCTCGCCGTGGACAGCGTGGTCATGGTGCTGGATGCGGCGAAAGGCGTGGAGCCGCAGACACTCAAGCTCTTCGAAGTCTGTCGCGCGCACGGCCTGCCCGTCCTGACGTTCGTCAACAAGCTCGATCAGCCGGCCCGCGATCCATTCGAGCTGCTCGACCAGATTGAGCGCGTGCTTGGCATTTCCGCTGCACCGATGAACTGGCCGCTCGGTGACGGACCACAGTTCCGCGGTGTCTACGACCTCGAGGCAGACGCAGTGCTCTTTTACGAGCGGCAGCAACGAGGCCGGCGGACCGCACCCGTAGCCGTCGCCGCTCCGAACGACCCGACGGTCGAAGAACTCGTCGGAGCCGAGCGCCAGCGACAGTTGATCGACGCCGTGGAAATCATCACGGGCGCCGGCACTCGCTTCGATCCCGATGCCTACCGGCAGGCGAAGCAGACACCCGTCTTCTTCGGCAGCGCACTCAACGATTTTGGCGTGCAACCGTTTCTGCATGCGTTGTTAACGTTGGCTCCGGCGCCGGGATCACGGGTCAGCAGCGCGGGGCTCGTGCATCCGAACGATCCCGACTTCTCGGGGTTCGTGTTCAAGATCCAGGCGAACATGAACCCCCGTCACCGCGATCGAGTGGCCTTTGTGCGGGTGTGTTCGGGGCGGCTGGCCAAGGACATGCTCGTGACCAACACCCGCGTCGGTACCGAACTGCGACTCGCGCGCGTATACCGCTTCTTCGGGCGCGATCGGGAGATCGTTCCTGAGGCGTTTCCAGGCGACGTGATTGGCGTGGTGAACCCAGGTCGCATCGCAATCGGCGACACGCTGTGCGCTGGCCGGCTCGTAGAGTTTCCGCCCATTGAACGGTTCCCCGCGGAGCAGTTCGCCGTGCTGCGGCCATCCGACATTCGTCATAAGAAATTCGACGACGCCGTGGCTCAGCTCGCGGAAGAAGGCCTCATGCAGGTCTTCATGCCGATCTCCGGGACACGAAACCCGATCATCGGCGTCATCGGCAGTTTGCAGCTCGACGTGGTCGAGGCACGCATGCTCTCCGAGTACGGGATCGCGTGCACGGTGGAGCGGCTCCCCCACATCGCGGCCCGATGGCCGGTCATGAAAAGCGCCAAGCCGATGGAGATTCCAACCATGGGCGTGCGACAGGCCGTCGACCAACAGAATCGCGAGGTGGTCCTGTTCGAGGCACAATGGGTGCTGGACTACACCCTCGAGAAGAACCCCCACATCGACTTCCGTCAAACGATGTGACCACATCGACTTCCGTGAAACGATGTGACCGTCATTCGACGTTCACGGTCCCGAAGGCGCGACTACGGTTTAGAAGTAGCTGAGCCACGCGTCGCTCCGCCGTTGCTTGAGCCGTCCGAACCACACGCAGAGCGGATACATCGCGAGCACCACTGAGGCCCACCAGAGGTACACAACGGGCAGCGTGAATCCCCACTCGGGCGGTGGGCTGAATGGATAGTGTGCGAGGTCGGGCGATTCAAACATCCAGTGTGCGGTTCCGTACCGCATGTAGCAGACGACAACGGCAAGCACGTGCAGCAAAGCAAAGTGCGTCAGGTAATAAAACAGCGGCACCTTCCCGAACGTCAGCGGCGGCCGGAGCCAACGTGGCGTCCGCTCGTCGACGGCCCACAGAAAGAGCAGTGCTGGGCCGAGCGTCATCAACAGATACAGCAGTGACGGCGGCTGCTTGGTGGCGTTCATGAACGAAAGCGCGGTAAAGAGCGCGGTCGGTTGCAGCTTCCAGTGCGACGGATCGCCATAGTCGTTGATGCCGCGAATGACGACGAATGCGACACACATGGCCAGGCCAAGCCGAAGGAGCCAGGCTCGACGCTCTTCAGTGGTCCATGAATAGAAGTGTCCCAATCCGTATCCGGCAGCCGTGACGCCTATCCAGGGAATGAGTGGATACGCAACGAACACGACATGGCCGCCGCTCAGCACGGCGCCTTGCCGATGCAGGATCGTCCACAACGGGTTGGCCGACCCCACCGAGTCGAACAGGTTGTGCCCAGCGATGAGCAGTGCGCCGATCGCGGTCACGACCGACACGGGGAGATGCACCAGCGCCGCCAGCGTGATCATCGACCAGCCAGCCGCCCACAGCACCAGCAACAGCGTGATCTGGTAGTCGACGTTGAACTGATAGGCGAAGCAGCGCGCCAGCACGAGCTCCGCCACGATCAACCAGATGCCGCGCATCATCAAGAACCGCGACAGATCGCTGATCGTTCGTCGACGAAGAGACAATCGCGCACCCGTGCCAATGAGCAGGAAGAACACCGGCGCACAGAAATGAGTCACCCAGCGCGTGAGGAACAGCGGAGCCGACGCCTGCGCTAGATTTGTGGGGCTCGGTCCCGGTATCCCGAAAAAATCCCGGGTGTGATCGAGCGCCATCAGGATCATGATCACGCCGCGCACGACGTCGATGGCTTCGAGGCGCGCGCGGGACGCTACGTTGCTCCCCGCCGACGTATTGCCCAACGCGCTCTCACCCGTGGCGACCGACATAGGATGCGACGAAACCCAGTGTATCTCGCAATGAGGGCGGCATCAGCGCTGCGACATTGCTGTCAGATTCACGCAACGGCTAGACTCAGAACAGATGGAAGACCGCTTCGACTCCTTGCGAAAGGCAACCGAGGCTGCCGTATTAGACGGCAGCGGCAAAACATCATCTGCACTCCGGCGCGCAGTCGCGAAAGGCGAGGCGCCGCCGAATCTCGCGGTGCTCGTGGAGAAGATCCGGTCGCGCGCCCACACCGTCACAGACGCGGATGTCGACGCGCTGCGCGCTCACTACTCGGACGATCAACTGTTCGAGCTCATCGTCGCCGCAATAGTCGGCGCTGCATCAGAGCGGCTCGCGGCCGCTCGTCGCGCCCTGGAGGAAGCATGAGGCTCAAGAATGTCGAGCGCGGCGACCGGTTGTCTTCAAAGGCGCTGTACGCCGTTATCCGTCTCGTCTCAGGGTTCCGAGCACCCGACGTCGTGCGGACGCTGAGGTATCGTCAGGATTTCTTTGGTGGCCACCATAACGCGCACACGCAGGCGGTGATGCGCGGGCCGTCGGAGTGGTCAGTCGGCGAGCGTGAACTGTTTGCGGCTTTCGTCTCGCGCTTGAACGAATGCGCCTTTTGAACGAACGCCCACGCCGCGGTCGCGGCGTCCGCCCTTCACGACGATCGCCTCACCGAGCAAGTCCTCGAGGACTACACCACCGCACCGATCGACGAACGATTGCGTGCGGTGCTCGGTCTTCTTGAAAAGATGACGCTCTCTCACCAGAGCCTCGGCCCCGATGATGTGCGGGCCGTGATCGCAAAAGGCGTCTCGAAACCCGCGATCGGCGAGGCGTTGGAGGTCGCGTTTCTCTTCAACATCTACGATCGTCTCGCGGACACGATGGGGTGGCACGTGCCCGACAAGACGAGCGGGTACTACAACACCGCGGCAAAACGACTGTTGAAGGACGGGTACGCCTAAGCCTGATCTCCGATCAGCACCGCGACGTTGCCGATTTTGTGACCGCTATCGGCGTAGCGGTGCGCTTCGGTGATCTCGTCGAGCGTATATCGTCGTCCGATCACGGTGCGCAGCTTGCCGGCATCGATCAGCTCCTGCAGGAAGACGAGATCGGCCTGCTTCGGATCGGCTGCGCCGGTCACGAAGCGCGCCCGTCCCCAGAGGTGAACGAACCCACCAGTCACCAACGCGCGCGCGATCCTCCCGAGTCCGCCGGGAAAGCCGACGAGCAGATAGCGTCCACCTGGCTTCAACGCGCGCACGCTGCGCGGGAATCCGGCCTTGCCGAGCAGATCCACGATCACGTCGTGAACCGGTCCATCCGTGAAGTCCTGTGCCGTGTAATCGATCACCTCGTCCGCCCCGAGCGATCGCACGAGGTCGACATTGACGCTGCTACAGACGGCTGTCACGTGCGCGCCGAAGTGCTTCGCCAATTGCACCGCGAACACGCCGAGGCTGCCAGACGCTCCATGGACGAGAACCCGTTCGCCCGGCTTTACGTTCGCCCTGCGCAGGAAGTACAGCGAGCACGCCGCGCCCACGAACACCGTGCCGGCTTCCTCGAACGTCATGGTTGCGGGCTTTCGCGCGAGGAACCCATCCTCGTTCACGCACGCGAACTCGGCATGGGCAGCGAACTTGTCGCCACGCGCGCCATAAACCGCATCGCCTGGCGCGAACCGCGTCACGCGCGACCCGACAGTCTCAACGGTACCGGCGAGATCTACACCCAGAATCGGGTGCTTCGGTCGAAACCCGGTCAGTAATCGAATGAGGAGTGGGCCGCTCCGAAACATCCGGTCGCCAAAGCACACGCTCGACGCGCGCACGCGCACGAGTACCTCATTGTCGGCAGGCGTCGGTGTCGGTACCTCCCGGACTTCCACGACCTCCGGACGTCCGTAGCGCGTCGTGACAGCTGCCCTCATGGATGGATGCGGATACGGAGAGCGGCGCGGGAAGTTTCACACGTGCCTCAATTCGATCTCAAATCCGTGCAGTCGACAGTCGACGGTCGGCCGTACTGGCAGCATTGCTGACGGCACTGCCCGCGGTCCGGCTTTGGATCATGTCGGCAATTCGCTTCGCATCTCGTGCGATGCCGTGGATCATCGTCGACGAGAACGAATGTAGGAAGTGCAAGCCGACGAAGTACAGTCCTGGCTCGTCAGAGGCGACCCCGCTCTGATGCCGCGGCTCGCCGTTGGTCTCGAAGATCGGCAACTTGATCCATGAGAGGCCGTTCCCAAATCCGGTGCACCAGATCACGTTGGCGACCTCGAGCGCGCCTACGTCCTCGAGTACCGGCAGACCGTCGATGACACCGCGCATCTTTGGCACCCGCTGAATACCGGCCGCGGCGAGATGCTGCGGCTTCACGCGGATCAGCGGTGCCCCTTGCGTAAACATCCTCCGGCGCACGCGCCGCCCGATTGGCGTCCCGACCGTCAACAGACGATGGAAGACCACGCGAAAGAGGAGCCGCATCAAGAAGAGGCGCGACGCCAGCCCGTCGATCCGGAATGGTACGTGCCCGGTGTCGCGGCCCGACATCCAGGTCGGATGCTCGCGCGCCACCTCGATAGCGATCTCGGCGCCCGAGTTGCCGGCACCAACGAGAAGGACACCACCGGGCTTCAGCTGTCGGAGATTCCGATACTCGGTCGAGTGCATCTGAAGAATGTCCGGGCGGAGTTCCTTGGCAAAGGCGGGCACGCGCGGAACCTGATAACTCGACATCGCGACGACGACATGGTCGGCTTCGAAGCGCTCGGGACCTGCTTCAATCAGATAACGGCTGCCGACGCGCGTCAGACGATCGACGCGGATGCCATTTCGAATCGGCAGCTGAAATCGACGCGCGTAGGCTTCGAGATAGTTCGCCATGTCGTCTTTGGTCGGAAACGAAAACGGTGCGGCGGGAAACTTCATCCCCACGAGGCCGTCGAAGGCGGCTGGCGTAAACAGTCGGAGTGAGTCCCAGCGCTGGCGCCACGCGTCGCCGACGCGTCGACTGGCGTCGAGAATCACGAACGGACGACCCTGCCGAGCCAGGTAATAACCAACCGAGAGCCCGGCCTGCCCGCCGCCGATGACGATCGTATGAAATGACTTCGGAGACTGATCGTGCGCCATGGTCCACCTCACTTGCGATGGTAATGCGCGCGAGAGATGGCCGCATCGGCTGAAGTGCGTAGCGCCGCGGAAGGCGGACTATGGGTATTTCTATGTAGAGGACTCGACGAGCCGGTGCTCGAAGGCGAACGCCGTCGCCGCGGCACGGCTGGAGACGTCGAGTTTGTTGAAGATGTTGCTGATATGGCGCGCGACGGTCTTCTCGCTAAGCCCGAGCTCGTCGGCGATAGCCCGGTTTGTTCGGCCGGTCGCAACCAGACGAAGGACCTGAAGTTCGCGCACGGTCAGCCCCGCAGCGGACCGCGGTTCCACGCCAGGCGTCCGCAAACGCGCGAGATCCACGGTCGCTCCAAGATGTTGAAACGTTTGGCAGGCCGCGTCGAGCTCGATGTCGGCGCTGTCTCTGTCGTGAAGCGCCCGACATGCCTGCGCGATCAACACCTGTGTTCGCGCAGCTGCGTACGGTATCTCCAGCTCGCGCCAGAGCGTCCAGGCCGTCCGGCACGCAGAGAGTGCGGCCGTCGCATCGCCTTCGGCAAGCAACACCGCGCCGCGCGCGTGGGCGGCCGTCGCTCGCACAAACGGTGTGCCGATGGCCTGCGCAACGGCGTCGAGTTCGTCGGCCGCGTGATGCGCAGCGGCGATGTCGTTGCAGGCGAGCATGATTTCCACCGCGGCACTCAAGACCCGCGATCGCACACGGCGATGTCGTGCCTCCTGCAGCACGCGACCGATCGCAGCCGCGGCATCGTCGCATCGGCCTTGAGCGAGGCGCAGCAGCGCCAGACCAGGGAATGGCGATCTCCCGGATTCGGCCGCCCTGCGATATGCCGCTTCTGCTTTGTCGAGCTCGCCGCGCAATCGATGGAGCTCGGCGACCTGGTAGAGCGCCGCGCCGAGTGCGGGTTGCCCGGGCGGTTCGCCCAGCCGCTCGCACGCCATCAGCGCTTCGTGGAGCGCATCTGGCCAGACGCCCTGCAGTGAAATGATCTCGGCGCGATGCACCAGACACTCACCGCGATACGGCACCATGTCGGGCTGCGAGTCGCACCATCGGGTCAGCGCCTGCGTCCACTCGCGAGCGCGTCCGATGTCGAACAGATCGGAGCAGGCGGAGAGGACGCTGCAGTACACAATGCCGGTGACGATCGCAGATACTTCGCCAGCGGTGACCGCGACCATCACTTCGTCCAGCAGGGCGACGCCGCGCTCGACGTCGCCGAGCTCAATGAGCGTGCGGCCGTGGCCCTGCCGTGCAAGGTTGATCAGATCGGCATCGCCGAAACGCTCCCCGATATCTGCGGCTTCGTCGAATTTCGATGCGGCATCTGCGACGTTGCCGCTCATCATCGATTGGCGCGCGGCTGGGATCAGAAGGTATCCACGCTCAACTCCTGGATCGCCGCTCTCGTCGAGCAAGCGCGTCGCGCGCGCCATCCAGCCCGCGGCTTGAGCCGCATCGCCCATGCTCATCAGGATCGATGCAATCCGCGCTGCGATCCCACCAGCCTCACGGAGATCGCGCCGTTGTACGAATCCCTGATGCGCGCGAATCAACGCGTTCAGGCCTTCGCGCTCTTTGCCAATCAAATACGCCGACATGGCCAGCTCGAGCAGCTTCGCCGGTTCGAGCGGTGAGACTGTATCCAGTTCACACAATCGTTCGTACGTCGCTGTCCAGCCGGCCATCGTTGTCGAACTGCTCCTTCAATTCTATTCAGAGAACCTTCGGCTCAAATCAACCCAACCTCGTTCACATCGGGGTTTGCCCAGGATTATCAACGTGGCTAGCAGTAGCGAATCCTGTCTGACCGGGATTGTCCACGTGCTAACTCGCGAACCATCCGAACAGCCACGACAACAATGCAGACATACGCGCCTCCTCTTGTGAGTGCGTTCAAGTCTGCCATGGCTCGACCGTAACAAGCCGGTAACATTGCCTCAATACCCTACGGGCACGCGTTCGGGAGTATGGTGGAGTCCACCGGCATGACAGGCATGACACGAAATCTGAATCTGCGGATTTTGGCGGCGGCTATCTCCGTGGCCACGACGGCGTCCTCCGCGTACGCGCATCACAGCCATCCGTATTTCTACGACCAGTGCACGACCGCCACGATTGAGGGACGAGTCGAAAAGGTCGAGTGGAAGGATCCGCACACGTGGGTCGTCGTCAGAGTCGATGACGGAGCGGCGTACACCGTCGACTGGAACAGCCTCAGCGCACTCACGCGCGACGGTGTCATCGGTTCCGCAAAGACGGCGCTCGTATTTGGAGCGCGCGTCACGGTCACAGGTAATCCAATCAGAACCGCGGCCCAGATACGCGAGCATTTCCCGGAGTTCACGAGCGAGGTGAACCCGCGAACCCTCGACCCCAAGTCGATACGCCGTGTAGACGACAGTTTCAACTGGGCGCAACGCCCAGTCGCGAGCCCTCCCGACTGCGGTCGTAAGTAGAACTTCGTGCCGCGGAGGTCAGTCGCTCCAATCAGCTGAGGCAGGAACTCTCGGTCGCGGTAGCTCTGCGCGGCTTCCGTCGTAGAATTTCTGATTCTCGTCGGGGAACAGCCGTTCACGCGTGCTGAGGGCTCCATGCCGAATCTCCTCGATTACGGGACGCTGCTGACGGCTTCAGGGATCGTCGCAGGTGCATTGCTGATGCTGCTGGCAATGCAGGTTCGCACGCCGTACCCGGGCTTCCTCCGGTTGGTGCTGGCCATGGACATCCTGGCTGCCGCGTTCATCATTGGCGGCCTGAGTGGCTATGCACCCGATTCGGCATGGGTTCTTCAACTCACGGTCATTGCGACCTTCGGATTGATTAACAACGGACTGCGAACGTTCTGCGAGTTGCCACACCGTGGCCGTTGGTCCCTGTCTTACGTGCCGGTAGGAATGGCGTTACAGCTCTTCCTCTATGTCACGCAGCCCCTCTACCTCACCATCATCGCTACCTCATTGCTCATCGTCCCCATCGCTCTTGACGTCGCTGTGCAGTTGCTGAGAGCCGAGCCGCCGAACGGTCGATGGTTCGGATACCGATTCGTCGCAGCCGTTGCTCTGTTGACGTGTCTGACGGCGGTTGTCCGGCTTGTGGCCATCGCGCTGTTGCGTCACGAGGCTTCTCCCTATTTTTCTGCGTCGATCGGCAATACGGTCTTCTTCATCCTCGTGCTGATCCTCGTCGTCACCTTGTCATTCGGGATTACGACGCTGGCGCACGAGCGGCTCGTGGCGGAACTGAAGGCGGAGCACGAGCAGAGAATGCGTGTCCAGAACCAGCTCGCTGAAGCGGAGCGTGCGGCGACAGTGGGAAGGATGGTCGGGGGGGTCGCCCATTTCTTCAACAATCAGATGGCCGTGATCCAGCTCGCGTGCCCGCTTCTTCACGATGCTGTCGGCACGTCGGACGCAACCGTCGCGTCGCTGGCTGAGGGAATTGACACGGCGAGCAAGCGGGCTTCGAGCATCACCAGCCGGCTGCAGCAATACGCGCGGTCCAAGATCCTCCGGAGTTCTTCTTTCGACCCCATACAACTCCTCGATGCGATCATTCCCGAAGTCCGTGCGGCCGCCGGCCAACAGGTGGAGGTGGTCACTGCCAGCTCGTCGAAGGTTCCTGCGGTGCAACTGGATCCAGATCTGTTGAAAGACGCGATGCTGGTCTTGACCCGAAATGCCAAGGACGCGATGCCAACAGGGGGCAGGCTGACAATCTCCGTGCGGGAAGAAGTCGTTGACCCGCCTCAGGCCGAGCAACTCAGTCTGTCGCCGGGCACATTCGTCCTAACGTCCGTGACCGACACGGGACATGGAATGGACAA
>Ga0065712_10000750_pt1 | contig 12148 bp, 10 predicted proteins | sample MisRhiReplicate1_FD_59099 | JGI IMG/M metagenome (GOLD analysis project Ga0065712, IMG submission 59099) | Miscanthus rhizosphere microbial communities from Kellogg Biological Station, MSU, sample Rhizosphere Soil Replicate 1: eDNA_1 v3... | ecosystem: Host-associated > Plants > Roots >...
GTTTGACCATCAATAAAAGATTCCACTACTTGCTTTAGTACAGGGAGTACTGTAGCATATTGAATATAAGGATATGTATAAAAATTATTTTCTTTTCCCGGCTCTGCAAAAACCTGCTCAATGATCCCGCCTGTATCAACTCCCGGGTCAACGTAATGTATTGTGGTGCCAAAAAAATTCTTTTGTCCTTTGGCCACGGCCCAATATCCTCCATGCACTCCGCGATAGGCCGGTGTAATCCCTGTATGAATATTTACAAAAGGTGCCGAAACAGATTCCAGGGTTTTTTTAGAAAGTATTCTTGTTCCGTTGACAATTAAAAGATCAGGTTTTAGCTCTTGCAAAAACTCTCTTCCTTTCGTTGAACTAAGTTTATCAATTCGCTTAATTTTTTCCACTGGTATAGTTGTAATGTCAAGATTATACTGTGTCAAAATTTTTTTTCTTTTNCCCTGAGAAGTTAATTTCAGAAAAGGAAAAGCAGACAACATAAATATAACNTGNCCAATAGCATTCCAAAAGCCAATGAACTTAACTCTTCGTTTGAACTGNTCCGACTTTGAAATAGTTTTTTCAAAAACAACAGTATCGATGGGAAAGTGTTGCCTGAGATAATTATAAAGGATCGTCGTCGAATCACAGTCTCTTGTCAATAAAACAATTTTCATCTTCTCCATAGTTTATTTGATATTGGAATATATCTCAAGCATGTTTTGAGATTCAATTTTCCCTTCGCGATTTAGTTGATGATAATATTCTAAAACCTGTTCAAGAAATTTAAAATTTTCATTCATGTATTTACCGAAATTATGCGGATGCCACCACAGTTGATAAATCAAACCGTGTTTTGCTGCAAATTTTATTCCTTGTTTTATCCGCCTGAGTTTTAATTTATCAAACATTTTAAATTTCGGATCATATGGCCTGAGAAACCGGCTTGCAGGTAAATTAATAATTTCACTTACTGCAGGAATAGCATGACAATGATGCCCGGTTATATTAATATAAGCATCCGCAAAACGTGTTCCTTTTCTGAAAAGCTTTTCGTTTTCCCTGGATGTTGGCTTATATACACCTGAAAGCGCATTACCTCGATAAATTTTTATTCCTTCTTGCAAACAAGCCTTAATGTGTTCATCAGAATATTGATTACGTGGAAAAACTATACTTTTTATTTCTATGCCTTTCTCTTTTGCAATGGCAATGGCAGCACGCAGATCACTTTGAAATTGACCGATCGTTGTATTCTTTTCAAGTGTATAGAAATGAGAAAATGTATGTGTGCCTATTTCCTGGCCGGGTATTCTTCTTATTTGTTCAATAAGTGCAGGGGCAAAATGATAAATTTTTTCCAACTCATTTTGTTCGAGATAAGGATATGGATCGTAATCTTTCTTTTCGTAAGTAGGCCGTTGAACAGGCAAATAGGACATCATTTCTTTTTTTTCATTAAAAAAAAGAAAGCCTACTGTTGCCCAGGTGCAATGCACATTGTATTTAGAGAACAACTCAAGCAAGCGGGGAACAACATGGTGCACATTGCGAATATTCTCTCCATAGTTTTCCAGTGTGCGGTGATCCCGTACACCCCAGAAAAGCTCGAAGTCCAGTGATATGGTAAAGATCCCTTTACTCACAAATTAGGTTTTACATAAAATATTTCTTGTACCAATGTTGAAAAACAATCAACACCCAAAGCTGCTCAACAATATTCCCGGGAGCAGCAGAGTAAAGTTGTTTTTTCATACAATTGATAAACTCAATATCAAAGATGCCTTGCTCCCTAACAAATTTTTCGTTTAACAAGTCATTAAAAATATATGTGTGTAGTTCTTCACGGAACCATTTCAGCATTGGTATCTCAAATCCTCTTTTTCCCCGGTTATAAATTTCCGCTGGTAAAATATTGCGGAAAGCGTCTTTTATAATTTTCTTTCTACCCGTCTTGTTTATTTTGTATTCCGCCGGTAATGTAAAAGCAAATTCCACGACATGATGATCAAGGAATGGTGAACGGACTTCCACACTATTTGCCATACTCATCAGGTCAACTTTCACCAGCATATCACTTGTGAGCACAAGATCAAGGTCGGTTTTTAAAACAGAATTAAAATCATCATTGATATTAGAAAGATATTTTTCTTTTACTGAATCGATGACTGCGTTATTGATCCTTTCGGCAGTTTGTTTTGCAATTAATTTATCTACATCAGCTGCAGAAAAAGTGGAAGCCCAATGCCAGTATCGTTCCTTTGAAGATAGTTCAGCTCCTTCAGCATACCGGTTCAATTGGCGGAAAAGATCAGAGAAACGGTTGTTCCGGCTCTTCGGCATAATTTTCCAAAGTGGTGCACCCATCTTTACAAGGCTTCCTGCCAATGATCTCCTTCTTGCCTGCCATTCTGCATAATGCTTATTATAACCTGCGAAAACTTCATCACCTCCATCACCGGAAATAGCAACTGTTGCATGTTTTCTTACTTCCATGCAAAGAATGAATTGAGGCAATGAAGCTGAATCCGCAAATGGTTCATCCAAATAATTCAACACATCATATATGTGAGACAAATAATCATCAAACCCTAAACGAAANGTAGCATGATTAGTTTTAAATTTTGTTGCAACCAATTCAGCAAACTGGGTTTCATCAAAATACTGTTCATCTTTNAACCCAATTGAAAATGTGTTCAATGATTTTTGATGACGACTNGCCAATGCTACAATAACAGAAGAATCAATACCACCGCTCAAAAAAGCGCCAAGGGGTACATCACTTATCAATCTTTTCACAACTGCATCTTCTAACAAAGGAACAAGCTCTTTTTGTGCTTGCTCATAAGACGGCGCATTTTTATATTCATATTTTGGGGTAAGCCCATACCATTTTTTTTCTTCAATACTTTTTCCTTTAAGTATTATCCTTGCGCCTGGTTCCACTTTTCTTACATGCTTCAACATGCTCATGGGCTGTGGGATATAGGATAATTGCAGGTACAGTTTCAGTGCTTCATAGTTTAATTCTTTTGGAATGCCAAAATCATAAAGTGCCTTTAGTTCTGAAGCAAAAATGAACCGGTCATCATCAATAAAATAGTTCAACGGCTTTTTTCCGAATCTGTCTCTTGCAATAAATAATTCTTTTGTTTGCGTATCATAAATGGCAAAAGCAAAAAAACCTTCCAATAACGGAAGGCATTTCTCTCCTAGCTTTATAAAAAGTTCAAGCAAGATCTCGGTGTCTGAACTAGTACGAAGTTGTTGTTTTTCTTCAGTAGTAAAATATTTGTTTCTGAGATCCTGGTAGTTAAATATTTCNCCGTTAAAAATAATTGTATAACGTTCTGTCTTATCCCACATTGGTTGATTGGCAGCCGCACTTGTATCAATAATNGCCAATCGTCGTTGCGCCAATCCCATGTCATCGCATAGATAAATACCCTCGTCATCAGGTCCTCTTGTCTGCAGAGTTCGGATGGATTGTCGTAATTTCGAAACCTGTTGTCGACCCGCATCTGTCAAAGCAACTATGCCAGCAATTCCACACATACAATATCCTTGATTTTTATGCAATATATCACTATAACTGATTTCATTTTACTTCCAATTTATCTTTTTATTGTCTTCATTTTTGCATCTTATTTCAAAAACAAATATTATCCAAAAGGTCATCCCCTACGTCGTTTTTTTATGCCAGCTTTTACACTAAAGATTTTTGGTGCTATTCTTCTTGGCATCATTTATCAATACTATTATAAAGGTGGTGATAGTTTGAATTACTGGCGTCAGACAGAAATTATTAATTCCTCTATGAGTGATTCCTTTTGGACATGGTTAAGACTGATTACAGGATCTGCTGAAATATACGATGTAGATGTTTATAATTATACTACGCAGTTCTGGTGGTATGGTATCAGATCGCCGGAATATTTAATGTCAGTGATAGGAGCTCTGATTGGTTTATTTACTATGACCACTTATCTACCAACTGCTGTAATTTTTGCTGCCATTTCATTTATAGGTATATGGAAATTATATGTTGTGTTCACGAAATTATATCCCAGGCTTTCAAAACAGTTGGCATATGCTATTCTGTTTATTCCAAGCGTAATTTTTTGGGGGTCCGGCTTTATGAAAGACACCATCACATTATCCTGCATGGGATGGGTCACACATTTTTTTTACCTGATTTTTTTTGAGAACAAAAAGATTATCAAGAATTCGGCGCTTGCCTTGACCTTTCTTTATATTATCTATATTATTAAATCTTATATTGTCATGGCATTTTTACCCGCTATATTATTATGGGGGGTGGGACTACTTTCTTATAAAATAAAAGATACAAGGTTAATTCTTTTCGTACGCTATTTCCTGTATGCATCTGCTATTGGTGGAATTGTAGTAGTAGGCGGAAAATTAGAAGCTGAAATGTTTGGGGAATATAATATTGAAAGCGTGGCGAATAAATCGTTTACGACGAGGGATTATTTATATAGAGTTTCAAACGAGACGGATGGCTCGGGGTATACACTTGGTGATTTTGATCCTACTATTTTAGGAATGCTGCAACAAGCACCAGCTGGAGTAAATGTTACTCTCTTCCGGCCTTATCCCTGGGAAGCAAGAAAGCCAATTGTTATGATTTCTGCTGCTGAAGCATTATTTTTTCTTGTTTTTTCAATTGTTGTCATTTTCAGAAACAATCCAATTCGTGTTGTGCAGCGTATCCTTGCAGACGAAACTCTTCAGTTTTGCCTGATATTTACATTGGTCTTTGCTTTTGCTGTCGGCATTTCCACATCTAACTTTGGTTCATTGGTAAGATATAAGATACCTTGTTTACCTTTCTATGCTGCGTTCCTGATCATTTTATTTTACCCACCAAAACAGGAACTAATCTTACGAAAACAAAGAGACGAAAGCAGGAAACAGGCTCTTTAAACTATAATTTTTTTCCATATGCTCTTTTCCGGCATTTCCCATTTGAATCCGCAGACCGGAATCCGATATTAATTGTCTTAAATATCTTTTCCAATCCAAAGAAGATTGAGCAATGAATCCCGTTTTATCATGAAGTGTAACTGCCGCATTAATACCTACTGCTGAGGCGATAGCCGGGATTCCCAATGCGTGATACTGTATCAACTTAAAACCACATTTGCCTTCGAACCATGGGCCTTTTTTAAGAGGCATTACACCGATATCCATTTTTAAAAGATCATCAATCTCTGTTGTCTCATCCCATTTTTTAAAAATAAAATCAAAATCCCAAGCTGGCGGTTTATTAGAAATAATATAAAAATCAAAATCAATTTCTTTTTTCAATTCAGGGATCACCTGTCCTATCTCTTCAAGATTATGTAAGGTAGTATGCGAGCCTGTCCATCCAACGATCACTTTTTTTCCATTCGTCTCGTTTCTTTGTTTGCCTTTAATTCTTTCAGTATCAAAACCGGTAGGAAGTATAATGACATTTTGGTTGTAATTCCGGGCATAGCTGAAAAGAAACTGATTACCGCATGAAACCTTATAAGCCCAATGAATGATATATTTGATCTTCCAGGTCGATTTAAAAAATCTTTTTCTCCAACTCATTTTTTCCCCACCAGGTATCCAAATAGCATCATCAAAATCGTAGATGATTTTTTTCCGGAAAATCTTTGATAGCAACCATTCAAACACAGGCGGCCCCACTGGAGCAGCTTCGCGAAGAATAAATACATAATCTGCACTTGCCGATTTGAACAAATGACCGATACGACGAAAAAACCCCATTACCATTCCCAAAAATTTCTTTACTCTGTATCCTTTCTTATAAAGAATACTCCATGTATATGCATCAAGAAATGAAAGAACAGTGTATGAAAAACTGTTTTGAGGAAGGTAAGGAAGATATTGTTCAACTCTAAAACGCTGTGAAGGAGCTGAACGTTGAGGATAAGGAACCCAAAAATAGATTTTCTTTTTATTCATCCTGATCGGTAGAGAATGTTACGATAACAATTGGTTAAAATATTTGAGATATAGATCACGGTTAGCATGTACAGAATATTTTTCTTCTACCGTTTTGCAACCAGTGTCGCCCAGCTTCTTTCGCAATTCAAAGGAGTCAATTAATAAACTGAGTTTTGCAATCCACTCCTCATCACTATCTGCAAGAAATCCATTTTCTCCATCAGTAATAATTTCCGAATTTACCCCTACTGGCGACATAATAGTTGGTATCCCCAATGCCATGTATTGAAGTCCTTTTAAACCACATTTACCTTTTGCCCATTCGCTATCCGGCAGAGGCATAATGCCGATATCAATTTCATTTAACTCCTTTAACTCATCTTCTTTTTTCCAAGCCAGCCCCTTAATGCCAAGCTCATTATTTATATACCGGCCATCCCCAATGACTTTAAAATATATTTTATCTGCATACTTCTTTTTTATCTTAAGAAATGCATCTAGTTTTGTTTCAAAATGTTCTATCGTTGTTATTGAACCACTCCAACCAATACAAATCCGGTCCGCGGGCGATTTTCCAACCGGCTTATATTGGTCTGTATCAATAGTGGTAGGGACGATAACAACATTTTTATTGAACTGGGAAGCATAATTGGCCAGGTATTTATTTCCGGCAAATACAAGATCACTCACTTCAATAATACTGCTGGTCTTAGCTGCGTTNTTAAATATGGAAAATATCTTGTTGGCAGAAGAAACATTCGGNACCCAGATGCTATCGTCAAGAGCAAAGATCACGTTTGATTTCTNCGCAAATTGTCTTTCAAAAAATGGCGTTCCAAAAAAAATTGCTTCCCGAAAAACATATACAATATCATATTTCGAAGCCCTACGCAAATCCTTAAGCCGTCGTGAAATGCTTTTAATAGCAATTTTTGCTTTCCCGAAATAGTTTCCTTTTGAATAAAATATCTTATCATCTTTTTCATTCAGCAAAAAAGAAATATCGATCTCAAAACCACAAGAACGCAGGTAGTTAAGATATTGTTCAAAGCTGAATCGCTGACCTGGTGATCTGTCAGGATAGTGATTAGTAATGATTAAAACTTTTCCGTTCATGACTAAGAGGGCTTTTGCGTTATACAATGCCAAAAAGGTGTGCCTTCAGAAAAAACAATATTTGTAAACCCTGCTTCCCTGAGCATGTTTTCAATCTCAACTCGTGAAAATCTTTTTTCAAGGGGAGTGCCAAACCGATCCAATGCATCATTCCTGATAATTGTAAGCGATTTATTATGGTAATAAGACAAAGGGATCTTTTTATAAAAATTCTTTTTGGGAAATAAAATTTTAAAAAATCGGGCAAGAAAAACAAAAGGCATGTAAATTATAAAAGCGATCAGTTCTGCTAAAAAATGCTTCAGGCCTTTAGGCATTTTTGAGATCATCTTACGAATCATATTACTCAGTTGGAAAATAATCTTATAAGTTTTCCCTCTGTTGTCAAGATTGTAATAAAGATAAACGAGAAAATATCCGCCCGGTTTAAGCTTTTGAAATATTCGCTTTATTGCCCCTGTAGTGTCAGGGATATGATGCAATACGCCTAATGAAAAAATAAAATCAAAAGTGGCATCATCAAAAGGAATGCTGCTAACCCCCGCTTTTGTCACTCGAATATTGGGTTTGCCTGAAGTTAACTGCACCGCAGAGAATACCGCATCACTCGGGTCGATTGCTTCAACGAATTTTACCTTTGGTGAAAGGTAATATGACCATCTTCCTGTGCCACATCCAACATCCAAAACATATGAATCTTTATTTACTGAAGTGGCAGCAAGGAGATCAAAATATTCGTTGCCCATCCTTTCAATTTCATCCTTATCAAAAGATGAAAATTTTGTCCACTCTTCGCCAAAACTTTCTACCGTTTTTTGATCAAGATTTTGTTCAGATCGGATATCGATGAAATCGGCGATTTGTTTCTCATTAAAAGAATGCCATTGCAAGGGTGCCTGATTATATTTCACTATCATTTCTTGGGTTATGTGTACTCAATAGGTCAGATTAAAAATTCAGGAGAACCCTCCATCAACTGATATATCAGCCCGGTTAATATTATTGTTCTTAATTATCATATCAATAACATCTGCAACATTTTCTGCTTCAATGAAATTTCCATTTTGCATACGGCTTGAATGAACTTTCTTAAAGTCGTCAGACATTTGATTAAAGACTGGTGAATTTTCAACGAGGCCTAATGATAAAATATTAAAGCGTTGCATTTTATAAGCATTTGCAAGGCTATTCATAAGGCCCACCATACCTGATTTTGCAGCGGCATAAGAAGGATCATAACTGCCTTTTTTCTTTGCTACTGATGAAAAAAAAATTGTAACTGCGCCTGCAGATAATTTCTCTTTTAAAGATTGTAGTAATAAGGTTGGTGAAATAAGGTTGACCTTAAGCATTTTTATGAAATGGTCCTCTGTAATTTGATCCACACTCATCGATGGATTTATGCCAGGAAAAAAAATAATTGCGTCGATTATAAAATTGATCTTACTGGCAAAATCACTGCGATCATCATTACTCACAAAATCAAAATTCAACTGTCTCTGTGGATCATGCTTATAAACCGGATATATAGTATAGGCGTCTTTATATTTTTCAATAAAAATATTTCCAATAAAACTATTTGCTCCAAATATCAATATGTTTTTTTTCATTGCTGTTTTTTGCTAAAAGCGCTAAAACTATATGGCCATTTTAAAACGCTTTTTTAATCTTCTTCCTTGCAAAATATGTTTTACTTCCAATGCAACCTGTATACAGGTAGTTACTTTACCTGATAAAATGGTAAAGTAATTATTTAAGCCTTCATAGGTATACAATTCTGTAAGACGGGCATCATCGTCATTTTCGTATACTGTACGGGTTGTTCGATTATAACCTGCAAGCTGAACATTTTTAAGAAAAGGCATAAAAAAGGAAGAGTTATCATAAATATTACCGGGAGCTTTTAATTGCTCATCAGTAATATTTAATTTCGGAAATTCAGGTTTTTCCATTGTTATTTTTGTATCCAATAATGAATCTCTTACATGATATAACAGGAATTCATTCTTTCTCATTCCTCTTGGCATTACAGAACAAAAAGGTCCATCCATTATGGTTATTCCAAATTGTGCTGATGGATACTTAAAAACTGGTATCATTACATCTTCATATAATAATTTTTTTGGAGAGATATCAAGAAATGAGTTGATCTTATTTATATTCGAATAAGTGCAATTGATAACAACGTCGTAATTTTTAATCCCAGTACTTAGCCGGGCTTCGAATCCACCATCTGAAAGCAATTTTAAACCAATACACTTTGTTTTTAAAAGCAAATTAATACTTGGATTTGTGAGCTTTCTTTTTAAAATTTTCTTTAAAGTAAAAAAATCCCAAACTGGTTCCGGCACTCTGAAACAAGCTTCTATTGAGGAAGAATCCAGCAAATTATCAGTAGGTGTTTCTTCATCATAACCAATACCTACATTTTCGCAAAAGCTAAGAAATTCAGAAGGGGTTGTTTTACTTCCATGTTTTGCTATAGCATAATAATTTGGAAACTGATAAACAACCGCATTACCAAAATGAAATAAAAAAGAAAGCAGTCCTTCTATGCTTTGTTCTGCAGTAGCAATACTCCTCAAATAATGGTAGCCAAGATGAATCCTGTTATGATTAACGCGAGATGCTAGTTTCATTATGTCATCTTCCGCTTCAACAAGATCAACGTTCACATTCTTATCTGCTAAAATTGCCGCAACAGAACTTCCAAAGAGACCGGCTCCAATTACTAAAACTTTCATTTACTTTATTTTTTCAGGGTATGAGTAATATTTTGAAATGCAAAATTATTGGAATGACTTTTAATTCAAGCGTAAATAGTCAAAATTACTCTTCCCAGGTATGGGTATAAATTTGCTCATAAATATCATTTGCTATCTTATATGATCTGTACTTTATCGCTACTGCTACAATTTTTTTCTTTAAAGTATCCTTCGTCTTAAGCAATTCCTCTATTTCTAAAATGGCTTTATTCATTTGAGTTTTTTCATTAAAATTCATGACTACCCCGATGTTCTCATTTTCAATGATACCAGAATCATCAGAAATATTTGGAGAAATGACAATTGGCAAGCCCATTGCCCAATACTCACCATCTTTTATGGATGTACAATATTTTTTGGTAGGCACCGGCTTTACAGGGTTTATTGCAAAATCTCCCAATGACAAATAAGCAGGTATTTCGTTATGAAAAACAAATTTGCTAATAACGACTTCCTTGGGAAGACCTACTCTTTTACACTCTTCATCAATATCATCACGTAATGCATTGGTAAGCATTAAAAAACTAAAATTATTTTTCCAATGATCATGACATTGTTTGATAAAATCAAATACTTCAGATTTTAAATAAATGCCACCGAGCTTGCCAGCATAAACACACACAATTTTGTTTTCAAGACATAATTCTTTAAGAAGCTCTTTATCCTTTTCTTTTGGTGAAAATTTGTCCATATCAACACAAGCCGGTTTAACAAAAAAATTTTTAATTTGTACGCCATATTTTTCTGCCGCATACTGTTTCATTCCAGCAGTAGTTCCAATAAGGGCTTTTGCTTTTCGGGTTTGTCTCCTCTCAAGATAAAATAGAATTTTATATGCTAATCCCTCTTTTTTCCATGTACCGTTCTCCACCATCGCCTCGGCATGGGGCTCATAACTATCAATCACAAGATCGGTCCGGGTTAGTTTACTAAGAATATAAGCAATCCCCCCTGCCGGAGTACAAACAGCATGAATTGTTTTTATTTTTTCCCGCCTAATAAGCCTATACAAACTAAAAAGATCACCAATCGCTGCTATTATTTTTTTTAAGCCAAATCGCTTATAAGGTTGAGCCAGTAATTGCATATTCTTACCTGTCCACTCCCGATTTATTTCCTTTATTTCATCTTTCGTTAATGTTATTTGTTGCTGTTCAGCTGTTACAAGAAATATTTTTCTTTCCGACGAAACTATTTTTCTTATAATATCAACATAAGGCAATGTGTAAGTTTGTATCAATGCATCTTTAAAGCTCCAATGTGAAAACACAAGAATATTATTTTCATTTTTCATCGAATTACTCTTATAATTTTTCTTCCGACTATTGATTTCATTATTAAAACAAGGAATTGCTTTTTAAGACCCTCTATTTTTACAGCAGTTATAGCTTCTTTTATAGCCGCCGATCCTTTATGATCGAGGTATTGATGGATACCGCAAAAATAATGCGACCGGGCTATTAAAATTTTTTTTTCAGCTGCTGTTAATTCAAGTTCATTTAAAGCCCAGTCAAGTGCTTTTTTTCTTGCCTCAATTACTTTCTGATTATTGCTCATTGATCTTTCATCATGCTGACGCATGGTTACTCCAATTTCATTTTTAATGTATATTTTATTATCTGCAAGATTTGCCAATAGAAACAACCAGTCTTCCATTGAAGCCAGTGCTCTTTCAGGTGGAAATAATTTAAAGTCATTATCCTTTATTCTGATACAATAATTACAGGCAAGAATATTTCCTTTCAGGAATAAGCTTTGATCGTACCACCCTTCGGCAAGAGATCGAAGAAAAGGATCGTATTCCTTTTTTCCATTATTGTCGTAATTATATTTGGTAGCAAGTAGCTTTATCCCTGGGTTTTCAACAATGATCTTGTTAAGCACTTCAAGATAATGTGGNTGCATAAAATCATCGGAGTCAAAAAAAACAGCNTAATCACCATTAGCCTGTTTCAATCCATAATTTCTTGCAGCACCTCTTTCTTCATTTTGCTTNCGGAAATATTTTACTCTTGATTCATTACTGTATTTTTCATCAAGCACTTTTTTAATATTCTCAGTACTTCCATCATCCACAATAATGATCTCGAAATCAGGATAGGTTTGTGCCAGCACTGTATCTATCGTTTCACCAATAAGATGTGACCGGTTGTAAACCGGAATAATTATCGAAAAAAAGGTCATTTAATCATTTCGTTATAAAGTGCTATATGCTTATCATTTTTACCCAAAGGCTGTAATCTTTGAGCGCATCGGTATTTCTAACTAACCAATTTTTTATACCTTTTTTTAAGACTTATCAGAACATTCAACAA
>Ga0065712_10068291_pt1 | contig 12144 bp, 8 predicted proteins | sample MisRhiReplicate1_FD_59099 | JGI IMG/M metagenome (GOLD analysis project Ga0065712, IMG submission 59099) | Miscanthus rhizosphere microbial communities from Kellogg Biological Station, MSU, sample Rhizosphere Soil Replicate 1: eDNA_1 v3... | ecosystem: Host-associated > Plants > Roots >...
CGTCGCGCACGCTGATGAAGACTCGTCCACTAAGGGGAAGGCGCATGCCGCCACCGATCTGGGCTTTGGCGAATGCCAGACCGAAAGAACTGTCGATGCCCATCACCTCGCCTGTCGACTTCATCTCGGGACCGAGCAGCGTATCGACACCGGGAAATTTATTGAAGGGGAAAACCGCTTCTTTGACCGCGATATGCGCAGGCTGAATTTCCCGTACGAAGCCTACGTCCGCGAGTTTTTCCCCCACCATGATTCGCGCGGCAATCTTCGCCAGCGGGACGCCAATAGCTTTGCTCACGAACGGCACTGTCCGTGACGCTCGGGGGTTCACCTCGAGGACGTAGACTCTCGTCCCCTGTACTGCGAATTGCACGTTCATCAGACCGCGCACATTGAGCGCGGTTGCCAAAGCCACGGTATGTAGACGAATCTCATCTTGGACTTCGCGGCTGATGGACTTCGGCGGCAAACTGCATGCGCTATCGCCGGAATGCACCCCGGCGCGCTCGATGTGCTCCATGATGCCGCCGATCACGACCTGCTCGCCGTCGCCCAGAGCGTCCACATCGACTTCAATCGCATCGTCCAGGAACTTGTCGATCAGGACCGGGTGCTCCGGCGATGCGGACACCGCATAGGTCATGTAATCCTTCAAGTTTTCATCGTCGTAGACGATCTGCATCGCCCGTCCGCCGAGCACATACGAGGGGCGCACCAACACGGGATAGCCGAGTCCCTCGGCGATTTTAAAAGCTTCCGCGTAGGAACGCGCAATGCCGTTGTCTGGCTGCTGGATGTCGAGCTGTTTCAGCAATCGCGCGAAGCGCTCGCGATCCTCCGCGAGGTCGATGCTGTCCGGGGACGTCCCGATGATCGGCACGCCAGCCCGCTCCAACGGCAAGGCCAGTTTCAGCGGGGTTTGACCGCCGAATTGAACGATGACCCCTTGCGGCTTTTCTCGATCGACAATATTCATCACCTCTTCCATCGTGAGCGGTTCAAAAAACAATTTATCCGAGGTGTCGTAGTCGGTGCTGACGGTTTCCGGATTGCAATTGACCATGATAGTCTCGAAGCCCGCCTCTTTGAGGGCGAACGCGGCGTGCACGCAGCAATAATCGAATTCGATTCCCTGGCCGATCCGGTTTGGGCCGCCGCCGAGGATCATGATCTTTTTACGGTTGCTGGGTTTCGCTTCGTCTTCGCCTTCGTAGGTGGAATACAGGTAAGGCGTAAACGCGCGGAATTCTGCGCCGCAGGTATCGACAGCATTGAATACCGCCTCGACGCCGCTGGCTTTCCGCGCCGCGCGAACTTCGGCTTCGGAGGCCGCGATCAGCTTTGCGATGCGCGCATCGGCGAAGCCCATCTGTTTCCACTGGCGCAACGCCTTTGCGTCGATTCTGCTTATGGATCCCGCCTCGGCAATTTCCTTCTCGCAGGCGATGAGCTGGCGTATTTTTTCCAAAAACCAGGGATCGATCGCCGAGAGCCGGTAAATTTCTTCCGTGCTCATGCCGAGCCGGTAGGCATCGCCCAAGTACCAAAGCCGCTGCGCGTTCGGTTCGCGAAGCTTCGTGCGAACGATTTCCACGGACTCCGAGTGCTGCGCCGGCGAAAAATCGACTTTCGGCTCGAAGCCGAAGGAACCGGTTTCGAGCGAGCGCATGGCTTTCTGTAAAGCTTCCTTGAAAGTTCTGCCGATGGCCATCGCTTCGCCCACGGACTTCATTTGAGGCGTCAGCAAATCCTTGGCCTGGGGAAATTTCTCGAATGTGAAGCGGGGAATTTTTACCACCACATAGTCAATCGTGGGCTCGAAACAGGCCGGCGTTTCGCGCGTAATGTCGTTGCGGATTTCATCCAGGGTATAGCCGATCGCTAATTTTGCCGCGATCTTCGCGATGGGAAAGCCGGTGGCCTTGCTCGCCAGCGCCGAGCTGCGCGACACCCGTGGGTTCATTTCGATGACCACCATGCGTCCGTCGGTCGGGTTTACCGCGAACTGAATGTTCGATCCGCCGGTGTCGACGCCGATCTCGCGGATCACCCGGAGCGCGGCGTCGCGCATGATCTGGTATTCTTTATCGGTCAAAGTCTGAGCGGGCGCGACCGTGATCGAATCGCCGGTATGAACGCCCATCGGATCGAAGTTTTCAATGGAGCAGATGATCACCACGTTGTCTTTGTGATCGCGCATCACTTCGAGCTCGAATTCCTTCCAGCCCAGCACCGACTCTTCGATCAAGACTTCATGCACGGGCGAGATGCTCAGTCCGGCTTGAACAACTTCTTTGAATTCCTCCGGACCGTAGGCAAAATTTCCGCCGCTGCCCCCCAAAGTTCGTGAGGCGCGAATGATGACGGGAAAATTGAGCCGTTTTTGAATCCGCAGGGCGTCGTGCATATTGCGCGCGTAGCCGCTGCGCGGCAGATCGAGACCGATGCGGCGCATCGCGCGCTTGAAGAGATCGCGGTCTTCGGCCTTTTTGATCGAGCCGATCTTCGCGCCGATCATTTCGACGCCGTAGCGCTCGAGGATGCCCTTATCGGCGAGATCGATGGCGAGATTCAGCGCCGTTTGGCCCCCCAGAGTCGGAAGAATGGCGTCGGGTTTTTCTTTGGCAATGATCTTTTCGACAATGTCTGTGGTGATCGGCTCGATATATGTCCGGTCGGCGAATCCGGGATCGGTCATGATCGTCGCCGGATTGGAGTTAACGAGTATCACCCGATAGCCCTCTTCCTTCAGCGCCTTCAGCGCCTGCGTGCCCGAATAGTCGAACTCGCAGGCTTGGCCGATGACGATCGGGCCGGCGCCGATTAGCAGAATCGATTTCAGATCGCTTCGTTTGGGCATGCGCCTACTTGCCGCGATGTTTTTCCATCAGATCGGTAAAGCGTTTGAAGAGGTAATCGGCATCGTGCGGCCCCGGTGAGGACTCCGGATGATACTGCACGGAAAAGATCGGCAGCTCGTGGTGGGCCAATCCCTCGACCGTGTTGTCGTTCAAATTCAAGTGCGTGACTTCCACAGCGCCCTCGAGCGAATCGGCGTCCACCGCGAAGCCGTGATTCTGGGCGGTGATCTCCACTTTGCGCGTGGTGAGATCCATGACGGGCTGATTGCCGCCATGATGGCCGAATTTAAGCTTGTAAGTTTTGCCGCCGAGGGCGAGGCCCATAATTTGATGGCCGAGGCAAATGCCGAAGATCGGTTTTTTGCCGATCAATTTTCGTACATTTTCTTTGGCGTAGGGCACCGCGTCGGGATCACCGGGGCCGTTGGAAAGAAACACTCCATCCGGGTCGAGCGCCAGCACATCCTCCGCCGGTGTCGCAGCCGGAACCACCCGGACACGGCACCGAGCTTCAACCAGATTGCGCAGGATGTTGTACTTGATGCCGAAATCGTACGCGACTACCGAAAAAACCGGCGCATCCAAGCGATCCTCTGTCTTGCCTGTCCCCGCCAGGGCTGATGGCTGGCGCCGTCTGTATCCGGCGTTAAGCTGCCATCTGCCTTCGTCCCAGTCATACGGTTTAGCGCAGGAAACCTCCCGCACGAGATCTACTCCTACGAGTCCGGGTGAGGCTTTGGCTTTGGCGACGAGTTGATCGGCATTGTCGCTTACCGTCGAAATAATCGCTTGCTGCGCGCCATAATCGCGCAAATGGCGCACCAGCGCGCGTGTATCGACCCCCTCGATACCGACTATCCCGTTCGCTTTCATATATTCGTGCAGCGCCTGGGCTGATCGCCAGTTACTCGGCTCGGGTGTGTAATTCTTCACGATGAAGCCGCGCACGAAGGGCCGGCGCGACTCCACATCTTCCGGATTGACGCCGACATTACCGATTTCCGGATACGTCATCGCGACGATCTGACCCTCATACGACGGATCAGTGAGAATCTCCTGATATCCGGTCATGCTGGTATTGAAAACCACTTCGCCGACGGCTTCGCCTTCCGCCCCGAAACCGATGCCCTCGAAGATCCGTCCGTCGGCCAATGCCAAAATCGCTTTCATATTCTACCGCGACGCGGCTGTCCCCTCGCGGGCCGGCCGCGGCGCCGTTTGTCCCACAGCATGATCGATCGAATAGAGCACAGCGTGATCGCGATTTTCCTGATCGAGACCACGAAGCTTGACCCGCACCCGCTCGTTTTCCGCAGTGGGAATATTCTTGCCGACGTAATTGGGTCGCACCGGAACTTCGCGATGCCCACGATCGATCAAGACCGCCAAACGTACGGACTGAGGCCGGCCGGAGCGAAAGATGATGCTGAGCGCGCTTTTGACTGTTCTGCCGGTATAGAGCACATCGTCGACAAGAATCACCTCGCGGTCTTTAAGATTGAGCGGACCGGCGTCGGGGTCCGCGGGCGAGACCCTGCGTAGCTCTTCGCCGGCGCCGAAAATCTCGATTTCACCGAGCTCCAGGCGCCGCTGGCACCGCTTTTCGACCTCTTGCGCGAGGCGCTGTGCCAATTGCGCGCCCACGCTGCGCACCCCCAAAATCAACAAACGATCCGGATTTTGGCAATCGCGAAGAATCTGTCCGGCGATATCGACGAGCGCCTGCTCTATTTCTGATTCGTTCAGCAAAATCCGTTGCGGGCCGCTTTTGATCGGCTCGTAACCGAGCTCTTCGGCCTCTTTGATCGTGTCGAAAATCGCCAATTCGCCCGCCTTCAACCATTCACGGAGCGATGTTATGAGACTCGGATCGAAGGACGAATAGCGTTTCGACTTGGCATTGCCGATGTACTGAACCTTGTTCCGATGATCGCAGTAAAGACAAGCGACAACCCAGGCGCCGCCTTCCTCGGGTGAAAGAATCTGGAATCTCCGCCGTGTCGATACCGGTTCATTCAGGGTCACACAATTAGCATTGCGGCACTGCGGGCCGACCGCTTCCGGACTTTCGTAAATAACCGATTGGTGCCTACGTGTGCTTGTGCCCTTTTCGTGGCGTTCGAATAAGAATTTGAGCAAGGCCATGCGCACGGGAACGCCGTACGCCGCTTGTTTGAAATAGATGCCGCGGCGATCCTTGTCCACTTCAGGGGATAACTCGTCGACCCGCGGCAAAGGATGCATCACCACGGTGTCCTGAAAACGTTGTTCACGTAAAAAATCCGCGCCGATGCTTGGATAGCTGCCGCTCGCGCCATCTTTCATGCGCTCTTTCTGCTTACGCGTCATGTAAAATGCATCGTATCGCAGCCCGGTTGCCATACTGCTCAGGCGCGCCTGAATCACTTCATCGACTTGGGTAAAGAGCGCGAGTTGATGCGGCTGCCTGGGTGTCAAATAGAGCGCGTCGGTTTCGGTCACGACTGTACTCAGATCATTGGCGGCAACCGGCGTTAAACCATAACCGTATTCCCGTTCGAGTCGCTCGATCACGTACTGCGGCAATGCCATGCCGTTCGCCGCCAGCGTAACGACATTGGCGCTGAAACGGGCCAGAGCAAACACCAGAGAATGAATCGTGCGGCCATTTCTTAGATCTCCGCATACCACCACCGTAAGCCCTCTGAGCGCGCCTTTTTCTTTGCGCAAAGTGTAGAGATCACACAAAGTTTGTGTGGGGTGCTCATGGGCGCCATCCCCCGCATTGATGACCGGCACGTCCGCATGTTCCGCCATTGCCTGCACCGCGCCATCCCAATGATGTCGGACCACCAGGACGTCGGCATAACTGGAAACGACTTTCGCAGTATCGGCGATGGTTTCCCCCTTGGCTGTGGAGGATGATTTCATATCCGAACAGCTGATGACGGAACCGCCCAACCGCTGCATGGCCGATTCGAAGGAGAGCCGCGTGCGCGTGCTTGGCTCATAGAAAAGCGTCGCCATGATGTGTCCGGTTGCTGGTCTCTCTTGGCGCTGCTCTTGCGCACGATCAGCGAGAGCGAAGATCTCCTCGATCTCGTCGTTGGTCAAATCGGCGATGGAAATGAGATGCCGCATAGATTTGCCTAGGTTTTCCAGCCTGCCAATGTCACTTGATCGACCCCGTCCAATTCCTCAAGCAGTACATTAACTCTCTCGTTTTCCGCAGCGGTGATATTTTTGCCGACGATGTCCGCACGAATCGGCAGTTCGCGCGCGCCGCGGTCGACCAGTGCCGCCACCAGGATACGTTTCGGCTGGCCGAGGCGCTCGACGGCGTCCATTGCAGCACGAATCGTGCGGCCGCGAAAAATCACGTCGTCGATCAAGACCACGGTTTTCTCGTCAACAGCGACAGGCGCTTCCAGTGCGCCGGGCGCAGAAGCATTTTCCGGCCGGCTCCGGTCATCTCGATAAGGAGTCACATCCATAACACCAACCGGCAGATTGGTGTGACAAATCTCACTTACCTTGCGACCCAGGCGCCGCGCTAGATGGACGCCGCGCGAGCGAATCCCGATCAAAACCAGATCGCTAGGTGCGACACATTTCTCGACAATCTCGTGGGCCATGCGCGTGATGGCCTTGGCTAGTTCGGTCCGCTCGAGCAGAACTTTTTTTTCTTCGGCCATAAAAAAACCCTCCCGGGTTATCGAGAGGGCCTTCGCGTAGAAGCTATCTGTATAACGACTTCGATCATATTACCCTTTTTCGATCTCACAGGATCGAATTAAAAGGCGATTGATTTTTGATAGCGCGCGGGTGCAGGAAAGTCAAGAAAAAGTCTTTCGCCCAAGGCTTCGAGACCATGGTTCACTGGTCTGGTTGCCATCCTGAGCGGGAAACGAAGAATCCTCCTTGATCGTACCGCTAGCACCGAACTTCACCCGAACCATCAAATTTTCAATTCTACGATCGCTGCATGGAGTTTATGTTTCTGAATGGCGAGCCGAGCCATGACCACAGGTAACTTGAAGCGCCGCGGCCCGGCGCTGCCGGGATTAAGAAACATCACGCCGTCCAGATTTGTAATACTTGGCTTATGCGAGTGACCGCTGATTACCGCTCGAAAGCCCTCCGCCGCAGGGTCGACTTCCAGCTCGTTGACGTTATGAATAATGTAAACGGCGAAACCGTTCACTCGGAGCCTTAGAATGTCGGGCAGCTTTTTTGCCCACGCCCCGCGGTCATTGTTACCGCGGATGGCAATCACCGGAGCGATAGTTGCCAACGATGTGAGAACCTCGGGTTTACCGATGTCGCCGGCATGGAGGATCAGCTCCGACCCTTTCAGTGCGTCGATGGCCTCGGGACGGACTAACCCGTGAGTGTCCGAAATGACACCGACGCGCCCGGTTTTCAGCGTCAGGCGTTTTTCACGTACCGATAACACTTGATCGATTTAGCTTGATTCGCTTGTTCGCGCAATTCTATAGTGGCCGCCATGGACGGAGGCTCTATGTTTCCACATTTGCAAGGATTCAATTTGCAGAAATGGATCGATGAGAACCGCGCCGACTGGGGCCAGCGCCGAGTGATCTGGCGCGATTCGGACTTCATCGCGTTCGTGACGCGTGGCCCCAACCGCCGCAAGGATTTTCACATCAATCCGGGCGACGAGATCTTTTATCAGCTCGAAGGTGAGCTCAAGCTTCATTACCTCAACGGTAACCAGCAGGATATCGCAGTGCTCCAGCCCGGTGATATTTTTCTCCTACCCAAGAATACTCCGCATTCGCCTAGGCGCGGCGATGGCTCTTGGACCTATGTGGTGGAACGACAGCGTGGCAAAGACGAAATTGACAGGTTTATTTGGCCCTGTGAACAATGCGGCCATCAGCTTTACGAGACCGAAGTGCGCTTCGACGATCCTGGTGATGCGGTAGCGAAAGCGACAGCCGCTCTGCAGTCGGATCCGGACTTGAGGAAATGTCAGGAGTGCGGGTTTGTCCTAGAGCTGTAACCAGGGTATTGGCCATTGCGCCTTCACCCGATACAGTTTTTTCTGAAATCTGGACCAGCCTTCCGGATAGCCTGGATTCCCGCTTAAAACCCGCGGGAATGACGACCTGCTCACCGAGCCTTCCTATAGTAAAGTAATCGTTGAGCTAATCAGAAGCTAAGCTTTAGTATCCGTTTTCGCTTGGAGCGCGCGCCAGACCTTCGGCGGAGTGAGCGGCAGTTCCTGAATGCGCACACCGACTGCACGCGATACAGCGTTGGCGACTGCCGATGCTACCGGCAAAAGACCGCCTTCGCCGATGCCCTTGGAGCCGAATGGACCCGGGCCGTTGTGGTTCTCTATCAGAATAGTTTCCAGTTTGTCGGGCACATCGCTAAACCTCGGGACGCTATAGTCAACCAGATTTCCATTGAGCAATTGTCCGTCTTCATAGATCATCTCTTCGATGAGCGTATGACCGACACCAAACAGAACCGCGCCCTCGTCTTGCCCGATACACTGCTCGGGATTGATCGCTTTGCCGGCATCACAGGCGGACACGTAGTTCAGCAGATGCACCATGCCTGTATCCGGATCGACTTCCACCTCGACACCACCCCAGCCGACTTCCCAAAAAGTCGTTGTCGATCCTAACACCGCCTTTGGATTACGTTTATCCTTGTAAAGGCCTTTTCCAATTATTTCGCCAGCCTTGCTGCCGAAATAATCAATGATCACTTTACTGTAGGAAATCGGCGGCCCCTCGCCATAAACCAGTTGACCGTTGTGGAGCTTTAAATATTCGACTTTTTGTTGCAGCACTTTGGATGCGCACTGCAGCAGTTGCTTGCGGACATCCTGTGCCGCGCGCAGGACCGCGGTTCCCATCACGACCATCGAGCTGCTCGCGCTCGTTGATATATCGTATGGCGTGACATCGGTATCGAGCTGCGCGACGCCGATTTGCGCCATCGGCAACGAAAGCTCCTCAGCGACGACTTGGCTGAGCGCGGTACGGGAGCCTTGTCCGATCTCGACTGTACCGGTGAGCAGCATCACACTCCCATCCGATGACATTTTGACCGTCGCCCCAGCGACTTTGTAAGTCCCGCCGGCATCTTTAATGCAGCAGCTGATGCCTTTTCCCCGATTGCGTTCGGTTGGCTTTTCTGCCCATTTGATCGCATCGGCGACCTTCAGCAAACCTTCCTTCATATCGCAATCCACTGGTGTATCGCCCGCCGTATAAAGATCACCCTTGTGAAGCAAGTTCTGCAGGCGAAATTCCAGTGGATCGATGCCGAGCCGATCGGCGATCATGTCCATCTGCGATTCATATGCCCAAGTCACCTGGAGCGCGCCAAAACCGCGGAAAGCGCCGGCCGGTACCGTGTTCGTATAGACGCCGTACGCTTCGACATTGGCGTAGGGTATTTTGTATGGCCCGAGTGACCGGTAAGCGGCTTTTTGCGTCACTCGTGGGCCCGCGTCCGCGTAGGCGCCCGTGTCCATGTAGACCTGGCAATCGCGCGCGATCAATCTACCGTCTTTGCTGACACCGGTTTTAATGGTGACCCGCGCCGGATGGCGGGTTATCGTTTTGAAGCTCTCGTTGATCGAGAGCTGGAGTTTCACGGGCCTGCGCGTCATCCAAGTGAGCGCCGCTGAGATCGGCTCGGCCTTGACGTAAAGTTTGCCCCCATAGCCGCCGCCAACGTAAGGAACGATGACGCGAATCCGGCTGAGCGGCAGGCGAAAAATTCCCGACAAGTGGTCGCGTAAGGTAAACGGGTCCTGGCACGAGGCCCACACGGTCAGCCTCTCGCCGTCGTAGTAGGCGATGTTGTTGTGGGCCTCCAACGAGTAGTGTTGGACTTTTTGAAAGCGGAACGTATCTTCGAAAACATGATCCGCCTCGGCAAATCCTTTCACGACGTCCTTGCGGCCGAAACTCAGATAATAACAAATATTCGTTCCATTGAAGCGCTCGGGTGCTCCGTAGACGGAACCGCGAAGCTCCGCGCGCGCCACCCCGGCTTCATGCACCAGCGGCGCGTTCGGCGCTATCGCTTCCTCGATATTCGTCACCTTTGGCAGCTCGTCGTATTCGACCTCGATTAGCTCCAAAGCTTCTTCCGCGGTCGCCGCATCATCGGCCAAAACTGCGGCCACCGGATCGCCGACGTAGCGTACCTTGTCCACAGCCACGATGGACTGGTCTTTATAGGTGGCGCCGTACTTATAATTGAACGCTTGAATATCGTCGCGAGTGAGGGTCGCGATCACGCCGCACAGCGCCTTCGCCTTCGAAGCGTCTACACTCGTAAGCCGCGCGTGTGCGTGCGGGCTCCTGAGGATCCTGGCGTGAGCCATGCCCGGAAGCTGAATGTCCGTGGTATAAATTGCCTTACCGGTGACTTTTTCAATGCTATCGACCCGATGCGCATTGGTTCCTGCAACCGAAAAGGTTTCTTTAGTCGTCATGGACAATACTGAGAACGCCGCCCGGCGATCGTTCGATCGCCGAACACGACGAGCTACTTGCGGATTTTAGGACTGTCTTTTTCGGGAAAATAAAGATCGCAGAACGGACAATGAAAATTCATTCCTGAACCGAGCATGTGCGGATTGACGACGAAAATTTTCTTGCACTTCGGACAGGTAACTTCTACCGCCTGACCCATGATTCACTCCTCACTTCAATTTAATGGAATTTCTTGAGCAGCACCTCGGAGACGCAGGAACTTTAAGCGTCGTTCTTCGCGTCCCCGTGGTGAATTTCCGGTTGCTATGCCCAGTATGTCGTCCGATCCATAGGGATGTGCTGCAGCACCTCGCCAGGCACGAACTCCTCCAACTTGATTCGCTCCATCGCTTCGTCGGGGCACTTCGAGACCGGGGAGAATGGCCGATCCAATGGTTTCGTGGCATCCACGATCATGCCCGATGTCTTGATCTCATCCACCAGCGATGGATCGAGAAAGTTGCCGCGGAAGAGCGGCTGCAGAATGGAAATCTGGCGGTGCGGCTGCACCCGCGTGGCAATCGCCCACAGAATGTCCGTGGGATTGAACACATCGATATCTTCGTCGAACACAAAGACATTCTTGGTATGATCGAAGGTCAAGGCCGCAGCGGCGGCGCGACCGGGATCGCCTTCCGACATTTTTTTCATCGAAATAAATACATTGTAGTGCGCATGGCGACCTTGCTTGCACACCGCGGTCACGCCGGGAACGGCCTCGCGGCAGCGGCGCAGATACGCGCCTTCGCGCGGCAGGTCCATCCAGGGTTTGTCGCCTTCGGGTGTAATGACCGACTGATACATAGCGCCGTTTCGGTAATTGATTGCGCGGACTTCATAGTGCACGCAGGTCGTATAGCGTTGCGGGCCGAGATAGCCAGGCGCTTCACCGAACGGTCCCTCGACTACGCGGCCGCCGGGTTTTAAAACGCCTTCGATCACGATTTCCGCATCCGCGGGAATTAGCAAGTCGTCGCCGAACGTTTCCGAAGCGACCAAACGCAGAGGTTCGCCGAGATAACCACCAATGACATCGTATTCGCTGACCTCGAACGGACCGCTGTAGCAGGCGCCCATATGAAAGGCCGGGTGATGCCCCAGCACTGTGGCTACCGGCATTTCGAGATTATTTTCCTCGTAGTCTTTGAAAATTTTCCAGAGATGGCGCGGCGATGCGTATAACGCGGTGGAATTTTTCGACTTTACTTCCATGCGATGATAGGAAAGATTGTAAATGCCGGATTTTCGGTCCTTGGTGATCGTCGACAGGACGATGTAGGGGCCGCCGTCCATTTCGTGGTGGCGCATGATGGGAATCTGGTAAAGATCGACGTCCTTGCCGGTCATCGTGTTTTTCTTTACCGGCGCCTCCTTTTTGGAGACGATCGTCGGCGGCACCCGATGCTCTTCCATCTCCAAGCACTTCTCCGCCATCTGCGGCCGGGTGGCAGTGCGCGGCATGCCTAAGGCGATCTGGGTTTTTCCCTGTGAGATCTCGCAGTTCATGGTCAGCTTGATCGGCCCTACTTTGCCGTTCAAATTCAGCGGATTATCAAAAATAATAATCGGAAATTTCTTCTGCGCGCCCAGATGCTTGATGATCGCGGTAACGTCGTAATTCGCCGGATTGACTTGCTTGGTGATGTGAATCACCTCGCCCGGCAGCTGGCGCTCGCAATCCGCGATGAAAGTTCTGAGATCCTTAGCCATGCAGGCCTCCTGACAAGATTATGAAAAAGTTTATGCAAAAAGATTTATCGGATGCTGCCAAAGTT
>Ga0065712_10000709_pt1 | contig 12138 bp, 4 predicted proteins | sample MisRhiReplicate1_FD_59099 | JGI IMG/M metagenome (GOLD analysis project Ga0065712, IMG submission 59099) | Miscanthus rhizosphere microbial communities from Kellogg Biological Station, MSU, sample Rhizosphere Soil Replicate 1: eDNA_1 v3... | ecosystem: Host-associated > Plants > Roots >...
TGGCTGAGTTGTATCGAAGCGAATTATTAAAACAGCCACAAGTAGTTGGAGCAACAGTATCCCTTATGAGTTTTTCAGAGACGCCATGGATCAACGTTGGCTACAGCGATGACAAAAATGTTTATAGGAATTTTCAATTTAATGCTATTGATCCATACTTTTTAAAAACAATGGGGATCCAGATGACGCAAGGCAGAGATTTTTCTGCAGATAACCCGGCTGATTACACTTCATCAATGATCGTGAATGAGGCTATGCTAAAATTATTTGGATGGAAAGATGCAATAGGCAAAAAATTTCCGGGCAGAATAGAACAGCAGATCATTGGCGTGGTAAAAGATTTTAATTATGAATCCTTGCATACCCCTGTTCAACCACTTGCTATGGTGATAAAACCAGATACTTTCTTCCGTCGTATAAATGATATAAATTTTAACGCCCCGCCGCAGCCAAGAATTTCTGTGCGATTAAAAGCTGGCAACCTGGCTGCAAACCTGAATATATTAAAGCAAGTTTGGAAACAGGTAGCTCCTGACCAGGAGTTTGAATACCGTTTTCTTGATGAGACAATTGCTGCGCAATACCGCCAGGAGAAAAGAACATCTACAATTGTAAAAATAGCTTCTGCGCTTTCCATCTTTATTGCATGCATGGGATTATTTGGCTTAGCAACTCTTACTGTTGTAAGAAGAACAAGAGAGATTGGAATCAGGAAAGTGCTGGGCGCAAGTGTTGGTAGTGTCGTCCGGCTATTGTCAAAAGAATTTCTTGTACTTGTGATGGTTGCTGCATTGATCGCTTTTCCGCTTGGCTGGTGGGCTATGAATAAATGGTTGGAGGATTTTGCTTACAGAATTCATATTGCATGGTGGGTATTTCCTGTTGCAGGAATCGCCGCTTTATTAATTGCGTTACTCACAGTAAGTTTCCAGGCAATAAGAGCAGCACTTGCTAACCCGGTGAAGTCGCTACGTACGGAATGAGTAGCAAAGAATCGCGTCCCGATAGCTATCGGGACGGGATAAAATCATTAAGAACAGAATAAATATAAATTATGATAAAGAATTATTTTAAAATAGCATGGCGTAACATAACGAGAAATAAAACTTTTTCAGCTATCAACACTTTCGGCCTTGCTATCGGTCTTACTTGTTTTATGCTGATCGCGGTGTTTGTTTATAGTGAGTTTAGCTATGATAAATACCCGGCTGAGGCTAAGAATACATACAGGATAAATTTATCTGCTACCGGTAATGGAGATGTTGCTGTTTATCCAAATGTAGACTTTGCAGTAGGAGAGGGAGTTAAGAAGACATTTCCTGAAGTGAAAGCATTCACAAGGGTTACTTCAGCTGTTGATTTTGTAAAATTTGATGACAGACAGTTTAAGGAAGAACATCTCGCTTTTGCCGATTCCAATTTCCTTCAAATATTTTCAATTCCGCTTATTGAAGGAAATGCAACAGATGCTTTGGTACAACCAAATAGTATTGTCATTTCAAGATCTTTTGCAAAAAAATATTTTGGAAGCGAAGAGGCTCTCGGTAAGTCTTTGGCGATAGGTACAAGAGAAACACCTTATAAGATTACAGGTGTTATTGATAAAGTTCCTGATAATTCACATTTTCATTTTGATGCATTTTTAAGTCTTTCGACCTGGCAAATCACCAATAAAACATGGAGCAATCTTGGGCCATATACTTACCTGGTACTGGATAAAAATGCCGACCCCAAAAAACTTGAAGCTAAGTTTCCACAGCTAGTTGCAAAATATGTGGTACCCGAAATACAGCATGATATGGGCGTTAGTCTTGCTGAAGCGCAGAAATCAGTGAACACATTTGTTTTTTCTTTGCTACCGCTTACAGATATTCATTTGTATTCAAATACAAAAGCTGAGATCGAACCAAACGGCGATATACAATACGTTTATATTTTTTCAGCCCTGGCTTTGTTCATATTATTACTTGCTTGCGTAAATTTTACAAACCTATCTACAGCACTTGCTTCAAAACGTTCAAGAGAAGTTGGCATTCGAAAAGTAATGGGGTCTGTAAAAAGGCAATTGATCTTTCAATTTCTTGCAGAATCAGTTTTACTCACTTTTTTTTCCATGCTGGTTGCTTATGTCCTGATATTTCTTTTGCTACCATACTTTAACCAGATTGCAAACAGGAATATAAGTTTTGACTTTTTTCTTAGCTATCAATCGGTAGCTGCGATGTTTTTGCTAAGTATTGCTGCGGGGGTATTGGCTGGTATTTATCCTGCGTTCTTTTTATCGTCGTTCAATACTGCAAAAGTTTTAAAAGGTTCATCATCTGCTCAAAGTTCACAAAAGAAACCACTGCGGAGGAGTTTAATTGTATTCCAGTTTTTTGTATCCACTACTTTAATTATAGCCACTATCATTGCTTACCAGCAATTGCATTATATGCAAAATAAAAAGCTCGGCTATGATAAGGAGCAGGTATTATTTCTTCCAGATGCAAGATTGTTAGGCAGCAATCAAACTGCTTTTGCACAACAAATAATACAAGATAACCGGGTTGTCTCAGCAACTATTTCGAGATCTGTTCCGGGCGGACCAATTATGGATGGAACGGAGATATATCCAAAGAATGAAAATGGAAACGGAACGGAAATTCATGCCAATATTTATCATGTAGATTATGATTATCTGCGGACGCTGGACATTCAAATTTTAAAGGGAAGAAATTTTTCAAGAGAATTCGCAACTGACTCAACAGCTAATGTAGTGATCAACGAAGCGGCAGTTCGTGAGCTGGGATGGACAAATGATAATGCCGTTGGAAAAATCATTGTTCGCTCCGGTCAGAAAGCATTTACTGTTATCGGAGTTGTTGCAGACTTTAATTACGCTACAGTGAAACAAAAAATTGCACCGTTGATGATGTTGATGGGAGGCAATTACGGAGGATTGGTAATAAAAATTAAAACTGCTGATGTAAAAGGATTTCTTTCGAGCCTTAAAAAACAGTGGGCTTCTTTTAATCCCCTCGGCCCACTCGGTTATAGTTTTCTTGATGAGAAGTTTGCGTCATTATTCGCAAATGAAAAACGTACACAACAAATATTTTCCGTTTTTGCAATTTTAGCTGTCATCATAGCATGTCTTGGATTATTTGGCCTTGCAACATATACTGCAGAGCAAAGAAGAAAAGAGATCGGGATACGAAAAGTATTAGGGGCAAGTGTGGGCGGTATTATTCAACTTCTTTCAAAAGAATTTTTAAAACTTGTACTGATCGCATTCATCATTGCTATACCTGTATCCTGGTGGGCAATGAACGTATGGTTACGGGATTTTGCGTATAGAATAAATATTGGTTGGTGGGTGTTTGCAGTGGCAGGTACTTTCGCCCTGATTATTACACTAGTTACAATAAGTTTCCAGGCAATAAGAGCAGCTCTTGCTAATCCTGTGAAAAGTTTACGAACCGAATAAAAATTAAAGCCATGGTAAAACATTATTTAAAAATTTCTTTCCGCAACCTCTGGAAATACAAAAGTTTTTCAGCCATCAATATATTAGGTCTTGCTATTGGTATGGCAGCATGCCTGCTGATATTACAGTACGTAAGTTTTAAACTCAGTTTTGACCAATTTCATAAAAAAGCTGATAATATTTACAGGGTAGTAAATGATCGTTATCAGCAGGGCAAGTTGATACAACATGGCACTATTACGTACTCTGGTGTTGGACGTGCAATGAATAATGATTTTGATGACGTAGTTCAAAATACAGTTGTTGAACCATCTGGCGAAGCCATCATTACATATAATGATAAAAAGATTTCAGAGCCAGAACTTTTTTTTGCCGATAGCAATTTCCTTTCTGTATTTGATTTTCCCCTTGTCGCAGGAGATAAGAATACTGTGTTGATACGACCAAACACTGTGCTACTGTCAGAGAAACTTATTGAAAAGATCTTTGATTACAAGGGAAAAGATTACAATCAATTTTTGGGCAGAGCAATAACACTTTGGACAGATTCCATGCCTTATAAAATTGAAGGGGTTTTAAAAAATGTTCCTGAAAACTCTCATTTGCAATTCCAAATGCTCATTTCATACCGCACCTTAATTAAAAACTGGAAAGAAGCTGAATATGATTTTACGCAGTCTGATTTCTGGCATTACGTACAATTAAAACCCGGAACTGATTATAAAGCACTCAATGCAAAGCTTGGAGCATTCAGTCAAAAGTATTTCGAGGGGAATAAAATATCCGGTAGCGATGAAACATTTTACCTGCAGCCACTTTCAAAAGCGCATTTATATTCTGATTTTGAATACGAGATAGGAAGAACGGGCAGCGCCACGGTTGTTTGGGCATTGTTAATTATTGCATTGTTCATTATTACTATTGCATGGGTTAATTATATCAATCTCGCCACAGCAAGATCCGTAGAAAGAGCAAAAGAAGTGGGAATTAGAAAAGTTGTAGGATGCGAACGTCGTCAATTGATCGTTCAATTTCTTGCCGAGTCGGCATTAGTGAATTTGATCAGCATGAGTATGGCTATTATGCTTGTGTTTTTATTACAGTCTGCATTCAATCAGTTATTACATTACCAGTTATCATTATCCTATCTTTTAACAAAAGGATTAAATGGATACAACATACTCATTGGATTAGTATCAATTGTTCTTGCAGGTATTTTCGTTTCTGGTCTTTATCCTGCGTTTGTACTTTCCTCATTCAAACCGATCGCTGTATTAAAAGGGAAATTTGCCAGTTCACAAAGAGGTATCCTTTTCAGAAAGGCATTGGTACTTGGTCAATTCACAGTAACGATTGGTTTGATAGTGGGTTCATTGGTTGTAATGAAGCAGATCAGGTATATGAATAAGACACAGCTTGGTTTTAATATGGATCAAATATTAGTGATAAAATCACCCACACTTACAAGGTTTGATTCTACATTCATCAGCAGGGTTAACAGCTTTAAAGAGGAATTAAAACAAATTGCACATGTACAAGCTGCAGCTACATCATGGAATGTGCCGGGTGGTGATATAGGAAGAAGCTTTAATGTGCGGCAAGCTGACTCTGCTTCTACAAACAAGTTTACTGTTCGCCACACATCTGTTGATTATGATTTTTTAAGTGTGTATGGAATAAAACTTGTAGCAGGAAGAAATTTTAAACCTACAGATCATGATCCCAAGGGGATAAATTTACGGAGCATGCTTATTAATAGGTCTGCCGCAAAATTACTTGGCTTTAAATCTCCGGAAGATGCAATTGGTAAATCTATACTTCGCGGTCAAAGAAAATGGGATGTAGTTGGTGTGGTAGAAGACTATCATCAAAAATCACTTCGTCATCCCCTGGAGCCGATGATCTTCATGCCATTTTACAGTACCAACAGTGAAATATCTGTAAAGCTTACACCGGGCGATTTGCCAGCCACTATTGCGCAAATAAAAAAGAAGTACGAATCATTCTTTCCAGGTAATTTATTTGATTATGATTTTTTGGATGAGACGTTTAATCGCCAATATGAGAATGATCAGTTGTTTGGAAAAGCCTTTGGCATATTTGCCGGCATAGCCATTTTTGTGGCATGTCTTGGGTTATTAGGGCTTACGATATTTGCAACCATTCAAAGAACGAAAGAGATTGGTGTAAGAAAAGTTCTTGGCGCTTCTATTTCTAATATTGTTGTGTTATTATCAAAAAGCTTTCTCAAGCTTATTTTATTGTCTGCAGTTATTGCTTTTCCATTGGCATGGTGGGCAATGAATACCTGGCTGCAGGATTTTGCATTCAGGGTAAACATTGGCTGGTGGATATTTATACTGGCTGGTTCATCTGCTTTATTTATCGCATTAGCAACAATAAGTTTCCAAGCAATAAGAGCCGCACTTACTAACCCCATAAAATCATTGAGAACAGAATAAAACTGTAGCTATGATAAAAAACTATTTTAAGATCGCATGGCGTAGTCTTTGGAGAAACAAAGGTTATTCTGCTATTAATATTTTCGGTCTTGCGATCGGGCTCTCGGCAAGTGTTTTTATATTTCTCTGGGTATATGATGAGTTTTCATATGACAAATTTCATTCAAACTCAAACCGAATTTTCAAGGTTTTTATCAATAATAAATACCCTGATGGAAAAATTGAAACTTATCCTGCTACTCCGGCAAAATTGAAGGATGTAATAAAAAATGAAATTCCTGAAATAGAATTGGCTGCCCAATACAGTATGGAAGCACAATTGTTAGTGAAGCACGAAAACAATGTGTTTAATGAAAATGGTATTTATGCTGACTCAACACTGTTTAAGATACTTAGTTTTCCAATCGTAAATGGAAATGCTGCCGAACCGTTAAAAAGTAATTCAATTGCTATTTCTAAAAGCCTCGCAGAAAAATTATTTAAAAATGAAGACCCGATAGGAAAAACATTATCGGTAGGAACAAAGTATGATCTTTTGATAAATAGTGTTTTTGCCGATATCCCACAAAACTCAACACTTAGATTTGAGTTTGTGATCCCTTTTGAACTTTATATAAAGGAGAATCCATGGATGCAAAATTGGAAAAGCGGTGGTACTCGAACTGTAGTAATGTTGAGATCGTCTGCAATGGCTGACCCGGCAAACAACAAACTTATTAACTTAATTAAAAAAAATTGTTCTGATTGTTCCACCACTCCATTTCTTTTTCCATATGCAGAGTCCAGGCTATATTCCGAATTTGAGAACGGGAAGAAAGCCGGAGGAAGAATCCAGCAAGTTTTCCTTTTTAGTGTTGTGGCTATACTTATTCTCCTGATGGCATGCATTAATTTCATGAACCTTTCAACCGCAAGATCAACAAACCGCAGCCGTGAAGTAGGAGTAAGAAAATCAGTCGGTGCTCAAAGATTTAATCTCATTTTTCAGTTTATTACTGAAGCTGTATTTCTATCCTTCATTGCTATGATCTTTGCAGTAGTGATGGTGAAATTATTGCTTCCATTCTTTAATGATGTTACGGACAAATCTATCCAGTTAAACTTAAGCGATCCTGTATTTGTAGTGGGGATTTTAAGTATTACCATTTTTGCCGGGGTACTAGCAGGGAGTTACCCGGCTTTTATTTTGTCAAGATTTAATCCCGTTAAAGTACTGAAAGGAACTTCTCAACCTGGACTCTCTGGAAATGCTCTTCGCAAATTTCTTGTAGTTGTACAGTTCACTGCTTCAGTAATATTGGTTGTAGGTAGTATTGCCGTGTATAAGCAAATAAGTTTTATCAGCAAAAAAAAACTGGGATTTAATAAAGACAGTATCATCGTCATTGACCAGAATGATGGGATTGTCAAAAACTACGAGGCAATAAAAAATGATCTGCAGCAATTACCCGCAGTAAAGAATGTTGCGTTTGGTGGGAACAATGTATTCACTATTCCTATCACTACAACAGACCCTGTGTGGAGCGGTAAGCCCAATAACTCTTCCATTACTTTTAAGATATATCGCTGCGACACTGCATTCATTCCTACGATGGACATTAAAATGGTCGCAGGAAGAAATTTTATAGGCAAGAATGACGCATCCAACTATATCATCAATAGGAAGGCAATGGAAACAATGGGGCTGAGCCTCGATAATGCAGTAGGAACGGAGCTTGAAATGTGGAATGGGAAGGGCAGAATAGTTGGTATAACGAATGACTTTCACAATGACAATTTGAAGTTTGGCATTCAACCACTCATATTCATGTATTCTGAAAATATCGGTTCACATTACTTTATTAAAGTCGGCAGTGAATTACCCTTGCCCAGGCTTATAGGGCAGATCCGCCAAATATTTCAGAAGCATAATCCTGATTATCCGTTTGAATATACTTTTCTTGATGAGGTTTTTAACAGAGAATATCGGACAGAGGCTGTAATAGGAAAGCTCTCTTTTAGTTTTACAGTAATAGCCATTCTTATTTCATGCCTTGGATTATTGGGTTTAGCAACTTTCACTGCAGAAAGAAGAACCAAAGAGTTAGGTATTCGAAAAGTGATGGGAGCTTCCGTTGGGAATCTTGCCATCATGCTTTGTAGTGAATTTACAAACCTTATCATCCTTAGTTTATTAATTGGCTTACCGATCTCGTGGTATCTGGTTAGGGAATACTTTTCAGGATATATGTTCCATACTGAAATAAAATGGAGTGTCTACATAGTAGCATCAGTAAGCCTATTACTTATTGCGATACTATCAGTAGGATACCAGGCTATTAAAGCAGCAATTACAAATCCGGTAAAATCATTGAGAACCGAGTAAAAAAAATTGTTATGATAAAAAATTATATCAAGATCGCAATCCGAAATATATGGGCGAATAAAACATTCTCCTTTATAAATATTGTTGGTCTTTCAGTTAGTATGTCTTTGGGACTACTGATCATTTTAATTGTAAAGGAGCAATACTCTTTTGATAATTTTCATAAAGACGCCGATCGGATCTATCGTGTTGATACAAGAGCATTGCGTGTAGGCGGTGGAAGCGAAGATTATGCTACTGTACCAATGCCATTAGCAACGGTGTTGAAAGAAAATTATTCTTTTACTGAAGACATCGTTCGCTTGAATCGTCGGCTAAACCAGGATATTGTATTTGGAAAAGTAAGAGTTCCGGTTTCAGGTTTGTTTGCCGATCCATCTTTTTTGAAAGTTTTTAATTTTAAATTGCAGAAAGGCGATCCGGTTACTGCTTTATCATCACCTTCCAGTCTCGTTCTAACACAAGAAACAACAAAAAAAATTTTTGGAAGCGAAGACCCATTGGGTAAAACAATTGAAATAAGGGGATATGGAAATTTTACAGTTAGTGGTGTGCTGGACAAGTTTGTGGGCAAAACACATTTTGATTTTGAGTTATTGGCATCGATGAATGCATTGCCTGTACTGGAGAAGCAAAACATAATGTCACCGTCGCTCGAAAGTTGGACAGATTACTATTCCGGTCTTACTTACATAAAATTGCAGAAGGGCAAAAAGGAAAAAGATGTGAATGCGGCGCTTGCTGAGATCAGTAAAAAGTATTATGCCGGTGTTAAATTAGAAACAAGAGACAGGGGCTATGAATTTTTTCTGCAACCATTAACTAAAATAAGCCCGGGCCCGATACTTTCAAATAATATGGGCAGAGCAATGCCGAAGATCATTTTAACCTTTCTTACTGTACTTGCCCTGGTGATCATGATTATGGCAGGATTGAACTATACAAATTTAATGATCGCAAAATCATTAAAACGTGCAAGGGAGATCGGCGTTCGGAAAGTGATGGGAGCAAATCGCTGGCAGGTGTTTATACAATTTGTTGGGGAGTCAGTTGTTTTTTCAATTCTTGCACTGATCGTTTCATATTTTATTCTCCAGTTTCTTAAATTCTCTTTTCTTCAATTCAGGCTCACACAATCATTTTCTGTTGATCTTAAAGAATCCGGAATCATTTATATATTATTCTTTTTGTTTGCTATCGCGGTTGGAATTATTGCAGGTCTGTTGCCTGCTACCTATCTCTCTGGATTCAAGCCAGTGCATGTTTTAAAAAATAAAATTGGTTCAAAACTCGGAACCAGGATCACATTCAGAAAAGTGCTGATGGTGATACAGTTTACTTTATCAATGGTTTTTATTATTTGCGTTCTATTTATTTACCAGCAAGTAAATTTCATGCTTTCGAAAAACTATGGTATCAATGAAAAGAATATTGTCAATCTTCAATTGCAGGGAAATGATTACGAAAAATTGACGAATGATATAATGAAAATTAGCGGGGTAAAAAGAGTGGGGGCCGTATCGCATAGTCTTGGAACTTCAGCCGACAGGTCAAGTGATTACAGGCGCAACATTTCTGATGAACCTTTTGTAATGAGAGATTTTTGTGTTGATGAAAATTATTTGCAGAATCTCGAGGTGAAATTTGTTGCAGGAAGAAATTTCAGAGCTGGCTTATCGAAAGAAAGAGAATCAGAAGTGATATTAAATGAAACGGCTTTAAAGAGTTTTGGTTTTAAAGACCCGGGTTCTGCTCTTAACCAGGTTATTTATCGCGAAGATTCGGCTCAGTTGCAAGTGGTCGGTGTAGTGAAAGATTTTAATTTTCGTACAATGGAATATGCTATCGGGCCATTGGCTTTTCGTTATCGTCCGCAGGATTTTTCCATGCTAAGTATTGCTGTTGATCCTTCCGCAATGAATACTGTGACTCCAGCTATTGCATCAATTTGGAAAAAATATGATGTTGTACATCCAATAGAGTTAACAACAATGGAGAAAGACATCGATAACACGTACATAGAAACAGGATATACCGACATTGTAAAGATCATTGGATATATTTCTTTTCTTGCTATTACACTGGCTTCCCTTGGTATGTTGGGTATGGTAATGTATAGCACACAACTAAAGCTTAAGGAAGTCGGTGTAAGAAAAGTGTTGGGTGCCTCAGTAAAGGATGTAACTGTTTTATTGAGCAGATCTTTTGTAATACTTATTGGCATCAGTGTTTTGATCGGGGTTCCGCTTGGATATATGTTAGGCAATTTCTTCCTTCAGAATTTTGCTTTTCGGATTTCAAATACATGGTTGTTGGTTTTGTTAGCGATATTTATAATAGGTGTCATAAGTCTTATAACGATCTGTTCTCAAACTATAAAAGCAGCCATGTCGAACCCGGTAAAAAGTTTAAGAACAGAATAAGCCGTACGAATATGCACACCTACTGTTCGTTTTCGTACACCTATGATACAATAAGAAATACGAAACCTTGTGTAGCAGCGGCTTTTGCCATTGGCATAAGTGTTGGATAATCAGGGCAACAATAAGAAATATGCTGAAAAATTATTTTATCATTGCTTGGCGCAATCTCAGGAAGAACAAACTTTTCTCTTTCATTAATATTGTAGGGCTTAGTCTTGCTATTCCATTTTCACTAATGTCACTTATACAGGTTCAGAATGCCTATGAGCTGGATAATTTTCATAAAGACAGAGACAGAATTTACAGGATAATCACTACCGAAAAACCTTCGAATGCTAGTATTACAAAGCTTGCATCCTCTCCTTTTTTACTATCCGATAAATTAAAGGATTATCCATTTATTGAAAAATCAACTAAAATAGTAAGGGACTACAGTTGGGAATTGACCAACCGGTTAAAAACACTGAACATAAACACTATTTATGTAGAACCTTCTTTTTTTGAAATGTTCAATTTCCCATTGGAAAAAGGTGTTTTACCAATAGCTCCTAACGAGCTTGTAATTACAAAAGAAAAAGCGGAGCTATTTTTTGGCGAAGTCGATCCTATTGGAAAAATATTAACTCATCCCACCTATGGGAGTTTTAAGATCACCGGGGTGTTGAAACCTTTCAAACGAGGCACTCAATTCCGAAGTGATGTGATGATATCCCTCGCTACATATATAAATTCTCATAAGGACTTAGCTGAGCTTAAAGGTTGGGCAGATTATGGAACCTATACTTTCGTAAAACTTAAAGAAAATGTACAAGTAAGTTCGGTGATCACAGCATTAAGTGAGATCTCAAGAAAGAGCAATGCAGATATTGTATACGCAAAGAAGTCACATGAATTCAAGCCGCAGGCATTTAAAGATATTTCTCCTGCATATGACAAACTTCTGAATAACCCTTATGTTGAAAGCGTTTCAGATTTTTACTTCAATTTCTTTTTTGCCATTGCTATTATCCTGTTGGCAGGATTTAACTACACCAATTTGACATTAGCCCGTTCTTTGAACAGAGCAAAAGAAGTTGGAATAAGAAAAGTAACGGGGGCTTTGCGCAGTCAACTTGTATGGCAATTCGTGATCGAGGCTATTGTTATTGCCCTATTCTCTTTGTGCCTGGGAGCAGTATTTATGAAGATCATACGAAATACGCTCAATATTAACTGGATAAGTTGGGAAGTGGATAATAATTATATTTTGTGGGCCATCTATTTCGTTTTTGCCATTTTTACGGGTATTATGGCAGGCATTTTTCCCGCCTGGATATTATCCGGTTTTCAGCCTGTAAAAGTGCTGAAAGGTATAGCAGGCCCTGCTTCTTTTGGAAAATTAAACTTGCGTAAAACACTTGTTGTTATTCAACTCGTCGT
>Ga0065712_10000719_pt1 | contig 12125 bp, 7 predicted proteins | sample MisRhiReplicate1_FD_59099 | JGI IMG/M metagenome (GOLD analysis project Ga0065712, IMG submission 59099) | Miscanthus rhizosphere microbial communities from Kellogg Biological Station, MSU, sample Rhizosphere Soil Replicate 1: eDNA_1 v3... | ecosystem: Host-associated > Plants > Roots >...
ATGATGATGTTAGAAATCTTTTCGCATTGACGACCGCATTTGAACGTTATGCAATTCAAACGATAACTGCAGAAAGCGGCCAGGAAGCAATGACGATCCTGGAAGAGAATCATGATATAGATATTGTGCTCATGGATATTATGATGCCGGAGATGGATGGTTATGAGACAACGCAGAAAATAAGACGTGAGCATAAAAATAAAACATTACCGATCATTGCCGTGACAGCCAAGGCGATGAAAGGAGACCGTGAAAAATGTATTGATGCCGGCGCCTCAGATTATATAACTAAGCCAGTAAAAATTGATCAGTTGCTATCACTTATGAGAGTATGGATGTATAAATGATTGAATAATGGAGAAAACGGAAAACCCTGTACGAAGATCAGAGGCGAAGATTCTTGTTGTAGATGACAGGGCTGATAACCTTATTTCAATAGANGTCATTCTTGAAAANGATAATTATACAATTGTCAAAGCAAATTCAGGTAAGGCGGCGCTTAAAGTATTATTGAACGATCATGACTTTTCTCTTATCCTGATGGATGTACAGATGCCTGAGCTTAACGGTTATGAAACCGCTACGATCATTTATGAAAGGGATAAGCTGCGAAACATTCCAATTATATTTATTACCGCTAATAACTATGATGAAGATTTTATGTTCAGGGGTTATAGGATGGGTGGCGTTGATTATATCTATAAGCCGATCAACCCTGAATTGTTGAGGGCCAAGGTTGCTGTCTTCGTTGAATTGTACAGTAAAAACCAGCAGTTAATGCTTCAAGAAAAAAAGTTGCTGGCTGCTAATGAATTTTTACAAAAAGAAATTGAAGAAAGAAAAGTTTCTGAAGAAAGAGTAAAACATTTAAATGAACAACTCGTGGCCAACAATGAAAGCCTGAAGCAAATGAACGAAGAGCTTGATCAGTTTGCTTATATGGCTTCGCATGATCTGCAGGAACCGTTACGAAAAATACAGGTGTTCAGTGACAAAATTTTAAGGAACAACAATTTTGATCCGGACAGTGAAAAGTATTTTGGTAAAATAATCAATTCATCCAAACGGATGCAGAACCTGATCAATAACCTGCTTGATTTCTCAAGGCATACCGTTAGTTCAAATGATTTCAAAAAAACATCATTAAATGAATTAGTAAAAAATGTGTTAACTGAACTTGACGTGGAAATAGAAAAAAGTAATGCACGGATAAATTATGAAAACCTGCCGGTAGTTTCAGCCGTACCTGGCTTGATGCAACAATTATTCTATAATCTTTTTAGCAATGCGATCAAATTCAGAAAGCCGGCAGTTGACCTGGTGATCGATGTGAAAGCAGAAAAAATGAACCCATTAGATCTTTCAAAATTTACTAAGTATAGCCAGGGAAAGAATTTTTATAAAATAACCGTGCAGGATAATGGGATTGGGTTTGATGATAAATATGCAGAAGACATTTTCAGAGTGTTTAAACGTCTCCATAGCTACCAGGAATTCGAAGGCACTGGAGTTGGACTGTCAATTTGTAAGAAGATCGTTGAAAAACATAATGGATTTATTAAAGCCGAAAGCAAAATTGATAATGGCTCAACTTTCATCATTGGTTTGCCCGAATGGCAAATGGCAAATTAAAAAAATCTATAACTATATAAATGATTAGTTATTCCGGTTGTGTTTGTGGTGCCGGGATGCTTGCTGTCGGATTAAAATATTTTTTTAGAATGCCNATGCGACTAAACAAATAAACTATGGCGAGCATACAACAGAAAAGNGCAANCACCTGTAACTCAGGTTTCCAATTTTTCATCCAATAAACAAGGATCAATATAAAGCCATGGAATACGCAAATAATCCTGGCTGCAAAAGCATGAGTGAATCCTTTATTAGTGATGAGGTGGTGTATATGCGTTTTATCAGCGGAAAAGGGTGAACGACCTTTCCATATCCTNGTTCCAAAAACCCGAAGCGTATCAAATACCGGGATCATTACGATCCCCAATGTGAAGACATATATATTCGGGACTACAGGTGTTGGATGTATGGCATTTACCTTCATTAGTTGAACGCAAAGAACTGCGATAACAAAACCAAGCATTAAGGAACCAGTATCTCCCATAAATATTCTTGCAGGATTAAAATTAAAATATAAAAATCCAAGCAATGCACCGGCTAAAGCAAATGCTATCATTGCATAATTCAGATCCTTGCTGATGGTAAGAAATATTCCAAGTGTAACTAAACTCATGAATCCAAGACCGCCGGCCAGACCATCAATGCCATCAATAAGATTGAAAGCATTTGTAATACCAACAATGGCAACAACAGTAATAATGTATTGTGCCATTATATGTAATTCATTAATTCCAAACAAGCCACCAAAACTTGTAATACGAATGCCTGATACAGCCAGTAATGAAGCAACACCTGCTTCTATCACTAATTTATAACGGGCTGCCAGATCTTTTAGATCATCCATAATTCCAACCCCAAATAAAAGTATCATGGATAGAAAGAAAGTGATAATTGAAGGATGATTATAGAATTTAAACCAAAATAAAAGTGACACCATCATGCCCGCAAAGATCGAAATGCCACCAAATGTCGGCGTGGGAACTAAATGTTCTTTTCTTGCATTGGGCCGGTCAAAAAGTTTAAACCGTTTCACCATAAAAATTACCGGTGGAATAAAGATCAATGTAAGCACAAACGCCATTACATAAGTGAGAAGGCCAAATTTGAAATCGGAAAAATCCAGGGAGACTTGCAACAGGCGGAAATGGTTATTCATTGGTTTCGGTCTTTTTCAGGATAAATGGATATGTAAAAATAAAACGAATTTATGTGCATTTTTATTTTTTTTAGCAACTTCTTTTAAGTCTTATGAGCATACTAGTCTTAAAACGGAATAGTACATTTGTTCAAAAGGGAATTATACCTGCAAATACTGACATATTAAACAGCCCTATAGAATATCTTAAAGGAGTTGGTCCTCAGAAGGGAGAATTGTTGAAAAAGGAACTGAACATTTATAATTTTAATGATCTTCTCAATCATTTCCCTAATCGTCATGTTGATAAAACTAAAGTGAACTTAATACGGGAAATTGACCCATCAACAGATTATATACAAGTAGCCGGCAGCTTACATAACATAGATATTATCGGAATAAAAAGTGGCAGGCGAATGGTGGCAACTCTGCGTGATAAAACCGGGACATTGGAGCTTACCTGGTTCCAGGGAATTAACTGGATCCAAAAGATCTTGCAACCAGGTGAACAATATCTTGTTTTTGGAAAAGTAAGTTTTTTCCAGGGACGACTTCAAATTGTACATCCAGAAATGGAATTGCTAACAACAGAAAAAAAAGATGGCAAATCTTTTCTCGAGCCTATTTATCCGACTACAGAAAAATTGAGATCAAAAGCACTTGGCGGAAGGCAAATTAGTAAGCTTACAGAAGCGCTGATGAAATTACTGACAGAAAGAAATGTTCCTGAAAATTTACCGGATGATATTTTAAATAATCTAAAACTTGTAAACAGGTTCAGGGCTTATTCTCAAATTCATTTTCCCGCTAACATGCAAGAATATGACGAAGCAGTCAAACGGTTGAAGTTTGAAGAATTATTTATAGCACAGCTCAGGGTGGCAAGATTAAGATCACAGCGTCATCGTTTTTCGAAAGGAGTTGTTTTTGAAAAAGTCGGTGACCTCTTTAATACATTTTATACAAAGCATCTTCCTTTTGAACTAACCGGCGCACAAAAAAGAGTGATCAAAGAAATAAGAAAAGATACAGCTACCGGGAAACAAATGAATCGTTTATTACAAGGCGATGTTGGAAGTGGTAAAACAATGGTTGCTCTACTTACAATGCTAATAGCTGCGGATAATGGTTTTCAAAGTTGCCTGATGGCACCCACAGAAGTGCTGGCGCAACAGCATTATAATAATCTCACTTTTTTCTTAAAAGGCATGCCTGTTGAAATTGGATTATTAACGGGCTCAACAAAAACGGCAGGTAGAAAATTGATCCAACAAAAATTAGACGATGGCTCTTTACAAATTCTTATCGGTACTCATGCAGTAATAGAAAAAGCCGTACAGTTTAAAAATTTGGGAATCGGGATAGTTGATGAACAACACAAGTTTGGCGTAGCGCAAAGAGCAATGCTCTGGGAAAAAAATCAAACCCCGCCTCATATACTTGTTATGACAGCCACTCCAATTCCACGAACATTAGCAATGACCGCTTATGGCGATCTTGATTATAGTGTTATTGACGAATTACCGCCGGGCAGGCAGCCAATTACTACTGTTCATCGTTATGAAAAAGACCGATCGAAAGTGATGAGTTTTATAAAAGATGAGATATCCAAAGGCCGGCAGATCTATATTATTTTTCCGTTAATAGAAGAGAGTGATAAAATGGATTACGAAAACCTGATGAAAGGTTATGAAAATGTGAAAGCATGGTTTCCCGAACCCAGGTATTGGATAAGTATGGTACATGGCCGGCAAAAAGCAGAACAAAAAAATAATAATATGCAACGATTTATTACTGGTGATACGCATATTATGGTTTCCACTACCGTTATAGAAGTGGGGGTGGACGTCCCCAATGCCAGCGTAATGATAATAGAAAGTGCCGAAAAATTTGGATTATCTCAATTACATCAATTGCGGGGAAGAGTGGGTCGTGGAGCGGATAAAAGCTATTGTATTTTATTGACTGGACAAAATATCGGTAATGATGCAAGAGAAAGGATGAAAATAATGACATCTACGAGTAACGGATTTATAATTGCGGAAAAGGATCTGGATATGCGTGGACCCGGCGACATTGAAGGAACAAGGCAAAGCGGTGTATTAAACTTTAAGCTGGCAAGTATAGTCCAAGACAGACCTTTATTGGAAGTGGCGCGACGTTTTGCAGAAGACATAACGGATACTGATCCTGAGTTGAAATCGGTAGAAAATTTACGAATCAGGAAATACCTTGAAATAATTCAAGGTAAAACTGCCTGGAGCCGTATATCTTAACATAAGTTTTAAAATTTTTCCATTGTTTTTGGTAAATTGAAAAAAATATAACCATTGATCCGTTATCGTTACATAGCCCTTTTTTTGCTTATCCTATCAGTAACAGTTAAGGCCCAAAATATTGAGTTCATAGAGAATAAAGGTCAATGGGATAATCATGTAAAATTCAGAAGTGAAGTTCCCGGAGGAAGCTTTTTTATCCGTAATGGTGGTTTTACGGTTCTTCAACAAAATGAAGAGGATTTAAAACAAGTAAAAGAATATATACATGGTCATGGAAATGATCAGAATAAAAGAAGCTCGCCTTTGGTTTTGCGTTCACATTCATACGCAGTAGACTTTGCAGGGGCATCAGATAATATTGAATTAATTCCTGATAAACTATTAGAATATTACAATAATTATTTCATCGGCAATGATCCTTCCAAATGGGCCAGCAACTGTAAAATTTATCAAGGCGTTACTGCAAAAAATATTTATCCGGGTGTTGATGTTCGTTTTTATACTGATAAGGGCAACATGAAGTATGATATCATTGTAAAACCGGGAGCTGATATAAGCAAAATCGTATTGCGTTATGCAGGCGCCGAAAATCTTGAAGTAAGAGACAAGCAACTTGTTATTAAAACCTCTGTGGGTGATGTTAAAGAATCGGATCCATATACATATCAGTATGAAAATAATCAGCGTAAACAGATATCAGCAAAATATGTCCTAATAGGAAAAGAGATCAGGTTTGATGTAAAAAATTATAACCGTAACGAAGTCCTTATTATAGACCCGACATTAATTTTTAGCTCTTTTACTGGAAGCATCGGTGACAACTGGGGTTTTACTGCAACCTATGGACCAGATGGAAGTTTTTATGGTGGTGGTATTAATTTAAAAACGGGTTATCCGGTTACCACGGGGGCATTTCAAACTAATTGGGCTGGAGGTAATGGTGGTACTAACGCTTTTGATATAAGCATATCAAAATTATCACCTAATGGTACTTCAAGAATTTATGCAACATATCTTGGCGGCTCAGGTAATGAGCAGCCACATAGTCTTGTAGTGGATGGAGCTGGAAATTTAATAGTTGCCGGCCGTACAAACTCACCAGACTATCCGGTTACCGCCGGTGGGCAGATTGGTGCTGGCGGAGGTTTTGATATTGTAGTTACAAAATTAAATGCTACCGGATCAGCGCTGATCGGTTCTAAAAAAATTGGTGGTACAGGCGATGACGGGGTCAATATTGCAGTTGAAAGTAATAGTTCATTGCAACAGAATTATGGTGATAATGGAAGAAGTGAAGTGATCGTTGATGGAGGAGGAAATATTTATGTGGCTTCTTGTTCCAGGTCTACAAATTTTCCCACAACTGCCGGTTCTTTTCAACCCAATAACGCGGGTACCCAGGATGCTGTCGTATTGAAATTTAATGCAAGTGTTTCGCTTTTATTTGCAAGTTATCTTGGTGGCGGTGGTGATGACGCTGCATATGTCCTTTCTTTGGCGCCTAATGGCGATATCTATGTTGGCGGAGGCACAGCAAGTACAAATTTTCCTGGTACTTCAGCTGGAGTTATAAATTCAACTAACCAGGGCCGTATTGATGGATTTGTATCTATTATATCAAATAATGGTATTGCTGTTATAAGGTCAACTTATGTTGGTACTGCAGGCGATGACCAGGTATATGGTGTTCAGTTTGATAAATTTGGTTTTCCATATATATGTGGCCAAACAAGAGGCAATTGGCCTATAATAAATGCAGCATATAGCGTTGCCGGTGCACCTCAATTTATTGCAAAGTTGAAGCCTGATCTTTCTGCTTTTATTTATTCGACCAGGTTCGGCAAACCATCAGGAGAGCCCAATATTTCAATTACAGCATTTCTGGTTGACAATTGCGAGAATGTATATGTATCCGGTTGGGGAGGGGTAGTTGATGGGCAGTTCAAATCATCATTAACTACTGGATTGCCAGTCACCTCAGATGCTATTCAGTCTACAACTGACGGCAATGATTTTTACTTTTTTGTTTTAAAGAAAAATGCAACTACTCAATTATTTGGAAGTTTCTGGGGGCAGAATGGAGGACTTGCTGACCATGTAGATGGCGGCACTAGCCGTTTTGACAAACAGGGTGTGATATACCAGGCAATATGTGCAAATTGTTTCGGAAGTGCAGTATACACTACTACACCCGGTGTTGTAGGACCAATAAACGGAACAACACTTCCAAGCGGAACCGTAACAGGATGTAATCTTGCGATGCTGAAAATTTCATTTGACTTTGCGGGTGTAGATGCCGGTCTTCAATCAATGATCAATGGAGTGCGAAGAGATACGGCAGGTTGTGCTCCTCTTACTGTTGATTTCATTGATACCGTTGCAAATGCTGTAACATACTACTGGTACTTTGGTGATGGTTCTTCACCCAATCCAGTTATTACTACCGTTCCGAATACAAGTCATACATATAATTTACCCGGTATATATCAAGTAATGCTGATCGCTGAAGATTCTACTACATGTAATATCCGTGATACTGCCTATCTCCATATCAAAGCTGGAAATCTTCCTGCAATTCTTGATTTTGATCCGGTGAAATTAGCGCCATGTGATTCTTTGAAATACCGGTTTGATAATTTATCTACTACATCACCACTACGACCATTTACAAATACTTCTTTCACTTGGGATTTTGGTGACAACTCGCCAACGATAATTGCAGGATTGGCTCCTGTTTTCCATTCATATGCTTCACCTGGAACTTATACGGTAAAACTGACCATTGTTGATACCGCATATTGCAATGCACCGGATACTTTGAAAAAAACTATAAGGATAGCTCCATTGGTCGTAGCGCAATTTGAAACGCCGCCAACCGGATGTGCTCCTTATTCTGCGAAGTTTACCAATACATCAATCGCGGGCCAATCATTCATTTGGGATTTTGGTGATAACACAACAAGTACTGACATAGATCCTGTTCATATTTATAATACACCGGGGCTATATACAATTACATTAATTGCCAATGATCCGAATACTTGTAATTTGGCAGATACAACAACGACTACCATAAATGTTTTTCCGATCCCTGTTTCCAATTTTACTTTTTCACCTGATCCACCGGTAGAAAATACGCCAACATCATTTAACAACCTTGCATCACCTGATGCAGTAAAATTCAAATGGCTATTTGGTGATGGGGATAGTTTGCTGACAAACTCTAGATCGCAGGTAAAACATCAGTATAATGCAACAGGTACTTTTAATGCATGTCTTGTCGCTATAAATTCTGCTGGCTGCGCTGATACTCTTTGCCAGGATGTGAGAGCTGTTGTCGTGGCATTAGTAGATGTGCCAAATGCTTTTACACCGCAACGTGGTGATGTTAACAGTGTAGTTTATGCCAGGGGTTTTGGTATAACAAAGATCAGGTTCATAATTTGGAATCGCTGGGGACAAAAAGTATTTGAAACAAGTGATAAGAATATAGGCTGGGATGGAAAATACAAAGGCGTNATACAACCAATGGATGTTTATGCATATACGCTGGATGTTGAGTTTTTTGATGGAACTAAAGCAATCAAAAAAGGTGATATATCNCTAATCAGATAAATCTTAATTTNCTAAGAGGCAAATGTGAAAATGAAAATTAGAATTTACATANTGTTTGGGGTTTGGATCCAGATANCTATCGGGATGTTGTGGAGTAATTCTATTCATNCACAGGATCTGCATTTCTCTCAATTCATGAATTCACCACTTACAACTAATCCTGCTAATACTGGGTTTATTCCCGGTGGCGATTACCGTGTAGGAATTAACTATAGGAATCAATGGTCAAGCGTGATGTCAATTCCTTATAAAACAATGAGTGCTTTTGGAGATGCTCAGCTTATGCAAAACCAGGATAACACTGGTTGGATGGGTGTTGGTGGAGTGATTTTACGTGATGTAGCAGGCAGTGGCAATCTTACTTCTACAAAAATTTATGGCTCGATCGCCTATCATCAAATGATAAATGCGGGAAGCCTCATAAGTGCAGGTTTTAATGTTGGATGGTCCAATAAACAGATCAATGTAAGTAACCTCAAATTCCCGGATCAGTTTGATGGACATTTTTTTGATAATAAGCTTCCCACTTCTGTAGTATTGGCGAATAACAATATCAATTATCTCGATATTCAAATGGGTATGAATTATGCCTATTTTCCCAATGATAAAGTTTATGTGAATGCTGGTTATTCAGCACATCATGTAAACAGGCCAAGAGAATCTTTCTTTGATCAAACCTCCGGAGTTGATAACAGGATAGCGGTAAGGCATATAGGTTTTTTAAATGGAAGTTTTTTGGTAAACAATCAATGGCTTATTAACCCGAACATTTATTTTACAACGCAGGCAAAATCATTTGAAATGGTAATTGGTATGAATGCACATTATGATCTGTCTGGTGACGGCGCTTATCAATTGATCGGCGGGTTATACTATCGACATCAAGATGCTTTTATTCCAATGGTGGGTCTTCAGTGGAATGATATTAGGGCAACATTTACTTACGATGCTACTATTTCAACATTAAAAAATTATAACAATGGCCGTGGCGCTTTCGAATTTTCTTTGATCAAAGAAGGATTGTTTGATACTTACAATGGTGACAAGCGCCAAAGCATGTGCCCCAGCCTCCGCAATAAAGCTTATTGACCTGTTATATCAGGACGGTAACCCTGAAACTATTCTTCGAAAGAATAAGATATATCATACTGATATTAGTTTTATCATATTAATGAATTATGCGATTTTTGCTCATAACGAAAGCTTAGTATGGATACAAACGTAAAATCGGGACTTACAGCAGAGATCATAAACGAGTTTAAAACTATTGTTGGTGAAAGCTTTGTGTTGTATGATGATGAAGTGTTGAATCATTATGCACATGATGAAACAGAGAACCTTCATTATTTACCCGATGTAGTTATTAAGCCAAGAACAACACAGGAGATCAGTGCTTTGATGAAAATTTGCAATGCAAAAAAGATCCCTGTTACTCCAAGAGGCGCCGGCACTGGTCTAAGCGGTGGCGCATTAGCACATCTTGGAGGTGTTGTATTGGCAATGGAAAGAATGAATTTAATTCTTGACATTGATGAAAGAAATTTACAAGTAACAACAGAGCCCGGCGTTATTACTGAGGTTTTACAAATGACGGTAAAAGAAAAGGGCTTGTTTTATCCGCCTGACCCTGCAAGTCGTGGTTCCTGTTTTATAGGAGGAAATATTTCTGAAAATAGTGGCGGTCCAAAAGCTGTTAAGTATGGNGTGGTAAAAGATTATGTATTGAATCTNGAAATNGTTTTGCCTACCGGNGAAATAATATGGACCGGCGCAAATGTTTTAAAAAATTCTACCGGATATAATTTCACTCAATTGGTTGTCGGTAGTGAAGGAACATTAGGTATTGTAACAAAAATTGTTTTGCGCCTGATCCCTCATCCAAAACATGATCTTCTGATGCTGGTTCCATTTAAAAAATTGGAGCAGGCAAGCGAGGCGGTGAGTGCTATATTCAGGGCGGGATTTGTTCCTAGTGCATTAGAGTTAGTGGAAGTTGATGCATTAAAGATCGTAAGCAAATTTGTAGATAGTAGCGCTGTGCAGATCAGTGACGATATCGAGGCTCACCTGATCATTGAAGTAGATGGCAATAACATGGAGATCCTGATGAGTGAAATGGAAGCGATCAGTGAAATGCTAACTCAATATGATACAGGTGAAATTTATTTTGCAGATGATGCACAGCAAAAAAATGAGTTGTGGAAATTAAGAAGAAGAGTTGCTGAAGCAACAAAACTTGCTGGCTATACGATCGAAGAAGATGCTGTTGTGCCAAGAGCAGAATTGCCGGCACTCATTCGTGGTGTAAAAGAGATCGGTGCTAAATATAACTTCAATGCTGTTTGTTATGGTCATGCAGGCGATGGCAACCTTCATATTCGTATTCACAAAGAAGGAACGCCCAATAGTTTTGGCGATGCAGAAATGACAGAGAGCCTCCGTGCATTATTTGAATTAGTAAAAGGACTTGGCGGAACGATCAGTGGTGAGCATGGAATTGGGCTTATTCAAAAAGGGTTTATGGATATCATGTTTGAACAAAAACATCTTGACCTGATGCGGCAAATAAAAAAGGTATTTGATCCAAATAATATTCTGAATGCAGGTAAAATATTTTAACGATTTAGTTTTAAGCGTACCCAAACAAATGGAATTAAATTAGCATATATTAAAAACCTTATTATGAGATCCAAATTGATCGTCTTCATTTTCATTGCTTCAGTAATTTCGATGGATACAAAAGCACAAGAGAAAGAGGAAAAAGAAAAAGTCCCTTTTAAACAAAATCTATTTACAGGTGGCACCATTTCACTTGCATTTTATTCCAATACTTTTCTTATAGGCGGCAGCCCTGTGCTTGGTTATAGTATTACGAATTGGGCCGATCTTGGAATTGTTATCAATTACAATTATACTGTTTACAGGGATTATTATGTTTTTGATGACCGGTTAAAGCAGAACAATTTTGGGGGAGGTCCATTTGTAAAACTATATCCTCTCCGTTTTATTTTTGCACAGGCACAATACGAGTATAATTTTTTAAAAGTAAAATACATTCCACCAACTAATGGTGGGGTTCAACAAAAAGATGACCTGGAAGCCAAGAGCTTTCTTATAGGTGGTGGTTACACTACTGGCCGAATGGGTAGAGGAGGAGCTCCGCATTATTATCTTGCAATATTGTTTGATATACTACATGAACCCGGTTCCCCATATACCGATGCCTATGGAAGAACAATTCCAATTATAAGAGGGGGTGTTCAGATCCCTTTATTTCAGGGTAGTGGAGGAAAACAACCCAAAAATATTAATTATTAATTGAGGTATTGAAGTAATTGTTCGGGTTCATCCAAAACAGTAATCCTTTCCAGGACACTTTCATAAAGAAAACCTTGCTTTTCCATTTGCTGAATATGTTTCAAAAGAAAATCAAAAAAATTATCTGAATTAATGATATAAATTTT
>Ga0065712_10068293_pt1 | contig 12113 bp, 13 predicted proteins | sample MisRhiReplicate1_FD_59099 | JGI IMG/M metagenome (GOLD analysis project Ga0065712, IMG submission 59099) | Miscanthus rhizosphere microbial communities from Kellogg Biological Station, MSU, sample Rhizosphere Soil Replicate 1: eDNA_1 v3... | ecosystem: Host-associated > Plants > Roots >...
GCCTCAAGCAACACACCGATCTCGATGGTCTGGCTGGCGATATCGCGCAGGGTGGTGAGGTCTTCCATCTGCCGCGTGACGTGGATCTGCACGTCACGGAAATACGGGCGCATGTTCTTGTCGATAAACGGGAAGCTCAGCTTCTGCAGTTCCTGGCTGATCTCCACCATCGGCGCCACATAGCGCTTGAGTCGCAGCACGTCGCGGCGCAGGCCATGGATCTTCTGGATATCGCGCTCGCTCAGCGAGCTGCACAGCACGTTGTGCTCCAGTTCATCGATCTCGGCGTGGATCGCCTCGCTGACCGGCTGGTAGTTCTCGGTGACAAAATCCAGCAGGGCATAGAGTACGAAATCTTCCCCATGCTCCAGCAATAGCGGCCGAGCCTCACAGCGTTGCCGAACAAAGCCGTAGGACGCCGAATGGCCGTTACGCGCAGTGATGATGTAGCCGTTGCCGGCGAAGATATGGGTCTCGATAAACTCCAGCTTGCCGTTCTCGCGCACCGGTGAATAGGTGACGATAAACAGTGCGTCGCCGAAGGTTTCCAGCTTGGGGCGGCTGTGTTTTTCCAGGGCATCTTCGATGGCCAGTTCATGCAGGTTGAACTGGCGTTGCAGGTTGGCCAGCTCCTGGGCGTTGGGCTCTTCCAGGCCGATCCACACAAAGTGCCCGGGTTTGGCGGCCCAGGCCGCGCCTTCGTCGAGGGTGATATCAGTGACTTTCTTTCCGGCGCTGTACACGGCGGCCGCAACAACTCTACCCATGGTGCTGATCACTTCTTATTAGGAGGACAGGTGTTGGGCAGCTTAGCTTGAATGACGTTCCGTTGCGGCGTTTGCAGGTGCTCGCTTTTTGTGACGAGCAAGCTTGTTTGCGTGGGGGGCCAGGCCCCTCGGAAGGTGTTCAGGCAGATTGCACGTCGCGATCCATCGCAGCAATGCACTCATCCATCTGCGCCTGACAGGTCTGCATCAACTGCGGGATGTCATCCGAAGTCAGGCCCGCAGTAGGAACCGGCGGCAACGAACGTATGAGCACATCACCGCTGTTCCAGCGATTGAGCTTCATATGGGTGACGTAATTGCTGACACACACCGGCACGATGGGCACGCCAGCGGCGATGGCCATATGAAACGCGCCTTTCTTGAACGGCAACAGGCCTTTGCCCAGGTTGCGCGTGCCTTCCGGAAACACCCAGATCGACGTGTCCTGATGCTGCAACGTATGAGTGGTGGTGAGCATCGCGCGACGTGCCTTGTGCGCATTGCCGCGGTCGATCAGCACATTGCCCGCCAGCCAGAACAACTGGCCGAACAGCGGTACCCATTTCAGGCTCTTTTTGGCGATACACACGGTGCGATGGGGCACCACGGTGCCCAGCACAAACAGGTCATAGTTGGACTGGTGGTTGGCGATGATCACACACGTACCAGGCTTGTTGCGCAGGGAGTCGACATCGGTCTTCACCTTCAGGCGCAGGATCCACATGGCTGGCAGCGCATAGAGACGCGCGCACAAGCGGCTGTTGTCCGGGTTGAACGGCCGGCAGGTCCCGAGCAGCACGCCCAGTACACCGGCCACCATAAAGTGCAGGCCCATCAATAACATGCGTAACAGAAAAAGCATCGACACGGCCCATCGGGATAAAAGGTGGCGCAGTGTACGGATGTGCACTGAGTTCGGCAATTACCCGTAAAGAGGTAGGAGATAGGCGATGTTTAAGCACATGTTTCAACATGTGCCGATATAGGCAGGCTAGAGCGGCTAAAGATGTTTCGGATTCATTTGTACGAAAAAGCCCGACGCAAGGTCGGGCTTCGATGTTTCGGTTGTAGGGCTTAACTCAGGATATGCCCCTGATCCTGGATGATTGCCTCATCCAACGCCTCCAGCAGCGCCTTACGCACCTTCAGCTTGGTGTGCTTATGGGCGTTCATATTCAGCTTCTTCAACTGACGTGCCGCTTCCAGCGCCGCCGCCTGCAGCTCTTCAGGTGCCACCACCTTGTCGAGGAAACCGGCCTGCAATGCGCCTTGCGGGTCAAACATCTCGGCATTGATCACCGACCGATGAAACGCCGACTTACGCAGACGGTCCCGCGCCAGCTCGATACCGGCGTGGTGCATGGTCATGCCGATCGCCACCTCATTCAGGCCAATGCTGAACGGGCCTTCCACCCCAATCCGATAATCCGCCGACAACAACAGGAACGCACCCTTGGCCACCGCATGCCCAGGGCACGCCACAATCACCGGGAACGGGTGGGACAACAGGCGACGCGCCAACGTCGAACCCGACGTCACCAGGCCGATGGCTTCTTTAGGGCCGGCTGTCATTACCTTCAAGTCATAACCACCCGACAGGATCCCCGGCGTGCCGGTGATGATCACCACCGCCCGATCTTTCTCGGCCTGGTCCAGCGCTGTATTAAACGCACTGACCACATCCGGAGAAATGGCATTCACCTTGCCGTTGCTCAGGGTCAGGGTCGCGATACCGTCTTCGAGGTGGTAAGCAATCAACTCACTCATGACGCGGTTCCTTGTAGGATTTGTTATAGAGAGGCTGTTTATAGCGGCGCATGCGCAGACGTTACCCACCACGCCCGCCCCGGTAAAGCGCCGTGACTGACTACCCAGTCAGACTTTCCCCGCAGGGAGAGCACTGGAAGGCCTGGGGCAGGGCGCAACACCGACCCCAGACACAGGCCGCCCATGCCCAAGAATGGCAGAATCACCACCCCTCGCCGGGCACATCCCGGCATACCCATCTAACCGCATGAAAATTCTGAAAAAAACCTTTGCCATCAGAAAGGCTTTCGACTACATTAGCGCGCCTCGACAGACTGAACTGGTTTGACGAGATACGGTGAAGTGTCCGAGTGGCTTAAGGAGCACGCCTGGAAAGTGTGTATACAAGAAATTGTATCGAGAGTTCGAATCTCTCCTTCACCGCCAAATTTGAAACGACTAAACCCCTGAAAACGTTAAAGTTTTCAGGGGTTTTGTGTTTTCAGGGGATGAAAAAGAACTCATATGGGAACATTCGTGGGAATGACGGCTGCTACTGAGAGTAAAGGTAGAGACTGGATGATTGATCCCGCGATGCAACCCCCTCGCATCGGTCTGCATGCGTTTGTCAGATGGCTCAAAAAAAAATTGCAGAATGGTTCGAGTAGGAGGCTGCGGCCTCGTCGATATTTCGAATCCCTCCTTGGACTTATGGGTGCTATCAGAATGCCATGAAAGAAGTTAAAGTCACCTCCGACACTTGATACTGCACCTAAACAAGGAGATGTGATGAAGCTCAGAATAGATAGCATTCATGGTCATGGAGATGCGAGCGAAGAGCGTGTGTTAATGACGGTGGTGGAAGACTGCACACTCAACCGCTACATGGTTGCAGACACGACATATACATCTTCTGGGAAGCTCTCAAATAAGCATCGTCATACGTATTGGTTCGGCCCTGTCGAAGCAAAGAAAGGCGAGCGAGTCGCGCTCTACACCAAGAAAGGGAAGTACTCTAAATCGGTTCACGCTGGTGTCACTTGGCATAAGTGTTACTGGAACACCGGTTCACCCATTTGGAATGATGACGGGGATGCGGCGGTTTTGTTTGAAATAAATACATGGAAAACGACGCGTGTAAAACCGACGTCTTGAATGGCCACGTTTGATCTAAGCGCTACAGACGTAGCGCTTGCTCTAGTATTGCAATAACGTCTGGTCCATCTTCATTGATCCACGTCCCATAGTGCTGCCGGATCATATTCGCACTGGTATGCCCCATCTGCTCCGCGATCCAGTCAACCGAAGCCACACCAGTGGTGAGCAACTGACTGGCGTAGGTATGCCGACACTGACCTGGCCCGCGATAGCGAACGCCGGCCGCTTTCAAGTGTGCTTTGAAGAACCTGTCCCTCACGACAAAGTCGCTGACGTGCGGCACGCCGCTCTTTGTGTTCAGAAATACAAAGTGCAGCTTTTGCTTGCGGATGGTCTTGTTGTCCCGCTCGACGACGTCGACCGTGTCAACGGTCTTGAGCTGGTTGATCGTGTCCAACTTGCGTAGGGCATCCCAGGCAGGCTCCAGCAGACGCACCTTGCGAGTAGAGCGCCGGGTTTTCGTCACGCGATAGGCTCCCCGCACCTTGGATCGGCGGAAAGTCACTGTCCCCTGTTTCAGATCGACATCCTCCCATGCCAGGGCAATAGTCTCCGACACCCGCGGCCCTGCCCAAATCATGAACTGCACCATCAGCAGCTCCTGAGTACGATTGGTCGGTGTTTCGAGGATCTGCTTGATTTCGGCCCTGGTGAACGGATCCGGCGCCTCTGGATCGGGCAAACGCACGAATAACCCTTCAGTTGGGTCGTGCGCGACCTTCTTCCGGGTGCGGTACAGCCGGAACACCTGGCGCACATTGCTGATGATGTCGCGGATGGTTTTGTTCTTCAGCCGCTTCGACAGCGGCCCCTGAATCCACTCCTGCAGGTCCAAGTGGTCAATCTGATCGATCTGAACGTCACCCCAGCGCGGCCGCACATGGACCTCAGCCTTGTTCTTGTACCCCCGGAAAGAGGTCGCGGCCACGCTGTTGCTCTTGATGGTCAACCATAGGTCCAGGTAGTGCCCGAAGCTGTTCTCGGCCAATTTGGTCGACTCGGGAAAGTGCCGGCGGTAATCGAAGGTGCCGGCCTGTATCTCGTATTCGATGACTGTGACCAGGCGCTTTGCATGCTCGCGGTTGGCCGGTGTGTTGCCTCCGGGCACCAGCTCCCGGCACAGCTCGCCATTGAAACGAAAATAGACTCGTACCGAATTGCCACGGGCCTCTACGCCATCTGCCATATGCGTCCCCACGCGATGTATTGAAAGCTTCTGCCAACAGGAAGAAAAAAGGCCCGTCGCCGGGCCTTATGTATTGCGGTTTTTAGTGTTGCCGATCACTGCTGGCGAAGTAACCAGAACAGGCCGGCACTTTTTCTAGGTGCTGGTGTGGCACCGGCTTGGGCTTCCTCGGCCCGACGCTTGGCGTTGAGCGCCTGACGCGCTTTGCTGCACTTCTGGTGGTTGCCGTGGGCACGGGATCTGTTGCACTGGTCGCACATGCCGGTTAGGTCCAGGTTCCAGGGGAAGGATTTTCCGTTGTTCATTGCGCCCCCCTTACATCCGAAACGATTGATGAATAAAGGTTGGCCGGGACACATGCTCAGCGGGTTCCGCGGCGTCGGATTGGATTTCACAAACGAAGCGATGTCGCCCCCGATTGGGCGCGGTAAGTGCCTCAGTGAGGTCAGGTACGACATCAATGCATCTCTCGTAAGCGTGAGGTCCGCTCCAGCTATCAGCCTTTACCACCTGGCAATCCGCTCGAGTCGCATCCGTGCACAGGTAAAGCAGAAGGAACACGGTCATACGCCAACCTCCTGCTGAGCCACGCTCAACGCAATCGCCACCGGCTGCACCCAAATCGACACGTTGTTGAGCATGAACGTCTCCCCCGCCTCGGAAAGCAGCAGGGTCATGCCGAACACATCCGCCATCGCCCTTGCTGCTGCGCGCGGCACCGCGTTGCCTATCCGCTCCCGATGGTGTCCGTCGTTGATGCCGTCCAGCCGGAAGACCCCCGCCTGTTCGATCTTGCGAACGCGCTGCATCCGCTCGATCTCATGGGCGGTGTGCGGATCTGCTGACCAGTGGTCCTCTGGATCAAACAGCGATTGCAACGCGGCCAGCTCCAGGGTGGTGAACGGTCGGTGCCAGGTGCCGTCGAGGCTGGTGATCATGCAGGTCAGCCGGTCGTTGGACGCTGGCATGCGCTGGTCGGCAACCGACCACCGGCCGTTGTCGTGACAGGCGCTGGCGGACACGGCGCCTGCCGGCGTTTTGTAGTCGACCACTCCATAATGCCCGCCTGTCAGGTACGCATCGCCCTTGGTGCGCGACATGCCTGGGCGCGGGTCTGCGATCGATAAGGCCCCGCTGGTAACCTGTTGTGAGCCGGTCACGGTCTTGGCGTTCTCGCACCAGGGCGTTATCCGCAGCTTTTGGGTGCTGGCGTTCGGGTGCCAGTTTTTGTAGGTAGGATCTGCCACAGCGAAAGCGCCTTGCCCGGTGGTGCTGCCAGCAATGACGGTGCCGGCCGGCTTGCTGTAGTCGGTGACCAAGTACTTGCCGAAGCCCTTGGACGGTTGTCGAGGGTCGGCCACGGCCTGTCCGCCGGAGCTGGGCCCGTGCCCTGCGGTGACAGTGCCGGCTGCTTGGTTATTGCGAACTACCCGAAATACGTTGTTATGGCGCTCGCCGCCCATGCGTGGGTCTGCAACGCTGAATGTCCCTTGCCCTGGGCTGCGTTGGCCGGTGACCACGCCGCAGTGGCGGTTGTAGGGCAGCACACCGTACTGGGTGTATTCGAATTTACTGGTCGGACGAGGATCCGCCACGGAAAACTTGCCGTTCATGGGGCGGCTCGCACCTGCTACCACGCCGGCTGTATCTTCCCAATCGACAACCCCGAGTACGCCGTTGTGGTATTCCGGCACGATCACAAAGTCACGCAGGTGACCGTCCTTGATCGCAAACCGGCTCAGGCTGCGCCAATCCTTCCCGGCCTCCACCAGGGCCAAGCGTACCCAGGTTTTCCACTGCAACGCCGGCACCCGGTGCATAGGCCCCGCCTGATCGATGTCGCCGGCCAGCGGCATGCGGCTCAGCACGTCACCGACGGCGCGCAGGCTGCGTTTTTCCGGTTCGTACAAGAACGCCGGCACTTTCTCGACGTGCCTGGCCACCAGCAAGAAGCGCTTGCGGCTCTGGGCCAATCCGCCGATCTCACCGCAATCGTGGGTAGTTTCGGCCACCGCGTAGCCGTAGTGCCGGAGCAGTTTGGTGATCTGGTCCAGCAGGTACCTGCCACGCGTTGCTAGGCGCGGCACATTCTCGAACACGATCAGTGACACCGGGTTGTGCTTCCAGGCTTCGCACATCAGCCACACACAGCGCAACGTCAGCTCATTGAGCGCGCGGTACTTCGGCGTCTGGCTCATGGTCTCGGACAGCAGGCCCGAGGCCCCTTTGCAGGGGCTGCTGATGAACACTGCGTCCGGGTCTTCATTGCCGGCGGCGCGGCGCAAGTCCTCGGCCGTGGCTTCCTTCCAGCTGGCGGGTGGCTGCTGGCCGTGGAACGCGGTGAATTGCTCGCATGTGAACAGATCCATCAGCGTGCCAGGCACACCGGTCATCATCTGAAAGTCGCGCAAGCCGGCTGGGTCGACGTCGACACCGCCCAGGCAACGCCATTCAGCTTGCACGGGGCCCAGGACTGGTTTGGAGTCGCTGAAACCAGCGGCGCCGCTGCCAAGGCCGCAGCAGAGGTGGAAGTGGGTGAGGGTGCGTTTAAGCATTGGACACCTCGACTTCCTTCAACTTCGCCGCGCGTGCGGCCTGGAATTCGCTCGCCAGAATCTCAACCGCTCCGTCGATCCACCCACTCGACGGCTGCCCTGCCGCGACATTGGCGTGGTGTTCAGCTTTATTAATCTGGAAGCCCAGGTGAAAGTAGGCGGTGCCCTTGAGTTCAAACTTGATACCGCCACACAACCACAGGCTGCCGTTATTTACGCCGAGTCGATCCCAGTACTCGGTGCTGCTCAAGCGTTTTGGGCAATGCTCCTTCCACAGCGCGATGAGGCGCTCATGCTCGGCCCGAATGGCTGCTCTTTCCTCTTTCGGGATGCCTTTTCCTGGCTTGGCAGCAACTCGCAGTGCCCGATAACCTTGATCATCGGGACGGCACCAGTGCACATCTAGCTCGGCGCCACCACTGATTTTTACGCCGCCGGCGAAGTAGGAGTCGACATCACGCATCGGTGCGACCTTGCCGCCGAACAGTGAGCCGAGCACCGCCATTTGTGCGATGAGGATGTCCTTCTGAGCATAAAATTTGCGAACAATGGAGACGGCTGCCGGTTCGCTGGATTTGTAGAAAAATTCGGACATGATTACTCCCCTCCCTGTTCAGTTTCGGTAGGGACCGGATCTGTAGCCCAACCAAGGGCGCGTCGCAGCTTCATGAGGTCTAGGGCTTTCTGCGCTCGCTCAGCGATAAATGTCGGGTACGAGCAGTCGCCAGCGGCCAGATCTTCAACGAACTCTTCCAAGGCGTTCAGACCTGCCAGTTCATGGCCGCGACTCCACGAAACAACTTCACCGCCATCTACTTCTTTCGGCACAGCAGAACCTTGTGCCCCACGGATAACGATGGTGTCGTATCGCGGTGTGGTAGCCTCTACGTTGCCGCCTTTGGGTTGATTCACTTGCATGGTGCTTCTCCTTTGGGTGGTCGGTGTCGAGGGGTTGCAGCCCCTCGGCACCACCTTCTTATTGGCTTTCGCCGGGTGGGTTTTGCTTGCGCACCAGGTGCAGCAGCAGGTTTTCAAACTCAACCACCTCATCAGTTGCTGACTGCCATTCCAGCACTGCCTGGATCTGATCCCGGCTGCACTCAAGCACCAGAATTTCTTTGTCGCTTACCGCACGAACCTCCAGGATCGCTACCAGGCCGGCGGAGTCGTAGGCTTCGGCGTGAACGATCTTCCCGGACTCGTTAAACCAGTCCTTCAGCTCTTTCAGGTGCCGAAGGCGGTTGGTTTCGCCCTGTTGGCCGTCGCCGGTGATGACTTGTACGTGCATGGTGCTTCTCCTTTGGGTAGTTGATGTCGAGGGGTTGCAGCCCCTGCGATCGTTTTTTCAGGCCGGTTTGACCTGGTCCTGCTCAATGATTGCAACGACTTCGTCCCGGTCCTTTGCATAAGCGAAAGGCAGTTCTGCTCCAGGTCGGGTGACTGGGTAGCGCGCCTCTGGCAGCCGGCACTCGGCGACGGTGTAACCGCTGTCGGTGATCCAGCAGTTCTGCTGAATCTGGCCATCTCTGTTTCGTTTTACTGCCCACTTCATATCTGTGCCCTCCCAAGGCCGGTCCTGTAGTTACACGCCCTGGAATACCCAGCAGCGAATGGTTTTAGGCTTGTCGAATGCGTCGACCTGGCGCGCCGAGTTGATGGGCTTGTTCGACTCCAGAAACTTGGGTGATTTGCTCGTCTTCAGCAGGCGTTTAAGGTCGCTCAAAGGCGGGACCTGCTGCCTTTTATTGGCGGCCATCTCTACGAACTCGTTGAGGTTCACGGCGATCAGCCCATCGCGACGCGCATGGTTCAGCGCGGCTTTCTCGTCCATGCCATTGAGGAATTCGTACAGGTCCCAAAACTCGCGCACGGTGGGGTGGTCGGCGTTGATTGCCTGCTGCCGCTCCAGGGCCATGCGGCTGATTTCAGCGTGTGCGAGGGCCTTGCGGTGTTCACCGAGCGGCACGACACCGGCCAGTGCATCCACCAGGCTGCGCAATTGGGCGTGGTTCTTGGCGATACGCACGGTGCGCACACCGGGCTGGGCCAGCAGCTCCTGTTCGTAGCCGGAAGTGTTTTCTTCCATCAGGCGCATGGTTTCGGTTTCGCGTTGCAGCGCCTTGACCAGGAAGCCGCTGATGCTGTCCATCGGCATGCGCTCCAGCTGCTCGGCGTACTGCTTGGTCTCCGGCGTGTGGTGCTCACGTGTCAGGTGGACGTGGCAGATACGCTGCAGGATTGGCTCAGATGCGTTCACCGGGTTGTTTTGCGCAATCAGCAAGGCGGCGCGGAATGGCGGTTCGTGGGTGTCGTTTCCGTTGTTTTTCACGCCGGTGGAGCGAACGCTGCGGCCGTTGTAGGCGGTTTTAAGTTCGTCCCAGTCGAAGTGTTTAACCGGCTGGCCTTCCTTTTGTTCGCGCTCGGACTCGATCAGCACCACCGGCAAGTTGCTGACCTGCGAAAAGTTGCGCGCACGGCTGGCGGGGGTCGCTTTGGACGGGTCGAAGCCTTCGTAATCAGTACGCCCGACCGACTTCCACAGCAGTTCCACCAGGGTGGTCTTGCCCGAGCCGGCTTCGCCAACCAGTTCCAGGAACATCAGTGACTTGTGGATCTGGCGGATCTGCTCGGCGTGCAACGCGCCCAGCCACCAGGCCAGCACCACCAGCCCCTGCACACCAAAGCAGCGCCAATAGATGTCGAACCAACCTTCGTTGTAGGTATTGAGGTCGGTATTGATGTGCAGCACCGGCGACTGGCTCTGCGATTTGATGCTCAGTTTGCCCAGGTCGAAGAAGTCTTCCTTGTTGCGGACCTGCACCTTGCCGGCGTGAAAGGCCAGGTCGTTGAAGACGTAGGCGCCATGGTCGCGGCTGTAGCCGATCCATTCGATGGTGTTGACGGTTTTGAGGTTGTCGAGCTGGGGCGCCAGAATTCGTTTCAGCTGCTGGGCGCTGCCCTCAAACATCGCGCCATTGGAGACGTTGAGCAGACGATTTGCGAACTCGGGTGCCGACGTGAGTTGTTTGGCCGTGAACGTGCTTTTAATCGCCAGCCCCTGTGGGCGCTCGATGCGGAAGTAGTACCAGGCCTCATCGGTCAAGTCGTTGCGCATGTAATACAGCGCCTGGAAATTGCAGTTGGCGATGCTGGTCACTGACCCTGATTGGCGCAGAGCCTTGTAGCGCCGCTGTTCATCAGTCAGCAGTTGGTCTTCATGCCGCTCAGAGCTTTCCAGATCGCCCATGGCACGGTCGTACTTATCAAGGTCCAGCCGAAACCAGTACAGGCGCTTGCGGAACGTGAAGTTGAATTCCTTGCGCTCGTCGCGCAGGTAGATCAGGAACCCCTTTTCCTCTGCCGAATCAGCCAGCAGCAAGTCGCCGTGGTGGCGGGCTTCGTCGAGATCCTGCTCTATTCGCTCGGCACGTTTGTCATCGCCCTCGATCGGCTTCCAGCGCAGGTGCAGGTCATTCCAATCAACCTTTTTACCGTTGGGCTGCGGGATCACTGCCGCCTTGCAGGTGAAGCCCAGGTCACGGGCTTCTTTCGCCCAGCGGCGTATGTTGGCCTTGGCGACGGGCTCGTTATCCAGTGCCCACACCAGCAGTGGCAAGCGCTTGTCGGCGTCGTGACGCAGTTTGGCCAGGGCCTTGAGTGAGTCGATCGGGCAGGGGGCGCTGGACATCATCGACACGGCCGACACGTCGTTATGCAGCAACGCGATGGCGTCGAAGATGCCCTCTGTTATCCAGAGTTCGTCGACCTCCAGCAGGTCCAAGCTCGGCGGGCACCACCAGACGCCTTTGTAACCAGTCAAGCCTTCGCCGGTAGGGCGGAAGCGCGCTTTCATCTTGCCAAAGCGGTCTGGCCGATCGATCAGCCGTTCCCAGTACCCACCTTTTTCCAGGGCGAAACGCACCGTGGCACTGCCGATGTTCAGTCGACTGTCCCAGTAGTTTTCCTGGGTGAACCAACCGGCGATCAGCTCAAATTTGAATCCCCGTGCAAACTCCAGATAGGCGCGCGCAGTGGCAAGCGGGTTCTCCGGCGTTGACGGCGCGGTCTTGCTCCAGTCGTTGAACAGGTCGTCGTAAACGTCTTTTACATGTACACGGTGGTCGCACTTTTCCGGCCGTCCACAGATCAGTGTCCAGGGCGCGTTGTAGAAGGTGTAGAGGGTCTTCTGGCCGCAGGCAGGGCAAACGCCCTTACGCATATAGTCGGTGCCGCGCATGTGCTTGAGCTGGTAATCCCGCTCAATGCGTTGGATGACGTCGGCGCGCAGCCTTTCTTTCATTTCCATCGTGGCTTACTTCGCTTCGTCGAGGCTGTGTTTAAGGGCGCCAATCAGGCTTTTTCGTGCAGCCATCGCAGGGAAGGCCACCAGCAACGAGCCATGCCGCAAACCTTCGGGGATCATGCGAAAGCGGTCGTCATACCAGTGCTCGTTGAGCAGCACCGCGTACTGCGCACGTAACTCAACGAGCAGTGCCTCAGCGTGGTCGCGGGGCAGTTTTGCGGTGATGGCGATGTCGATTTCCATGGTCCACCTCGGATTTCGGGCAAAGCTCACCCAAACCCATTGGGAATGGGGCAGGGCGGGGGTTTTAAAAGGGAGCGTTACTGAGGGTGTGGCTTGTGTACGGTGCTGCGCTGGTCGAGTAGTTTTTGTGGCAGAAACCGAGCCGGTACCGGGAA
>Ga0065712_10068294_pt1 | contig 12109 bp, 10 predicted proteins | sample MisRhiReplicate1_FD_59099 | JGI IMG/M metagenome (GOLD analysis project Ga0065712, IMG submission 59099) | Miscanthus rhizosphere microbial communities from Kellogg Biological Station, MSU, sample Rhizosphere Soil Replicate 1: eDNA_1 v3... | ecosystem: Host-associated > Plants > Roots >...
TGGTGCTTTTGATCCGCGCAACCTCCCGCGGACCTGGCATTTACCGCCAAGAACGCGTCGGCAAGGATGGCCGGATTTTTACCATGTTCAAGCTACGGAGTATGCGGCTTGACGCAGAAGCACAGTCCGGTCCCGTGTGGTCGGCAACGGGAAGTGACGCTCGCGTCACCCGCCTCGGGTATTGGCTACGTAAACTGCACCTGGATGAAATTCCCCAGCTTTTTAATGTGCTGTGTGGAGATATGTCCCTCATCGGACCTCGCCCCGAGCGACCCGAGTTCGTGCGCGTATTGGCTGATAGCATACCTGGCTACATGGACCGCTTGCGAGTTGCACCCGGCATCACAGGGCTCGCACAACTCAACTTGCCTCCGGATACCGATCTCAATAGCGTTCGCCGCAAACTAGTTCTGGATTTGGAATACATTCAAACCGCCAGCCTCGTTTTCGACTTACGAATTTTCTTGTGCACGCTCCTTCACCTCATTGGGATGAAAGGGGGTACGGCAATGCGCGTGATGCGGCTGACCCGAAACGTTCACCTTGTGGAAGATCAGAAGTGCACAGACTCGGCAGTCACCGCTGAAGTAACTCCCGATTTGATTGCGACCAAAGTCGTGGCGGAGGAGGTCTTCAAACGAGCCGCTCCGGAACAGCGCATCCCGCCGCGAAAGCGGCCCCGTGACTCTGAAGAATTCGAGTTTCAAGTTGCCTCTCGGGGGTAAGGTCAGGACAACGTGCGGCGGGACCACATTGTCGCGTGAGGCGGCTTGTCAGATATTAGCATGGTTTTCAACGGCATTCTCAACGCGTTTACGGTCGACGTCGAAGACTACTTCCATGTCAGCGGATTCGAGCGGCACATCGCGCGACGTGACTGGGACAGCTACAACGGCCGCGTTGTGGAGAGCACTCGCAGAATCCTCGAGCTTCTGGAATCAAAGAGCGTGCGGGGGACTTTTTTCATTCTGGGCTGGGTGGCCCAAAAGTTTCCGGCCCTCGTTCGCGAGATTTACGAGGGTGGGCACGAACTAGCATCGCATAGCTACTGGCATCGCCTAGTTTACTCTCAAACTCCGGACGAGTTTCGACAAGATCTTCGCGACTCCAAATCTGCCATCGAAGACGCGGCTGGCGTAGCGGTTTCTGCCTATAGGGCGCCCAGTTTCTCGATTACTAGCCATTCGCTCTGGGCCCTCGATGTATTGGCCGAAGAGGGGTTTACGGTGGATTCAAGCGTCTTTCCCGTTAAGCATGATCGTTATGGTATTCCTGGTTGTAGTCCCGGAATCCACACAATCAGCACAACCGCCGGCAACATCGTTGAATTCCCAATGGCCACGGTAGGTTCAGCCCGTTGTGCCTTGCCGGTGGGTGGAGGTGGATATTTTCGGCTGTATCCCCTCTGGCTCACCAAGTACCTCTTAGAGTGGGTCAATCGTCGCGCACGAAGGCCGTTCGCCTTCTATATTCATCCATGGGAGGTCGATCCTGACCAACCACGGTTACGGGCAGGGTCCGCTCAGTCGCGCTTCAGGCACTACGTTAATCTGCAACCCACGATGGCGAAGCTATCGACACTTCTGAGCCAATTTCGCTTCGGGACGATTAGCGAATCCATTGCCCAGCATGAGCGTTCTACAGATTCCTGGCCACCAGAAGCCGGCCAGGCAACCGGGAATCCTGCGGCGGTCGCAATGGTAGATCGCTAGTTAGACCACGGATTCCATCTGCAAAAGCACCTTGACATCGCCGCAGTAATGGCAGTTTCCATCGATATCGGCCGTTCGGCTGGAAGTAGTTTGGAGGCCGAGGAGCAAGGTGCGAATGCGCATTGCCTCAAATCTCCTGTCATTTCAGTGATCATGCCCGTCCGCAATGAAGAGCGTTTCATCGCCCGCAGCCTCGACTGCTTGCTCGCGCAACATTATCCAGTTGGCAACTTCGAAGTGCTGGTGGTTGATGGCCGATCAGACGACCGAACTGTCGACATCGTCCGCCAGTATGCTCAGCAGCACGAGAACATTAAGTTGCTTGACAATCCGCGGCGCTGGTCGAGCGCCGCTCGCAACCTTGGTGTCCACCATGCCCGAGGAGACTTGTTGATTATCGTGGATGGGCACTGCGAATTGACCGACCAGGACTATCTCGCGAATTTGGCCGACGCATTCGGGAGGACCGGAGTCGATTGCCTTGGGCGGCCGCAGCCCCTCGATGTCAGCGGCGCGACCCCTCTCCAAAGGGCGATTGCCGCGGCCCGCTCCTCCCCGCTTGGGCATCACCCCGACTCCTTCATCTATGCCCAAGGTGAACGGGTCGTCCCTGCCAAGAGCGTCGCGGTTGCCTACCGCCGTTGCGTGTTTGAAAAAGTCGGCCTGTTCGATGAGTCATTTGACGCCTGTGAAGACGTCGAATTGAATCATCGCATCGATAAGGCCGGCTTACGTTGCTTGTTTACGGATCGAATCCGATTGCCCTACGAGCCCCGCGGCACCCTGAGCGGACTATTTCGCCAACTCGTACGGTACGGCCGAGGTCGAGTGCGATTGATGTGGAAGCACCCTGAGACATTCTCGCTACGTACGCTCATCCCGGCTTTGTTTTTGGCTTGGCTGGTTGCCGGATTGCCACTGGCATTTATAGTTCCCTCGTTTGCCTGGCTCTACATTGGATCGCTTGCCTTGTACTTTTTGGTCGTCGTCGGATTCTCGTGCGCTTCGGCCGTGGGCCAGGCACAGTTGCGGCTCCTTCCCTTGCTACCGCTTGTGTTCTTCACGATTCATTTGTCTGCGGGAAGTGGCATGTTGCTGGAAGCTATCTCGCCCCAAAGACGACCTGGTTCTTGATCGTGAACGGAATCCAGGACGGTAAGCAAGCCTGGTCTTGACGGACGGATCTCTGAAATGTCGGCCGAGAGACGGAAGTACCTACATGCAACGACTTAGGCCCCTGCTAATCATTGGAACTCGACCTGAGGCTATTAAAATGGCCTCGTTAATTCAGGAGTGCATCAACCGACCGCTCGATCTGGATCCAGTTGTTTGCCTGACAGGTCAACACCGAGAGCTTCTTGCACCTATTGTACAGTGGTTTAACATCACTGCTGACGATGACCTCGGCTTGATGACTCCAGATCAAACACTTGCCGAGTTGACCGCGCGATGTTTGACAGGGATTGACTCAATGATTCAGAAACATCATCCAGATTGCGTTCTAGCTCAGGGTGATACCACTACCGTCATGGTGGCTGCATTGGCGGCATTCTATCGACGCATCCCATTTGTGCATATTGAGGCAGGACTGCGCACAGGCACACTGAGTTCGCCTTGGCCAGAAGAGCTTAATCGGCGCATCGCCACAATCGCCTCAAATCTGCATTGCGCGCCAACCACTCGCGCTGCGGACGCCCTATTCGCCGAGGGTGTTAGTCCGGACCGAGTCCGGGTAACGGGAAATACCGTAATAGATGCCCTAATGTCAACGGTTGCTCGCCTGCGCGTCGAGGGCCACATTTGGCAGCACAAGCACGCTATTCTTGGCGATCGGAAAATGATCCTCATAACTGGACACCGCAGAGAAAACTTCGGCACCGGATTTAGGAATATATGTACGGCGATCTCTACTTTAGCACGACAGTTTGAGGAGATTGCCTTTCTTTATCCTGTGCATCTGAATCCAAACGTCAGGCGGCCGGTACATGAGGTACTTGGAAATGTGCCGAACGTATACCTTGTCGAGCCTGCGGATTATCCGGAATTCGTGTGGCTAATGACTCGTTCCCACATAATCCTTACCGATTCGGGGGGCGTGCAAGAAGAAGCACCAAGCTTACGCAAGCCGGTTTTAATAATGAGAGATACAACTGAACGTCCGGAAGCGGTTGAACTAGGTGGGGCGCTGCTTGTTGGCACGACCGTTGAATCGATTGTCAGTGAAGTTACACAGTTGTTGCACGATACCAGTCGGTATGCGACATGCCAACTTGATCACAACCCATACGGCGACGGACAATCTGCAAGTAGAATTATTGAATGGATTCTCGAGCAACCATGGCGCGGTCGCCAGCAGTTGTAATACACGCCTCAACCCGACTTCATTTCTACAAGTAATGATAACTGGACGTGATTTTGTTGTGCTATCGGATGATTGGCATGGCATGCCAACGTCTACGATTCACTTGTTTCGCCATATCTCAAAGACCAGCCGCGTTTTCTGGTTTCACGTTGTCAACCGCCTTCCTAACTTTACACGCGAGGATATTGGAAAGGTGATGCTTACTTTCGGACACTCATTGGGCCTCATGGGTAACGCCAAGAAATGTGCGGCAACCGATGATGAATCACGGGTAATTGTGACAACCCCTTTTATCGTTCCATGGTTCAAACGGCCCGTACGTTCATTCAATGCATTTTCTCTGCATCAGTCGTTTCAACGTTTGTCAAAGAAACACGGCATTTATAATCCAATTGTTGTTACTACTTGGCCGTCGACTGTCGATTTCATCACGCAACTCAATGCTTCGCCCACAATTTATTGTTGCGTTGATGAATGGACCGACTATCCGGGATTAAACTCTGCGGACTTCGCTCGGATGGAGAATTCACTGCTCGACAATATAGACGGGTTTGTGGCGACGAGCCGAGAACTGTTGACAAAATCTCGTTCCAACACAGCCTCTCTTTATCTCCCTCACGGCGTCGATGTCGACCATTTTTGCAAAGAGTCGTTTTCGCGCGTAGCGGTAATGGAAAAGATTCGGCGGCCCATTGTGGGCTTCTTCGGCCATATTGCGGAATGGATTGACGTCGACATTATTAAACGTCTTGCAACTAGATTTTCTGAGGTTAGTTTCGTATTGCTTGGTGCATCTACAATTGACATGTCCTGGACTGCGCAGTTTGCGAACATACACTATTTGGGCCGTGTGCCCTACGCGGAACTGCCGAATTACGCTCGATACTTCGATGTCGGCCTGATTCCGTTCGTAAGAAACAAGCTTACAGAAGCGGTGAATCCTCTCAAGCTGATGGAATACTATGCTCTCGGGTTGCCGGTGTTGGCAACGCGATTGCCTGAAATGGAAAGTGCTGCCGGCCCTATTTTTTTGGGATCCAATATCGACGACTTTTCTAAGGCGGTCGAAAAGATCTTGCAGAAAGTAGAGTCGTTTAGAGAGGACGCACTTGTTGTTGCACGAGCAAATACATGGGAGTCACGGTCGAGAGAGTTTATGACTTACCTTGCCGCTTTGTGTTAGACTCGACTAAGATGCAAGAGTGCCGCTAATGACTGGAGCTATGAAGACGGTCGTACATCTTACGTCGTCACGCTTTTTCGGTGGTCCTGAGCGGCAAATGCTTGGGCTGGCAAGGCATCTTCCCAGCGAGTATCGAACTTTATTCGTGTCTTTTTGTGAAGGGGGGCGGGCGGGGGCGTTTCTGGAGGTCGTTCGTGAACGAGGTTTCGAAGCACGCTCATTGGTCCATGACACACCACACTTGTTGGCGGTCTACAAAGAGATTGGCGGCATATTGCGCCAATTGACACCAGACGTCCTCTGCTGCCATGGTTACAAAGCCAGTATCATCGGAGGATTTGCGGCAAACCAACTCAATATTCCCGTCGTTGGAGTCTCCCGCGGTTGGACCGCAGAGAGCATGAAGGTCAGAGTGTATGAGTGGCTGGACCGAAAGAACCTGCGACGTCTTGATCACATTGTTTGCGTTTCCCAAGGCCAGGCAGATAAAGTACGTCGTTCGGGAGTGGCAGCCGACAGAGTGTCGGTCATTCATAATGCAATCGACGTCAATCGATTCTCTGCTCCGAATCCCGCAGATCGGACGCTGCTCGCTGCCAAATTCAATCGTCCGATTCGCCATATTATTGGATCCGCAGGCAGGCTCAGCCCGGAAAAGGGGTTTTCCGTGCTCATCAATGCAGCCGCCAGGGTTGTCAGCGAAGACCCGTCGGCCGGCTTTATTCTTTTCGGCGACGGCCCGCTCCGCGGCGAGTTGCAGGCACAGATAGCAGAGCTGGGGCTGAATGAGCATTTCCTTCTGGCGGGCTTTGAGGCGAATTTCGACCGCTGGCTCCCACACTTGGATCTGTTTGTGAACCCCTCTTATACCGAGGGGCTCGCGAATGTCATTTTAGAATCGCTCGCTGCCAAAGTACCGGTGATTGCCACGGCGGTGGGGGGAACCCCGGAAATCATCGAGCACGGTGTTACAGGGTATTTGGTCGAGGCTGGTGACGCCACCCAAATCGCGCAGGGGATACTTTCATTGCTCGCGCCCCAGAACAATGGTAAATCTCTGTCGAGTGCAGGTTATTGCCGAGTGCTTGAGCAATTCGGCTTCGAAAGGCAAAGTGTTGAATATCTGCGACTCTTTGGACGGCTCACAAACAGTCACGACACAAGACAAGAGGACATCATTCGGAATGCCCATTCAGGTTTGCTATCTCATTGACAATCTTGCCGTCGCTGGGACTGAGTTGTTTTTGCTCTCCTTAATTTCCCACATCGATCGCAGCAAAGTGATGCCGCACCTCTGCCTGTTGAATGGTGAAGGTGAGGAATCGCGACGGATCGAGCCAAACAACTGTGCCGTGGTACGGCTAGGAGTTCATTCGTTTCGTCATCCGTCCACAGTTCTAAAAGCTTGGAGATTTCGAAAGTTCTTGCGCCAGAACAGGATCGACATATTGCATACTTTCTTTATCGATAGCGCTTACTTCGGTGCAATGGTGGCTCGAGCGGCTTCTGTGCCGGTGATTATTCGTACTCGCCGAAATGCGGGCCATTGGCTTAGCGGCCGACATCGATGGTTGGAGCGCATATTTGGAAGAATGGCGACCGTCACAACGACGAACGCTGAAGCGGGCCGCCAGTCCATACTTGCGGATGAGCCTCGGGCACGTGTCGAGGTCATCCCAAATGGCGTCGATGTCAATCGTTTCTTGCAGATTTCCATACCCCAACCTGGAATTGATCGGCGTTCGCCGCGACGGGTAGGCATCATTGCAAATCTGCGGCCCGTAAAGAACATCGAATCGTTTATTCATGCCGCAAAAACGTTATACATCTCGCACCCTAATACGATTTTCCAGATTGCCGGAGACGGCGAGTCACGGGCCGAGCTTTTGGCCCTCGTGAGACGATTGGAGTTGGACGAACGAGTGCAATTCCTAGGGAAACTAGATGATGTTCGGTCCTTCCTTGCTGAATTGGATGTCGCGGTGCTGTGTTCTCGTTCCGAGGGCATCTCGAACGCCATTCTCGAGTATATGAGCGCCGCTCGCCCCATTGTGGCGACCGCTGTAGGCGGCACGCCCGAGCTTCTTTCGAACGAGGAAACAGGCTTGCTGGTCCCGCCGGGAGATCCACAGGCATTGGCCCATGCAATCGGACGATTGTTGTCCGATTCTGAGCTATCCGCTCGGCTCGGAAAATCGGCGAGGGAAGCGGCGTGCCAGAAGTACAGCCGGGAGGGTGAAATGCAGAATTACGAGTCACTTTATCAGCGTCTTACAGAAAGAGTCGATACCCGATGATCGGTGTTAACGCATGCGCCACATAATTCGTAATCTTTTTGTGTGCGCGGCGATCGCCTTGACGGCACCACTTTGGCTTGCTGTTTATGGAATGGCCTTTCTCACCAAAAATGACCACTGTTTCCTGACCTGCGCGCAGACGCTCAGCTTGATTCCAGGTATGACAGGAGTTTTCTTAAGACGTGGATTTTACATCATGTGCCTGAAACGTGGTGCGTTCGATTCTTATATTGGCTTCGGAACGTGGTTTGCGCATCGCGAAGCAGTTATCGAGGCAGGCGTCTATATTGGCGGACGTTGCACGATGGGCTGTGTGACGATCGGTCGAAACGCACTCATAGGTAGCAATGTGGATGTGCTGAGCGGGCGCCACCAGCATTACTTTGACGACGCCGAAACACCTCGAAAAGAACAGGGCGGTGTTTTCACGCAGACACAGATTGGAGAAAATGTCTGGATAGGGAATAGTTCTGTGGTAATGGCCGACATTGGAGCACACAGCATTATTGCCGCCGGGAGCGTGGTCGTTAAACCCATTCCAGCGTGCTCAATGGCAGCGGGCAATCCTGCGGTCGTGAAGAAGTCGCTCGGCGCACGTGCCGGGCTCGTCCAGAATGCTTGACTTAGCACCAGTTACGCGTCATTTGTTCGCCCCACTATGGGCAGCGTGGGAGGGAAGTCCATACCTGCGCCACTACAGACGGCTCTTGAAGACTCAATTTGACAAGCCAGAGTTGATTCGAGATCGCCAATTCGATTCGATCAAACGGCTGATCTCTCACGCCTATCGCACCACACCATTTTGGCGGAAGAAATTCGACGAGCTTGGAATTCGCCCAGATTCCATTCACTCTTGGGATGACTTCTCTCGTGTACCTCCGCTCTCAAAATCACACCTGCGATCCGAATTATCTGACTTACGTTCCGAATCGTATCCCGCAACGGAGCGCCTGCACCGGAAATCAACTTCGGGATCGACCGGAACATCCGTGGTGGTCTATGTCGACGATGCGGCGCAGCAACTCAAGCGGGCCTGCACGCTTCGAGCCGATGAGTGGACAGGCTGGCGGCTGGGAGAGTTGAAGGGGATGGTCTGGGGAAATCCGGAATACGTAAAACGAGGCTGGCGGGGACGGCTCCGCAATACTCTCCTAGAACGAGCCTTTTACCTCGATACGCTCAAGATGGACGAGACGACGATCGGCCAATTTGCCGCCGAACTCCGGCGGCGCAAGCCGACGCTCATTTTCGGACACGCCCATTCCCTTTATCTGTTGGCATCCTTCCTCCATGACCAGGCTCCTCTGGGGTATCGCCCCAAGGGGATCTTGTCGTCGGCCATGGTCCTGCACGCCTGGGAGCGAGCGAAAATTGAAGAAGCGTTCGGCTGCCCGGTGACTAACCGCTATGGGTGCGAGGAAGTCAGCCTGATCGCCTGCGAGTGCGAGCAGCACAAGGGGCTGCACATCAATGCCGACAGCGTCTATGTGGAGGTGATTCGTCCCGACGGCACTCCCTGCCAGCCGGGGGAAGTCGGGAGCGTCGTCGTCACCGATCTGGTCAATCTGGCCATGCCGATCATTCGCTACCAGGTAGGGGACACGGCCATCCTGTCGGGTCGGAATTGTCCCTGTGGCCGTGGACTGCCGATGATCGAGTCCCTGGAGGGGCGGGCCGCGGATTATGTCTGCACCAGTTCAGGAGAGTTTGTCTCTGGCATCTCCTTGACCGAGAACTTCGCGGTTCTCGTCCCGGGCATTCACCAGTTGCAGATCATTCAAGATCGGATCGACCATCTGCTCCTTCGCATCGTTCGCTCGCCTGACTTTGGTGAAAACGACCAGCAGCAAATCGGCCAGCTCATGCAGGAGCGGTTTGGCGATACCATGTCTCATAGCTGCGAGTTTGTGGACGCGATAGCAGCCGAGCCCTCGGGGAAGTACCGGTTCTGCATTTCGCATGTCAGAAATCCTTTTGTAGGTGCTGGGACATCACAGGCGATGACAAGCAATCACGATCACCTGGGCGAATCATGATGCGTTGGCTGTTAGTCGGTTACATGTGGCTCTATATCCACCGCCCGTTCGAGGTCTGGCCGTGGCTGGGTGACTTCAGCGTCGAGCGGGTCTACATGATCGTCACGCTCGCCGCCTGCTTTATGACCGGCAACATCTCGTGGCCGAGCAATCGCCTGAGCTGGGCTTTTGGGGCGTTCTTTCTGATTTCTGTCGCTTCCTGGCTTCTCAGTCCCTACTCAGTTGTGGGCCAGAAGGTCGTCGAAGATTACGCCAAGGTGGCCACATTCTTTATTCTCCTGACGTCCGTCCTGCGGGACAGACGGGATTTGCGGTTCATTGTCGCTGCCTTTTTGGTCTGCATGGCGCTGTACATGGTGCACAGTCTGCGCGAGTATGGCAATGGCCGTTATGAGTGGCGAATGGGAACTGCCCGAATGGTGGGAGTCGACAAGACCTACAGCGACCCGAACACGTTTGCGGCCAGCATCGTCTATTCGCTTCCCATGCTGTTGCCCTGGTGGCTCGATGCACCAACGAGGCGCACTAGAGTCTTGGTTCTGGGCTATTTGGGCCTGGCGGTAACCTGCATCTTGTTGACCGGTTCGCGCACGGCTCTAGCCGTGACGGCGACGCTCGGAACGCTCGGTGCGCTCGGAGTCGCCCGGCACAAAATCCGCCTCGCCCTGATGCTGGCGGTCATTGCGGTAACTGCCTGGGGCCTGTTGCCAGAAGACCGCCGGATGCGATTTCAGACAATTCTCGACCCTTCGGTAGGCCCCGCCAATGCCCAGGTTTCCGCTGAATCCAGGCAGGTATTTTTTCGGCAGGCTGTCCAAGTCTGGCAGGCAAATCCGGTCTTCGGCGTCGGCCCAGGGGCCTTCGGGAGTTATATTGGACACGGCCAGCAGGCCCACACCCTGTACGGCCAGCTCATCGCTGAAACGGGGACTCTGGGAGTACTGGCCTTTCTGGCGATCGTCGGCGGAATCTATTTGAACTATCGCGAAGCGAAACGCATTTCCAAAGCCAGAGATCCAGCCGAATCCCGCTTTCCCCTCTATGTCTGCTTGGCGGTAGCGCTGGCGGTCCCGCTCCTCCTGGCCATGGGTTTCGGCGGCCATAACGCCTACCGGTACACTTGGATGTGGTACGGCGCGTTTCAAATCATTGCGCTGCAAGTGCTTCATGTCCCGGTGCCGAATCCCCATCCTGGCAATGCGTCTGAATCGTGGTTGCCCCCAGAAGTCAGATGGACGGGGGGCTCAGCATGAAACCGTCGGTAAGTGTCATCATTGCGACGTACAACTATGGCCAATACCTGGCGGAAGCTTTGGACTCCGTGCTGGCCCAGACGTATCACGATTACGAGATCGTGGTGGTTGATGACGGCTCGACCGATAATACGGCCGACGTTCTCCTTCCCTACTTGTCGAAGCCAAACGTCCGCTACCAGCGCACCGACCATGTGGGACAGCCGGCCGCCAAAAATATCGGCATTCGGCAAGCCCGGGGGAAGTACATCGCTTTCCTGGACGCGGATGATCGCTGGTTGCCACAAAAGCTGGAAAAGCAAATCGCTAGGTTCGAGGCCGATGCCGAAGTAGGGCTGGTCTTCACCCGTCGCTATTGGATCGACGAGCACGGGTCGCGCTTGCCTCTAAGAAGCCTTACGCTTTATCGTGGCTTTGTCTTGCCGGAAATTTTTCGCAATAACTTTGTCTGTTTCTCTTCCTCCATGGTCCGTCGCGATGTTCTTGAGGACGTGGGAATGTTCGACGAATCGATTCCCCTGGCAATCGACTATGAGTTGTGGTTGCGGGTAGCTTCCAAGCATCATTTCGATTACGTGGACGAGCGCTTGGTCGAATATCGTACCGGGCACGCCAACCTTTCCAGGCGCGCCGAGGAGCGGCTGTACATCGCCCTAATGATCATGCGACGGTTCCTCGATCGGAATGCCGCGAGTGACCGGTTAACGCCCAGCCATGTCCGGAAGTGCTTCGCCGAGACCTACGAGCATTTGGGGTACGCGCAGTCGAGTCATTCGCGACTCGCCGCAATGAAAAGCTACTTGACATCTCTTAAGTATTCGATTTTTCACGCACCGGCCTGGCTGGGAATCATGAAATTGCCAATTCCAATCGCTTGCAAGCGGTGGGGGCAATTGTCAATTGTCGCGAAATAGACAGGCGCTTGGCTCAGAATCCATTTGGTTGTTCATGTCAATATCTGCAGAAACTGAAATCGCCGATCCCCCTGCGGTTGCGTCAGGCCCTTCGGACGCGAGCGAGCCGGCCGAGCCGAAGCTCACGGTCATTCAGGCCCGGCCGGGGTGGCAGATCATCGACTTCGCCGAGCTCTGGCGGTGCCGGGAGCTGTTGTTCTTTCTCGCCTGGCGGGACGTCAAGGTCCGCTACAAGCAAACCGTGCTGGGGGCTGCCTGGGCCATCCTGCAGCCGCTGGCCCAGATGGTAGTCTTTAGCATCTTCTTTGCCAGGCTGGCCGGTGTTTCCACGGGGGGGATCCCTTACCCGCTC
>Ga0065712_10068295_pt1 | contig 12107 bp, 10 predicted proteins | sample MisRhiReplicate1_FD_59099 | JGI IMG/M metagenome (GOLD analysis project Ga0065712, IMG submission 59099) | Miscanthus rhizosphere microbial communities from Kellogg Biological Station, MSU, sample Rhizosphere Soil Replicate 1: eDNA_1 v3... | ecosystem: Host-associated > Plants > Roots >...
CGACCCCGCCGTTGGTTCGGCAGCTCGGGGTTTTGTGAGCATAATCCCCCGCACATGAAACATTTGTAAGTACCTGTGTAATTGGCGGGAAACGCGATGATCTTTATCATTGGCGCCCCAGAACGCTCAAGAGTCTCTTATGCGCCGAGTGCTTACCGGCTGTTTAGTCGCCACGCTCCTGCTGATCAACACGCTCGTCTTGATTGGCCCATTATTGGTTTTTGCCCTGCTCAAACTACTGTTCAGAGGTCGAATGCGTGACCACTGCTCGCATGCGGTCATGTGGATCGCCGAAACCTGGGCCGAGATCGACAAACTCATCTTCGCGGCCTGCATTCCCACAAAGTGGGATATCCGTGGCGACGAAGGACTGCGCAATGACACGTCGTATCTGGTGATCAGCAACCATCAGTCCTGGGTGGATATCCCCGCGCTGATTCAGGCACTCAACCGGCGCACGCCGTTCTTCAAGTTCTTCCTGAAGAAGGAACTGATCTGGGTGCCGTTGCTGGGTCTGGCCTGGTGGGGGCTGGATTACCCGTTCATGAAGCGCTACACCAAGGCGTTTCTGGCAAAGAACCCGGAACTCAAGGGCAAGGACCTGGAAATCACCAAGGCGGCCTGTGAACTGTTCAAACGCCAGCCCGTGACCATCGTCAACTATCTGGAGGGCACACGCTTCACGCCTGCCAAACATACGGCTCAAACCTCACCCTACAATAACCTGCTCAAGCCCAAGGCAGGTGGTGTGGCGTTCGTGCTGGCGGCCATGGGTGAACAACTGGATGCGATTCTGGACGTGACGGTCGTGTATCCCGGCTCCAGCATTCCAGGGTTCTGGGACATGCTTTGCGGACGCGTGCCGAAAGTGATCGTCGATATCAGAACGCGCCCCATGGACCCCGCGCTGTGGCAGGGCGATTACGAAAACGATCCGGTGTTTCGAGAAAAGATCCAGGGCTGGGTCAACCAGCTCTGGATCGAGAAGGATGCACGGATTGCGGCGTTGAGGCTGGAGGCCGCGCAGCGCTGACTAGCAGTTTCGACAGGTAGACGGCTTTTCGCGAGCGTTTGAGACTGATCCCAACAGGACAGGAGAACTCGACCGTGCTGCCCCCTACTCAGATCACGTTGGGTACCTATCGTTATGATGCACTGGACCGCCTCGCGGCTTGCACACCTGAGCTTCAGGCGAGTGTCAAAAAGTTTTACCTGAAGGACCACCTCGTCACCGAACTGAAAGGGCCTCAGCGATTCACCCTTTTGCTGGCTGAAGAGAGGCCGCTGGCCGTGATGCAAACTAATGACAGTGGACCGCGCACTGACCTGCTGGTCACGGATCGATCAGGCTCGGTACTGTACGGTATCTCTCCTCAGCAGCATCAGGCTTTTAACTACCCTCCTTACGGAACCCCTGCAAAAGAACGCCCGACCTACCTCCCGGGTTACACAGGCCAGCTACCCGACCCGATCACAGGCCATTATCTGCTGGGCAATGGAACGCGTGCATTCAATCCGGTGCTGATGCGTTTCAATAGCCTCGACACCCTGAGCCCGTTCGGTGCCGGAGGTCTCAACGCCTACGTCTACTGCAAGGGTGATCCCATCAACTACACGGATCCCACCGGGCACTATTCAATACCGGGAATGGCAGGCATGGCCAGTGTACGACTCCGAAGGCTCAACAGCACCGCCGCCGTCACGTCCAGCCTGATGGCCGAAGACGGCATGGTTCGAACCGTGGACAGAGCCCTGCGCAGGAATAGCGCTTCGTCCGGGACAATGTCTGAATCCAGAAAACATATCGAAGAGACGGTCAAAAACTTCAACAAGGATTCGCCCTTCATCCAGAAACTTGCCTCAGTCAATCGCAACCTTGCCAGCCACGGCGACACCGACCTCACCTTGCCCCACGCGAAATATTACGCGGACCTGGCGGTGCAGGTGCAAGTCGGCCAGTTAAGCAATACGGCAGCACACGTCGAAGCTGCGCTTAAATGGGCCAGCATGGTAAGCACCCGCGGAGGAAGCTCAACGCCGGTAGTCGGCCTGACATTCAACCTGCTTGGAGCGCTGACCTCTGGCACAGCAGACCAACATCTATATAAGACCGGCAAGGTATTGCTTCAGAGGAGTCGGTCAGTGCGACAAGTTGATCGCCCCCCTCAGTGACCCGCGCCCCATACGCCACTCAAACTCTGCAACGCAGAGCCGCCCGCACCCTGTTGACCCAGGTATTGCAGAATCACCGGGACAAACTGGCTGACCATGCTGCTGTCCATGCCTAATGCCTTGAACGCGTTGTTCACGTCGCCCATGCTCTGCACGTTGCCCAAGGCACTGTTGAGCATTGAATTGTCGCCTGCCTTGCCGCTGCCCAATAGCTTCCCAAGGCCATTGGCTCCACCCAGGCTGTCGAGCGCGGAAGTACCGGACAGTTGCTCCAGACCAGGAACCGATTTAGCCAGTTGCGAGTAATCATTGCCGGCCAGTTTGTTTTTGGCCAACCCCAGCAATGCACCTGTCCCGCCAACCGCCTGTTCCGGGGTCACGTTGAGCTGAGAACCCAGCGCGTTGAGCAGGCCAGCGGCTTCGGGCGCAGCGGTCGCTTTCTGATTACCGCCTGTTGCATTGGAAACCGCATTCGCTGCGTCATTCAGGTTGAAGGCAAACACCGGGCTTGCTGCCAGGCCCATCAACGTTGCCAGTGCCATCATGCGTGCAGTCTTCATTCGGTCAACCTCATCAAAACCTGAACCGCCCGATAGTAGGCGGTAAAACAGACGGTTTGACTGGAGGAGCGGAAGCTTGTTCCCGGTGTGGGTCAGTGGATGGGGGTTATTTCCTAATCTGACGTCGGAGCACGGAGTGCGCATCAGGTGTTGCCTGACAATTCTGATAGCTGGGCAACTCACTCAACCGGACACAGACTCCGCCATGAATGTCTTTCGTTGAGAAGGTGAATCCAATGGCGCACATTGCGGGGGAGACACGCTGCCGTTATCGCTACGACGCTCTGGATCGCATGGTCAGCAGCGAACCCGGGGGCCAGGCAACCGTGTGGCGTTTTTATCAGAGAGATCGCCTGTCAATGCAGATACAGGGGCCAACCCGACACAGCCTGCTGCACGCCGATGAGCATTTGCTGGCGTTTCAACGAAAGCATGATGAGGGGTCGGATTGCGAATTGCTCGCGACGGACCAGCAGAGCTCAGTCATTGCAACGCCCCAGTCCGTTATTTCGTATACGCCATATGGTCATCGCCGCCCGTTGGCCGCCCCCTTGAATCTGCCGGGCTTCACAGGTCAGCAGGTAGATCCCATTACCGGGCACTATCTGCTGGGCAACGGCTACAGAGCGTTCAACCCGAGCTTGATGCGGCTCAACAGCCCGGACAACTTGAGTCCATTTGGTGATGGCGGTTTGAATGCCTATGCATATTGCGTGGGAGATCCCGTTAATTGGATAGACATCGAAGGGCATGCGCCTGCTTTTCTCAGGTGGTTGCTACGCATTCCAAGACCTTTCAAAGGGTCTTCGTTCACAACAAGCTCGAAGATGAAGAACTTCAAGATACTGGGAGAAGAGGCTTATACATTCGAAGACAGCGTTCACGGACAGTCACGATTGAATATATCTGCTCACGGACACCGAGCGTCAGCTGACGCACCCTCCACGCTGGTCGTCAACCAAAAAAAATGGTCCGCTCAACAAGTTAACGACGCACTTACTAAAAAAGGATATGACCTTCCTTCCTATGACCGTATTCGATTGATTTCCTGTTATTCCGCAAGTGGAAAGACGTCGTTTGCCGATGATCTTGCACAGATTACGGGCAGATCTGTAACAGGTTTCACCGCCGACGTCGCCGACAATCGAAGTTTTAACCGGGTCGGCATGGTAGTCGAAGAGTTCAGAAAACGGTATCCAAACACCTTCGAAAAAAAGATAAGCCAGTATTATTCACATCGAAAACATATGATTTTAAGACCTCAAAACGCGAGTGAAATTATTGAATTCTCCCCTAGGCGTTAGCTCGGAATGCAGAGTCAACCTGGCTGTCCTGAAAGCGAGATGAGCAGTGCACATCCCAATCCCACCTTGATCCTGAATGACTTGCGCCAAGAAAGGTAAACCCAATGACCACCCTCGCCCATACCCTGCTTTGCCGTTATCAATATGACGCCCTGGATCGCCTTGCCAGCAGCGAACCTGCAGACCAAACCACACTGCAGCATTTCTATCAGAAGAAACGTCTGACCACCCAGATACAGGATCAGGTCCGGTATACGCTGCTGCACGCTGACGAGCATTTATTGGCATTTCAGCACATAGGGGCTCAGAGTTCGGAGCGCATCTTGCTGGCAACCGACCGGCAGGACTCGGTCATTGAAACACCCCGCGCAGGGTTTGCCTTTACACCGTACGGTCATCGACATCCACAAGCCAACCCTCTGACGCTTCCGGGCTTTACGGGCCAGGAGGCAGATTCCATTACCGGGCACTACGTGCTGGGCAACGGCTACCGTGCGTTCAATCCAGTGTTGATGAGGTTCAACAGCCCGGACAGCTTGAGTCCGTTTGGCGAGGGCGGTCTGAATACATATGTCTATTGCGCAGGTGACCCGGTCAACCGAGTGGATCCGAGCGGGCACATATGGGCCTTCGCAAGAAAATTTTTTCGGCGCTTCTGGCGAGATGAAAATGGGCTGCGCTCAGGTTCCAGAACCGTGGGCAGCTCGGAAGACCTTGTAACTCGGCCAATTGCTCAACAGAAGTCGATACGGCCCGTCATCCAGGAAACTGAAATAGCATCGAGCGCTCCCCCCCCCACGCTGCATTTTGGACCGTTGACACGTGGCGATACCAGAGGCCTGAGAAAAATCTCAGAAAAACTGAATAAACGAGAGAGTACTTTGTTTGACAGGGCGGCTGCAGCTGTGAACACAGAAGAGCTTTTGCACCCTACCAACAACGCCCTTAAAAATATTCCAAAAATAAAAAGTCTTATGATCCAACGGGAACAGCAAGACTCTGCCTACCTTCGGTTCTCTAGAAAATACAGAGCAGCCACCAACGATCATCAGCGGTTGCAAATTGTTCACAATGAGGTAATGAGACCATTCGACATTCATCACATTCCCTTGGACGGCTTTCCCCGTGATATCGCAGTAAGGATGGAGAGCATTCGAGGTATTGAACGTTGACAGCCGATTATTTTCAAACACCTTAACCATTAAATCGAAGACGCATTAACCAAAGGCCAACGCTATGAGTCTGCCGGGCCTGCGCTCACCTATGGGAAAACGAAGCGCACGATTTGAGGTGGGCGGCATCAGCCGCCCACCTGTCACGATCACGCCGCACTGAACAGCTTATGCGGATCAATCACAAACTTCTTCGGCACACCCGCATCGAACTCGCCGTAGCCACGCGGCGCGTCATCGAGACTGATGACTTCAACGCCCACGACGTCAGCGATCTTGATGCGGTCCCACATGATGGCCTGCATGAGTTGACGGTTGTACTTCATGACAGGCGTCTGGCCCGTATGGAAGCTGTGGGATTTGGCCCAGCCCAGGCCGAAGCGGATGCTCAGGCTGCCCATTTTCGCGGCCGCGTCCACGGCGCCTGGATCTTCGGTGACGTAGAGGCCCGGGATACCGATCTTGCCTGCGACGCGCACCACACCCATCAGCGAGTTGAGCACGGTGGCCGGTGCTTCGGACTGCGCACCGGCATGGCCGTGGCCACGCGCTTCGAAGCCCACGGCATCAATGGCGCAATCCACTTCAGGCTCACCCAGCAGCGCGGCGATCTGTTCGTGCAGCGGCGTGTCCTGGGACAGGTCGGCGATTTCGAAGCCCTGCGCCTTGGCGTGAACCAGGCGGGTCGGGTTGACGTCACCGACGATCACCACCGCAGCGCCCAGCAGACGCGCTGAAGCAGCCGCTGCCAGACCGACCGGCCCGGCACCCGCTACGTACACAGTGCTGCCAGGTCCGACGCCTGCAGTCACTGCACCGTGATAGCCGGTGGGCAGAATGTCGGAAAGGCAGGTCAGGTCGCGAATTTTTTCCATGGCCGCGTCGCGATCCGGCAGTTTGAGCAGGTTGAAGTCGGCGTAAGGCACCAGTACGTATTCCGCCTGACCGCCGACCCAGTCGCCCATGTCGACATAACCGTAGGCACCGCCTGCGCGAGCGGGGTTCACAGTCAGGCAGACACCCGTGTGCTGTTCCTTGCAACTACGGCAGCGGCCGCATGCCACGTTGAACGGCACCGACACCAGATCGCCGACTTTCAGGTGTTCCACATCACGGCCGGCTTCGAGCACTTCACCGGTGATTTCGTGACCGAGCACCAGCCCGGTCTGGGCAGTGGTGCGGCCACGAACCATGTGTTGGTCCGAGCCGCAGATATTGGTGGACACCACACGCAGAATCACACCGTGTTCGATGCGCTTGCCGCGTGGGTCTTCCATTTTGGGGAAAGGAATGCTTTGCACTTCGACCTTGCCAGCGCCGAGATACACTACACCGCGATTACCAGACATGCTTTCACCTCGCTTTTATTGTGTTGTAGCGGAGAAATGCGCTGCTTTGATTGGGTGTTGCGGCAACGCACCGATTGCTCTGGGTTGCTTGTGTCGTACTTGCCGAGAAACCATGGCTGTGGAAGGGGGTTCGCCCCCGATGCGTGTTCGAAGGCGACCCAGCAATAACCGGTCTGACGCCATCGCCGGCAAGCCGCCTCCCACAGTCGTTGGTGGTGTGAATGCCTACAGAACCACTGTCCTGTTGGCGTTCAGAAACACTCGCCGTTCAATGTGATACCCCACCGCGCGAGCCAGTGTCAGCCCTTCGATGTCCCGGCCCTTGGCAATCAGGTCTTCGGGATAGTGACTGTGATCGACCACTTCCACGCCCTGCGCGATGATGGGGCCTTCGTCCAGGTCGTTGTTGATGTAATGCGCCGTTGCACCCACCAGTTTCACGCCCTTGTTGTAGGCCTGATGGTACGGCTTGGCGCCTTTGAAACCGGGCAGCAGCGAGTGGTGAATATTGATCGCCTTGCCATCGAGCTTGCGACACAGGTCCGGTGACAGCACTTGCATGTAGCGGGCAAGGATCACCAGTTCGGCACCGGACTCTTCGATAACCTTCCAGACCTTGGCCTCCTGCGCAGGCTTGTCGTTGGGGTCGAGGGGGAAATGGTAGTACGCAATGCCGTGCCATGCTGCCAATGGCTCGAGATCGGGGTGATTGGACACCACCGCGACCACGTCCATGGACAACTGATTGATGCGCTGGCGGTACAGCAAATCATTCAGGCAGTGATCGGCCTTGGAGACCATGATCACGACCTTGGGCCGATAATTGGGCGCCGTCAGCTCGAAGATCATGCCGAACGCGCTGCCCCGCTCGGCCAGACCTGCACGGAAACCTTCTTCGTCGAAGCCATCGGGTTGACGGAATTCGACACGAATGAAAAAGCGTCCCGACAGGCGATCATCGAACGAATGGTGCTCGGTCACGTAGCAACCCTGCTCGAACAGAAAGCGGGTCACGGCATCGACCGTACCCAGGACGCTGGGGCAGTCGGCAGTCAAAATCCATGTATCGGGGGCACGACTCATTAAGCGAATACTCCTGAATCCTTATCGCCTGTCAGGTCTTCGCGAAGACGCTGGATCAGGCACCACTCACTTCAAGCCTGAATACTCAAACCATACTCGGCTGACGCATCCTGCAGCCACAGCCACCAGTAATCGGCGAAGCTGCGGCGGATCAGCAGCTCCCAGGTGTCTTCACCTGTACGACGGATCACCAGTTGCGACTTGGCAAACACCGTCCCGACGGCCTTACCGACTGGAAAGTTGTCGGGGTGAACGTCGTAGCTGGTGGATTTCATCAGGACCTGACGAACCTTGGGACCGGTCAGTTCAAGAATCGACTGGCCGCCGCTGACATTGACGATTGCGATGTGCAAGCCCGCCAATGCTTCGCGCAGTTGTTGCTCCGCAGCGAGTTCTTCGCCGCTCGGCACGATCAGCAGCCACTCGTCCGGGCCCATCCACTGCAGCGAGCGTTCACCGCTGGTAACCAGCATCAGTGCGGCGGGCAATTCCATGCCGAGCGCCTTGTGTACGCCAGCGGCAAACGCTGGATCGTGTGCATCACCCCGCAGGGTCAGGTGGCCCAGCAGCTTCTTCTCGCGCAGGAACACGCCCGGACTGGCGCGGCCCTTGCCGACAAGGGTTTCCAGGCTGGCATGAAACAACGGCGACTCGGCCTTGACGTCGGTGGTCGGGCGTTGTGGGTAAACATTGACTGTGGTCATGGATCACCTGCTCTGAATTCTGTTGTACCGAAACGCGGTTAGCTCACTGATCGTTCCCACGCTCGGCGTGGGAACGATCAGGTCACGCGTTTACTCCACGTTCTGCTGCTCGCCCTTCGGATCGAAGAACACCGACGAAACGATCTCGGCTTCGATCACGCTGCCGTCAGCCAACGGTGCGAACACCCGCTCGCCCATGCGGCTCAGACCGCCCTTGACCACGCCCATTGCAAACGAATAACCCAGCGAGTTGTGCGCATAGCTTGAGGTCACGTGACCGACCATGCTCATCGGAATCGCCTGCTTTGTGTCGAAGACCAGTTGCGCACCTTCCGGCAGCCATTGATTCGGGTCGACCGGCTTGAGGCCGACCAGTTGCTTGCGCTGCTCACGCACGCAATCTTCGCGGTTCATGCCGCGCCAGCCGATCCACGAGAACGGTTTGGTACGCCCGACACACCAGCCCATGTTCAGGTCATCCGGGGTCATCGAGCCGTCCGTGTCCTGGCCGACAATGATGAAGCCCTTCTCGGCCCGCAGCACGTGCATGGTCTCGGTGCCGTAAGGCGTCAGGTTGTACTGCTTGCCCGCCTCGATGATCTTCTCCAGCACGCCCATCGCGTAGTCGGCCTGAACGTTGACCTCGTAGGACAGCTCGCCGGTGAAGGAAATACGGAACACCCGAGCCGGAACGCCTGCGACCAGACCTTCTTTCCAGGTCATGAACGGGAAGGCTTCGCGGCCCAGATCGATGTCGGTGACTTCGCTGAGCAGCTTGCGGCTGTTGGGGCCGGACAGCGTCAGGGTCGCCCAGTGGTCGGTCACGGAGGTGAAGTAGACCTTCAGGTCCGGCCATTCGGTCTGTTGATAGATTTCCAGCCATTGCAGAACGCGTGCAGCGCCGCCGGTGGTGGTGGTCATCAGGAAGTGGTTGTCGGCGATGCAGGCCGTTACGCCGTCATCGAAGACCATGCCGTCTTCCTTGCACATCAGGCCGTAGCGCGCCTTGCCCACGTCCAGTTTGGTCCAGGCGTTGGTGTAGATGCGGTTCAGGAATTCACGGGCATCGGGCCCCTGAATGTCGATCTTGCCCAGTGTAGAGGCGTCCAGCAGACCCACGCTGGCGCGCACGGCCTTGCACTCACGGGCGACAGCTGCGTGCATGTCTTCGCCATTTTTCGGGAAGTACCATGGACGCTTCCACTGACCGACATCTTCGAATTCGGCACCGTTGCGCACATGCCAGGCGTGAAGCGCGGTAAAACGCACCGGTTCGAAAACATGGCCGCAATGCCGACCGGCAATCGCGCCGAAGGTCACCGGCGTGTAGTTGGGGCGGAACATGGTGGTGCCCATTTCCGGGATCGATACGTTCAGCGAGCGCGCCGCAATGGCCAGACCGTTCACGTTACCGAGCTTGCCCTGATCGGTGCCGAAGCCCAGTGCGGTGTAACGCTTGACGTGCTCGACCGACTCGAAGCCCTCACGGGTCGCCAGCTCGATGGCCGCAGCGGTGACGTCATTCTGCAGGTCGACGAATTGCTTCGGCGCACGGGCTGTGCCCTTTTCGTGCGGCACCTGGAACAGCGCCAGGGTCGGCTCTTCAGCACGGCTGAGGGCCTTGGGCATGACGCCTTCAACCAGTTTGAAACCTGCTTCGCTGGCAGCGCGCACGCCCCCTTCGAAACCGTCGGCCAGGCTGTCCGCCAGGCTGTAAACCCCGTTTACGCCACCTACGCAGACGCGCTTCTGCGGTGCCTCGCCCGGTACGAAACCAAGAATATCTTCACGCCAGACCGGCTTGCCGCCCAGGTGTGATGCCAAGTGAACGATCGGGCTGTAACCACCGGAGCTGGCGACCAGATCGCATTCCAGCCATTCGCCGGGGCTGGTTACGCTGTGTGATTTGATGTCGATGGCGGCGACACGTGCAGCCGTCACGCGTTTGGTGCCACGGGCTTCGATCACGGCACTGCCGGTGAGGATGCGAATGCCTTTGGCACGCGCCTCTTCCACCAGCGGGCCGCGCGGGTTGTGACGCGCATCGGCAATTGCCACGACTGGCAGGCTGGCGTCGAGCCAGTCCAGTGCTACGCGATAGGCATGATCGTTGTTGGTGGACAGTACAAGCTTCTTGCCCGGCGCCACGCCGTAACGGCGAACGTAGGTGGAGACGGCGCCGGCCAGCATGTTGCCCGGCACATCGTTGTTGCCGTAGACCAATGGACGTTCGTGAGTACCGGTCGCCAGCACCACACGTTTGGCACGCACGCGGTGCATGCGCTGACGCACCATGCCGATGGGCGCACGGTCGCCGAGGTGATCGGTCAGGCGCTCATGAATGGTCAGGAAGTTGTGATCGTGATAGCCGTTGACCGTGGCGCGAGGCAGCAGGGTCACGTTGCGCAGGCTTTTCAGCTCGGCAATCACAGTGGCCACCCATTCAATGGCCGGCTTGCCATCCAGGCTTTCGCGGCTGTCGAGCAGGCTGCCGCCAAACTCTTCCTGCTCATCGGCCAGAATCACGCGGGCACCACTGCGCGCCGCTGCCAGTGCCGCCGCCAGACCTGCAGGGCCTGCGCCGACAATCAGCACGTCGCAGTGCTGGTTCATCGCATCGTAGCTGTCCGGATCGTTCTCGGTCGGCGAGCGCCCCAGACCTGCCGCCTTGCGGATGTACTTTTCGTACGTCATCCAGAAGGACTGCGGGTACATGAATGTCTTGTAGTAGAAGCCCGGCGGCATCAGCTTGCCGCCGACCTTGCCGAGAATGCCCATCACATCGTTGTTCACGCTCGGCCAGCCGTTGGTGCTGGTCGCAACCAGTCCCGAATACAGGGCTTGCTGCGTAGCACGCACGTTGGGGATCTGGGTGGCTTCGGTCGCGCCGATCTGCAACACGGCGTTCGGCTCTTCGGAACCCGCCGCGAAGATGCCGCGTGGACGCGAGTACTTGAAGCTTCGGCCAATGATATCAACGCCGTTGGCCAGCAAAGCGGACGCCAGGGAGTCGCCTTCAAAGCCTTGGTAGGTCTGACCGTTGAAGGTGAAATTCAGCCCCTTGCTACGGTTGATACGGCCGCCGTTGGGCAGTCGATTGCTCTGGCTCATACCTTGTCTCCCTTGTCCGTGAACTGCGGCCTGGCGCCAATCGGATAGGTTTCGAGAATTTCATAGGTCACGGTGTTGCGCGTGGCATTGAAGTACTGGCGGCAACCGGCAGCGTGAATCCACAGCTCGTGGTGCAGGCCTCGCGGGTTATCGCGAAAGAACATGTAATCGCCCCACTGCTCGTCGGTGCAGGCACCCGGATCGAGCGGACGCGGAATGTGCGCCTGGCCCGATGCGTGGAATTCCTCTTCGGAGCGCAGTTCGCCACAGTGAGGACAGAAGATATGCAGCATGAGTGTTTCTCCTGTTAGTGGGCGACCGCGGCTGCGCCGTGTTCGTCGATCAAGGCACCGTTGTGGAAACGATCGATGGAAAAAGGCTTGGCCAGCGGATGCATTTCGCCTTTGGCCAGGCTTGCGGCAAACACGTTGCCCGAGCCGGGAGTGGCCTTGAAGCCGCCCGTGCCCCAACCGCAGTTGAAGAACATGTTCGGGACCGGCGTCTTGGAGATGATCGGGCAGGCGTCCGGCGTGGTGTCGACGATGCCGCCCCACTGACGGTTCATGCGCACACGGGACAATACCGGGAACATCTCGACGATGGCCTGGATGGTGTGTTCGATCACCGGGTACGAACCGCGCTGGCCGTAGCC
>Ga0065712_10068297_pt1 | contig 12080 bp, 6 predicted proteins | sample MisRhiReplicate1_FD_59099 | JGI IMG/M metagenome (GOLD analysis project Ga0065712, IMG submission 59099) | Miscanthus rhizosphere microbial communities from Kellogg Biological Station, MSU, sample Rhizosphere Soil Replicate 1: eDNA_1 v3... | ecosystem: Host-associated > Plants > Roots >...
CGCCGAGGCCTTCGATCTCTCGAAGGAAGACCCGCGGACGATTGCCCGCTACGATACGTCTAAACTTTTCCATGCACCCGACCTGCAGCGGTTCTATGACATGCACCGCGTGACCAACTTGCTCGGGCGGCAGATGCTGCTAGCCCGGCGGCTCTGCGAAGCGGGCTGTGGATTCGTCACCGTCTCCGATTGCGGCTGGGACTATCATGCCAACGAGAACAGCCCCAAGGGAATGACCGGTATCTGGCCGATGGGGAACCAGGTCGATCACGCCGTGAGCGCGTTCATCGACGACGTCCATCAGCGCGGGCTTTCGGACAAGATTCTGCTCGTCGTCACGGGAGAGATGGGGCGTACCCCGCGAATCAACAGGAACGGCGGCCGCGACCATTATTCCGAGCTGACGCCGCTGCTCCTCGCGGGGGGCGGGCTCAAAATGGGGCAAGTCATCGGCCAGTCCGACCGCACCGCTTCGCAGCCGGCAACCGAGCCGTACGACCCGCGGCACTTGCTCGGCACGGTGATGCACACGCTGTTTGATGTAGCTAAGCTGAGGCTTGATCCCTCCGTCCCCACGGACCTTTCGCGGGCCATCACCGGCAGCGAGAAAATCGAGCCGCTGTTTCGCTAAAGGTGCCGCTACGGCTTCTGGCTGGATAGCTCCCGGACTTTCTCCGCCGATAGTGCGCCACGATACAGCCGCACATCTGCCAAATCTCCGCAAAAGTAATCCTGAGCCCCCAGACCAATCTGCAGCGGCTGCCGATTGGTGAGATCGTACTTCGCGGCATCAAAAGTGGCGGACTCGCTCACCAGTTTCCCATCCACGTAAAGCTGCAGCCGGTCTTTCCCCCGCACGGCGGCGACGTGATGCCAACCGGCAGGGAGTTCCCGGTCCCAAGTGGCGTTACGGCCGGCTTCGATAGAGAGCACATGGCCGGAGGGGAGCGTGCCGACGAACAGCCGCCCTTGAAAGACGGCCATGGACCACGCTCGCCGATATTTCACATCGGGAGTCTCATCCACGCGGCCAATCCTGGCCCAATTCATGTCGCCGTCGTAGCGATAGACTTCCGCAAGCGGGAGCGTCCCGCCGTACATTTTGCCGTTGTAGACCAGGAGCGGCATCGCTTCGAGCTCCTGGCCAAGCTTGCCAACGTCGTCCCATTTCGTCCCTCCCGCGTAACGAAAGACGCGTGCCTTGGGCCATTCACTGACATAGAGACTGCCGCAATATACGGCGAAGCCATACGTCTGCGTGGCCTCGGGGATGACCCCGGCTGGCTCCCATTTCTGGCCGTCAAATCGAAAGACGGAGCCTTCGTCGTAACTGGTCGCGAACAGGCCGCCGTTGAAGACGGTCATTGCCTCCACCCGTTTACCATCCGGCGACGCAAGGGCGGTCCACTTTTTGCCCCCTTCGTAGCGGAAGAAGCCGGCTGGGCGATAGAGCGACCCAGCGTAGAGCTTGCCGCGGAATACGACCAGGCTCCCCACGCCCTCCGTTTCAGGAGAGAGCGTTCCGTTTTCAGTCCAGCGATCGTTGTCTCCGAGGCGAAACACTTTGCCTCCCAGATTTGGATTCTGCGATTCGGCCAGAGCTGATCCGCCGAGCCGATATTTGGTGGAAGCAACGTAGAGACCGCCGTCATAGACGGCCATCGCCGAAATCGCATTGGCTTTGTCGGGGCTCCCTAAATCCGTCCAGCGATCCCTTCCCTCGAAGCGGAAGACCTTGCCCGCTTCGCCCTCCCCCGGATGACATGTGGCGGCGTACAGTTTCCCGTCATGCACGCAGAGTGACATCACATAGACCGCATTTCCCAGTCGGCCGTGGTCCGTGAACTTCTCTTCGAGCCGGCCTTGATCGATGCCAAAATGCAATTGGCGGGTATTCGGCTGGCCGTTCGTCACGCCGCCATGGTTGTAAAGGCCAAGATGGAAACCGGTGCGGGTTTTGGGATCGTACTGGCTGACGAGGTCTCCCAGGACGTCGTCCAGCTCGGCCTGCGTGCTGAGCCATAACGAAATCGAGAACTCGCCGGTGCCCAGTCGTAGTGCGGCTGCATCGGCGACCTCGATGACCGAGTCAATTCCATTGAAGCGAGCGGCTGTGGAGGGCTTTCCGCCGGGGCCAGCCGCGTCGAAGGCAACGCCACGTGCGGTGGTCGGCAAGTTTGCCGGCGACCTGTCGCGGACATTGCCGCGCAGGGGCCAGTGGCCAATGAGCTCTGGTTCGGCGGCTGCCGCGGTGAGTACGCAGCAAAATTGCCAGGCGACTATCGCGGAACAAATTGTCAGACGCATATGCTTTCCATGCTTTTTATGATTTTCACACCGGGATGCGGGCAGTCTTGGGGCGACAGTTAAGTTATCCTAAAGAGATTGACCATGCGATGCTCGGCATTGCAAAATGTCGCCTTCACTATTGATACGATTGCGTTTTAATGATCGAAATGTTCCCTCGTATTCCTGTTCTGCTTGTTTCTATTGGCCTGTTCATCTCGGTTGCCACCGGATTGCGGCCGTCGGCTGCCGAAGAGGGCAAGCCTTCGGAGTTGCAGTTCAACCGCGACATTCGGCCGATTCTGTCCGAAAACTGCTTTCAGTGCCACGGTCCCGATGTCCATCAGCGGCAGGCGGAGCTGCGCCTCGATACGCACGAAGGGGCGACGGCTGAGCACGACGGCGGAAAGGCGATTGTGGCGGGGAACATCAAATCCAGCCGCCTGATACAGCGGATTTTATCGACGGTTGCCGATGAGCGAATGCCGCCGGAGAAGACGGGGCGGAAGCTGACGGCTCAGCAAATTGACTTGCTGCGGAAGTGGATTGAGCAAGGGGCGAAGTATGAGAAACATTGGTCGCTGCTGCCGCCGCAGCGGGTGGAGTTGCCCAAGGTTAATGACGCGGCGTGGCCCAAAAACGCCATCGACCGGTTTGCCCTGGCCCGCTTGGAGCGAGAAGGACTTTCACCCTCGCCCGAGGCAGACAAGGGAACGCTGCTGCGGCGGGTCTCGCTGGATCTGACCGGTCTGCCGCCGACTCCCGAGGAGCGGGTGGCGTTTCTCGCTGATGATTCGCCTCTGGCGTACGAGAAAGTAGTTGATCGACTATTGAATTCGCCCCGCTATGGCGAGCGGATGGCCATGCACTGGCTCGATCTGGCCCGCTACGCCGATACCAATGGCTACAACAACGACGAGGACCGAACGCAGTGGATGTGGCGGGACTGGGTGATCGAGGCGTTCAACCGCAATCAGCCGTACGACCAGTTCATCATGGAGCAACTGGCGGGAGATTTGCTGCCGGGCTCGACGAATGCGCAGAAAATCGCCACGGCGTTCAACCGCAACCATGTGCTGACGACGGAAGGGGGCATCATTGACGAGGAATATCGAGTGGAATATGTCGCCGACCGCGTCCACACGACGGCCACGGTCTTTCTCGGCCTCTCGATTCAGTGCGCCCGCTGCCACGATCATAAATTCGACCCGCTCACGCAGCGGGACTACTACAGCTTCTTTGCCTTCTTCAACAACATCGAGGAAAAGACTGTCGGCTATAACGCGGCCAAAGTCGCCGAGCCGTTCATCAAAGTTCCCACGCGCGACCAGCAACTGGTGCTCGAGAAACTTGCCTCCCGCAAGGCGGAACTGGAGAAGAAGAAAGCGGAACGAACGACAACAATCGATGCGGACCTGGAGAAATGGGAACGCGAAATTCTGTCCTCAGGAAAGCTGCCGCAATCGCCGCTGGGACTGGCGCACTCCTTTCCTCTCGATGAGGGGAAGGGGAAGCAAATTGCCGACGCAGTGGATGGCAGCCGCAGTGGAACTGTGGAAGGAAATGCCAAGTGGGAGGCAGGAAAGATCGGCGGTGCTCTGGATTTCGACGGCCAGACTTTTGTGCCCCTTGGTGAAGCCGGTTCCGTGGAACATGATGGCCCCTTTTCATTTTCCGCCTGGGTGTTTCTGACTTCGAACGAACCCAGCACGGTTCTCTCGAAAATGGACGAGGCGAATGCCTTTCGCGGCTATGACCTGATCATCGAACAGGGACGAGTGGCAACGCACATTGTTCATCATTGGCCGGACAACGGGCTGAAGGTGATTGCCAAGGAGCCGATATCGCTGAATGCGTGGCATCACGTCGCGGTCACTTATGACGGCAAGGCCAAAGGGAGCGGCGTGGCGATTTACGTCGATGGAAAATCGCAGCCGACGGAGATCACGACGGACACGCTCAGCGGCAAGGATACGATCAAGACCGACAAGCCGTTCCATTTGGGGCGGCGGACTTCGTCGGCTCCGTTCCGTGGCAAGCTGGACGAAGTGCAGATTTATCGCGCGGCCCTTTCGGCGAGCGAGGTCGCGGAGCTAGCCAAAGGACAAACACCAGCGGGGATTGCTGACTTGCTCAAGACACCTAGCGGGGACCGAAACGCGGCTCAGCGGGATTTGCTGAAGAAATACTTCGTCGAACTTGTCGATCCAGTTTCCCGCGCTCTAGCCACCGAACTTGGCCAGGTCACAAAAGAGCAGAGCGAACTAGAAAATACGTTTCCCGCCACGATGGTCATGCAGGAAATGCCCGCTCCGCGGCCAGCATTCGTCTTGAACCGTGGCCAGTACGACCAGCCCGGTGCCGCCGTCTCTGCTGCGGTCCCCGCGAGTCTTCCGCCACTCCCTGGCGGTTCGCCGGCGAATCGTCTGGGGCTGGCGAAATGGCTGGTAGAGCCCAATCATCCGCTTACAGCTCGGGTTGCCATCAATCGCTGGTGGCAGCTCTATTTTGGAACTGGAATCGTCGAAACCGTCGAGGATTTTGGCTCGCAAGGCGCCTGGCCGAGTCACCCCGAGCTGCTCGATTGGCTGGCCACGGAGTTCATCCACACCGGCTGGAACGTGAAGGAGATGCAGCGGCTGATTGTGACGTCGGCGACGTATCGGCAGGCCTCGCGCGTGACACCGGCGCTTCTGGAGCGTGACCCCAAGAATCGCCTTCTCGCCCGCGGCCCGCGGTTCCGCCTGCCGGCTGAGACCGTGCGGGACAACGCCCTTGCCGTGAGCGGCCTGTTCAAAGAAAAAATCGGCGGGCCGAGCGTCAAGCCGTATCAGCCGGACGGCCTCTGGCAGGATGTTTCGGTCGAGCGGCGAGCCGTCTACAAGCAGGACGAAGGGGACGGCCTCTACCGCCGGAGCATGTACACATTCTGGAAGCGGACATGTCCGCCGCCGGGAATGATGACCTTCGATGCCCCTGACCGCGAGACCTGCACCATCCGCCGCGCCCGGACCAACACGCCGCTGCAAGCCCTGGTTCTGATGAACGACCCGACCTACCTGGAAGCCTCTCGGAAGCTCGCGGAGCGGGTCGTCAAGAGCAGCAACAAGGACGACGAACGACTGACGCAGCTCTTTCGCATCGTCCTCTGCCGCGACCTCAATGAAATCGAAGCCAGCGCCCTGCTGCCGCTGCTTGGCAAGGCTCGCGAACGATTTCAAGCCGCCCCAGATAAGGCCAAACAGCTTCTCAAGATCGGCTCATCACCGCGCGACGAGAAACTCGATGCCGCGGAACTGGCCGCGTGGACGACGCTCTGCAGCCTGGTGCTGAATTTGGATGAAGCGATTACGAAGGAATGAACCATGCAACCTCTCCACGAATTCGCCGCCTCCCTCACCCGTCGCCACTTCTTCGGCAAGTCCGCTGCGGCAATTGGCACGGCGGCACTCGCGTCGCTGCTCAATTCAGCGCTCGGCGACGAAGCCAAGAAAGATACGACAATCGCACCCGGCCCACGTATCGGCGGCCTGGAAAACATTCCGCACTTTGCACCCAAAGCGAAGCGGGTGATCTATCTGTTTCAATCCGGCGGCCCGTCGCAACTCGAGCTGTTTGACCCCAAGCCGCTGCTGAAGGAGAAGCATGGGAGCGAGTTGCCGGACTCGATCCGGATGGGACAGCGGCTCACGGGCATGACGAGCGGGCAGAAGAGCTTTCCCCTAATCGCTCCGAAGTTCAAGTTCGTCCGCCACGGCAAGTGCGGCATGGAACTGGGGGAACTCCTGCCGCATACGGGAAAAATCGCCGACGAAATCTGTCTCGTTCGCTCCGTCCATACCGAAGCCATCAACCACGACCCCGCCATCACTTTCATTCAGACCGGCTCGCAGCAGCCGGGGAGGCCGTCCCTTGGGGCCTGGGCCGCGTATGGCCTGGGAACGGAAGCCGCCGACTTGCCGGCGTTCGTAGTGATGATCTCGCACGGCAGCGGCAAGGACAGCAACCAGGGGTTGCTCGACCGCCTGTGGGGGAGCGGCTTTCTGCCGTCGAGCCACCAGGGGGTGAAGCTTCGCAGCCAGGGGGACGCCGTCCTCTATCTCTCCGATCCGCCGGGAATCGACCGCGACCTCCGCCGCGAGATGCTTGACGGGCTGGCGAAGCTCAACGAGCAAAAGCTCAAGGAATCCGGCGACCCCGAAATCGCCACCCGCATCGCCCAGTTCGAGCTTGCCTTCCGCATGCAGTCGTCCGTCCCGGAGCTGATCGATCTTTCCGGCGAGCCGCAGGGAATCTTCGACCTCTACGGCCCCGACGTGAAGAAACCGGGGACGTTCGCGGCCAACTGCCTGCTTGCCCGCCGCCTCGTCGAGCGGGGGGTCCGCTTCGTGCAGCTCTATCATCGCGGCTGGGACCAGCACAACAATTTGCCCGACAACATGCCGCTGCAGTGCCGTGACGTCGACCAGCCGCATGCGGCTCTGGTCCAGGATCTGAAGCAGCGGGGGCTGCTCGACGAGACGCTGGTGATTTGGGGGGGCGAATTCGGCCGCACGGTGTACGGCCAAGGAGGGCTCAAGGAAAGTTACGGCCGCGACCATCACGGCCGCTGTTTTAGCATCTGGATGGCCGGCGGCGGCATCAAACCGGGCCTGGTCTACGGCACGACCGACGATTTCAGCTACAACATCACCGAGAAGCCGGTCCACATCCACGACCTGAACGCCACGCTCCTCCATTGCCTCGGCATCGATCATGAGCGCCTGACGTTCCGCCAGCAGGGGCGGGATTACCGGCTGACGGACGTGCATGGGACCGTAGTGAAGGATCTTTTGGCATGACACCAATAGTGAGCCGACGAGACTTTTTGCACGCGGCGGCGAGTGCCGGCGCTGTGGCAAGCTGTGTTGCGGGAAGTGGCGGCGTTGTTGCAGAAGATACAACTGTCGCACAGGGGAAGCTTGCACTGCCGCTTCCTTACTCTGTCGCGCAGCGCGAGGGCTATGACCCGTTGCATGCTTCGGTTCACGAACCGGGCGGGGCGAAGCTCGGTTTTGCGGATGTGGCAGTCGCGGGTGAATTCAGCAACGCCAAATGCGACGCCTGGCAGATCCGCGCGGTGCCTTTGAAGGATGCCTTTGGCAGCGGAATCGATTGGACGAAGCTCGACGCGAAACTTCAGGACGGAAATCTTTCGGCGGTTGCGCGAATTCCAGCCGGGGGCTGGTATCGGCTGGAGGTACGGGGACTAAGCGGCGAAAAACCAGTGGTCTCGGCTGGGGTTGAGCCAGTAGGGGTCGGCGAAGTGCTGGTCATCGCCGGCCAGTCCTATGCGGCGGGCGCGAACGACGAGTTACTCAATGTCGAGGATGCAGAAGGGCGAGTCGTCGCCTTCGACCCGGCGAAAAACTCCTGGCGCGTCGCCCACGATCCTCAGCCGAATGTCGGAGACGGCGGCACGACCTGGCCGGCGCTCGGCAACCTGCTGCTGCCGATCGTGCAGCTCCCCGTCGGATTTGTGAATGTCGCGGTCGGCGGCACCGCGTCGCGGCAGTGGCTCCCGGGCGAAGCGCTCTACGAAAATCTCTCTAAAGTAGGCAGCACTGTTGGCCAATTCCGAGCGGTCCTTTGGCAGCAAGGAGAATCGGACGTGATCGAAGGTGTATCGACGGAGAAATACGTCGCCAACATCACAGCCATCCGCACGTCAATTGCCGGGACCTGGAAATTCGCTCCCCCATGGCTGCTCGCCAAATCCACGCTACACCCCACGGTCTACAACAAGCCCGCCGATGAAGCCCGCATCCGCACGGCCATCGATCAGCTCGTGAAACAGCCCGGCTTCCGTCCCGGCCCCGATACCGACATCCTCGCGGGGGAAAATCGCGGTGGGCCGAAGACTCGACGGCATTTTTCGGGCATCGGCCAGCGGCGCGCGGCCTTGCTATGGTTCGCTGCGGTGTGGGAAGAGCTGCAACGAACGGGTGAGTAAGACGGCTCGAAATGCCTTCTTCTCGAGGTGGCACCACGGCTTTGCGTGGGCGCGGAGCGTAACTTACCCAACCAGCTCCTTGATCGGCTTCACAGCCGGATCCACCAGGTACTGCGGACGACCGCGGAAGTCAAACAGCCGCGGGGCAGTGGTGAGGTTGATCCCCAGGTTGTGATAGAGCGTGGCGTGGACTTCCTCGAACGTCACGTGGCGCGTCGCGGGCTCGCCGCCGAGGCGGTCGGTGGTGCCGATGGCTTGTCCCATCTTCATTCCGCCGCCGGCGAGCAGGGCGCACGAGACTCGCGGCCAGTGGTCTCGTCCAGCATCCTTGTTGATCTTGGGGGTGCGGCCGAATTCTCCCCAGGCCACGACGGTTACGTCTTTGTCCATTCCCCGCTCGTGCAGGTCTTCCACTAGGGCTGAAATGGCCTTGTCGAAAACTGGCAGCTCCTTGCGGCAGTTTTGAAAATTCCCGCCGTGAAAGTCCCAGAAGCTGTAATTGACGGTGACGACGCGGACGCCGGCTTCGACCAGGCGGCGGGCGAGGAGCAAATTCTGCGGGACGCGGGGAGCGCCGTCTCCTTGCGCCCGCGTGGCGTCGTCGGTGCCGTACCGCTCGCGGGTCTTCGGGCTCTCCTTGCTCAAGTCGAGAGCGTCAAAGAGCTGCGACGAGGTAAGAATCCCCATCGCCCGCTGCGTGAACGTGTCCATCCCTTCCATCGTCCGGCGGCCGTCCCATTCCCGGCGGAAGCCGTCGACCGCCGTGAGCAGGTTGCGGCGATTGTCGAGTCGATCCGAGGTTACACCTTGCAGCACCAGGTCGTCGCGCCCCGGCCCCGTCGGGCGGAAGGATGCGTGACCCAGTCCCAGAAACCCGCCGCTCGGTTCGTTGTACGGCTTGTGCTGGGTCGTGTAGCAGAGGCTCACGAACGGCGGCACGCCCGGCAGCACCGGGCCTTGCAACCGCGATGCCGCCGAGCCGAAATGAGGCCAGCCCCCCGCAGGCTCGTTCTGGCTCAGATGGCCGGTGAAGCATTGATAGCCAGCGTGGTCATCCCGACAGCCGACGATGGTTCGGATGGGGACCAGCTTGTCCATGTTGCGAGCGATCCCCGGCAGCAATTGGCCAACCTCGATTCCCGGCACGCTCGTCTTGATCGAATCGAATTCGCCGCGGACCTCGGCAGGAGCATCCGCCTTGATCTCATACATGTCCTGGTGCGGCGGGCCTCCGCACATGTAGATCATGATGACGGCCTTGTGCTGCCGAGTTGATTTTCCGCTGCCGTCCGCAGAAGCTGCTTGCGCCTCCAGGCTCAATAGTTCGGCCAGCGTCAGTCCACCAATTCCCAAGCCTCCGATTTGCAGGAAGTTACGCCTGGAAACTGCGGAGGGATTCGATGTGCTGAGAATCCGTAGCATGACTTACCGCTTGGCGGAGGTATCCAATTCAATACTTCGTATTGTAGTCAATATCGGCGATTCGCGGGCCGGCACTGCGGCCCCACTGCTTTCACTTACGCCAGAATTCCCTTGACGACCTGTCCATGCACGTCGGTCAGGCGATACCGCCGGCCCTGGAACTTGTACGTGAGCCGCTCGTGGTCGATTCCCAAGAGGTGTAGCAGCGTGGCGTGCAGGTCGTGGATGTGGACGGGATCCTTCGCCACGTTGTATCCATATTCATCAGTCTCGCCGTACGAAGTGCCGGCCTTGATGCCGCCGCCGGCCAGCCAAACCGAGAAGCAGCGGGGGTGGTGATCGCGGCCAAAATTGCCGGGGGTCATCAAGCCTTGGCAGTAATTCGTTCGCCCGAATTCCCCTCCCCAAATGACCAGCGTGTCGTCGAGCATGCCCCGTTGTTTGAGATCGGCCACCAGGGCCGCGGAAGCCTGGTCTGTCTGCTGGCACTCGCCGCGGATCGCGCCGGGCAAGCCACCGTGATGGTCCCAGTCTTGATGATAGAGCTGAATGAACTTGACGCCGCGTTCCGCCAGACGCCGCGCGAGCAGGCAGTTGGCGGCAAAGGTCCCCGGATTCTTGGCATCAGGGCCGTACGCCTCCAGCATGTGGGCCGGCTCTTGGCTGAAATCGGTCACCTCGGGGACGCCGGACTGCATCTGAAAGGCCATCTCGTAGTTGGCGATGCGGGCGGTGATTTCGGCGTCCGGCGTGCCCGCAAACTGGTGTTCGTGCAGGTCGCGGAGGCGGTCGAGCACGAGCCGACGGTTCTCCGGCGTGACGCCGCCGGGATTGCCGAGGTAGAGCACCGGATCGCCACCGGAGCGGAACCGCACTCCCTGATGCTTCGGCGCTAGGAAGCCCGCCCCCCACAAGTGGGCCATCAGCGGTTGGCCACCTTTGTTTTTTGTGATGAGGACCACGAACGGCGGCAGGTTCTCGTTTTCGCTCCCCAGGCCGTAATCGAGCCAGGCCCCGATGCTCGGCCGGCCGGGGATCTGCGACCCGGTCTGCATGAAAGTGATGCCGGGACCGTGATTGATGGACTCGGTGTACATGGAGCGGATGACGCATAGCTCGTCGGCCACTTTGGCCGTGTGTGGCAGTAGCTCGCTGAGCGATTGTCCCGACTTGCCGTGCTGCTCGAACTTAAACGGCGAGCCGGCGAGAGGGATGGAGCTTTGGCTGGAAGACATCCCCGTCAGCCGCTGAGTGCCGCGGACCGAGTCGGGAAGTTGCTGGCCGTTGTCCTTCACCAGCCGCGGCTTGGCGTCGAATAGATCGAGCTGTGATGGCGCGCCGGACTGGAACAAATAGATCACCCGTTTCGCCTTGGGGGCGAAGTGGCAACTACCCAGAGCGCCCTTAGTGCTCGGCGCTTCTTCTCCCGCTGCCGACTTGCCCAGCAGTTCGGCGAGCGCGATGCCCCCCAATCCCAGCCCGAGGCGGTTCAGGCATTCGCGGCGGCTGAGATTGAGCCAGGGCTCGGGTCCGGTGCAATTGGGAACTTTTTGATTCATATTAACTTTCCACTCGACATTTATCTCTTCACCATGCAGCCGTCGTAATTCATCAGGGCATTGATCAGATTCGTGGCGGCGGCGATATCGATCGCGGGTAGCTTCTCATCCCGCTTCTTCTCACCGATACCAAGCAGAGCCGCGGCTTGATCCGGATGTTTGCCATAGTACTCAAGCTGTTCGTCGTAGAGGCGCGCGAGGATCTCGCGCTCTTTCGCATCGGGCTCCCGGCTGACGAGCCGCAGGAATGCTTGCTCAATCATGGTTTCACGTTTCCCCTCGCATTCCTGATGCAGCTTCTCCGCGAGCACGCGGGACGCTTCCACGAACTGCGGCCCATTCAAAAGGACCAGCGCATGCAGCGGCGTGTTCGTGGTGTCGCGGCGAGCAATGCAAACCACTCGTTTGGGTACGTCGAACGACTCGAGCACCGGGGCGGGACCCGTCCGCCGCCAGAAGGTGTAAATGCTGCGACGGTAAAGGTCGTCCCCCTTGCCAGCTGGGGCAGGCTTAAATGACTCGGGAAGATCGTAGGTGCGAACGGGGGGGCCGCCGATTTTTTCGACCAGTATCCCGCTGGCGGCGAGTACGTTGTCGCGAATCATCTCTGCCGGCAGGCGATGGCGGGGGCCGCGGGCCAGCCAGATGTTCTCGGGATCCTCGGCCATCACTTTGGGGTCGGCGAAACTCCGCTGACGATAAGTGTGTGACATGACAATCGACTTCAGCAGTTGCTTCGTATTCCAGCCGGAGGCGATGAACTCCCGCGCGAGCCAGTCGAGCAGCTCGGGATGCTCAGGGCGCTCTGATTGGCTGCCGAA
>Ga0065712_10001092_pt1 | contig 12074 bp, 11 predicted proteins | sample MisRhiReplicate1_FD_59099 | JGI IMG/M metagenome (GOLD analysis project Ga0065712, IMG submission 59099) | Miscanthus rhizosphere microbial communities from Kellogg Biological Station, MSU, sample Rhizosphere Soil Replicate 1: eDNA_1 v3... | ecosystem: Host-associated > Plants > Roots >...
CCGTTCGCGAACCTCGACGCGCAAACCCGGCTGGTGATGCGCGAAGAGCTCTTGAGGATTTGGGAACGCGACAAGAAAACCGTCATTCTCGTCACTCACAATTTGGAAGAAGCCGTGATGCTCTGCGACCGGATCGCGGTCATGAGCTCCAGGCCGGGACTCATCAAAGAAGTTGTGACCGTGGACATTCCGAGGCCGCGCACTATGAAAAGCATGCGCGATCCGGACTTTTCGTTGTGCATGGAAAAGATCTGGAACCTGCTGCGCTACGACGTCGATGCCGCACTGCAGAGTAACCGAGTATAGCCTTTACGACTAGCAACGATTCCTTAGGATCTTGATGAAACTGCTCGAGTCCGGGTCGCGCTAGCTATCGGCACCTTTCCGGGAATCACGGTTGTCGCACTTCGATGCAAATATCAGAATTGGCAAGTCGATTTGTCTTTGGCGGCCGTGATCCCTTGCTTTTCGCTTGTGACAATCTACATTCAAACGACAGATGAAGTTAGGAGGCGCGGTTTATGAGAGCTTTACCTGGGTTCTACCAAACATCTTTGCTGGCGATCGTTGTATGGTTTGGCGGTTGTGCTGCGAGCAGTAGCGCTCCGGATTATTCGGCGGCAGTAAAAAATCCCGACAGACCGCAAGCGGAAATCGAGCTCGACGCGGCGCGCAAACCTCAGGAGGTGCTGGCCTTTTATGGCGTGAAGAGCGACGACAAAGTCGCAGATATTTGGGCGGGTCGCGGCTACTACACCGCCATACTCTCCACCGTGGTCGGACCGCAAGGAATTGTTTACACCGTCAATCCGAATTCCCGGGATGAAATCAATCAACGCTGGAAGTCTCCCAAGTATGCCAACGTCAAAATCGCCGACGCACCGTTTGACCAACTCGCGCTCCCACAAGATGGCTCGCTCGATCTCGTTCTCATCCACCTCAATTATCATGATGTCGCGCCGGAGACTCGCGCGCCGATGAACAAACGAATTTTCGCGGCGCTGAAGCGCGGCGGCATCTATGCGATCGTGGATCATTCCGCGAAGGACGGTACGGGCAATGAAGCCAANAAGNCACTCCATCGCATCGATAAAGCTCAGGTGATCAAGGAAGTAAGCGNCGCAGGTTTCAAGCTCGAGAAAGAAGGCANTATGCTGCGCAAGCCCGAAGANACGCGCGATTTCAACGTGAACAAAGAGCGCAACAAAGACGATCGTTTCGTGCTCGCGTTTCAGAAGCCGTAGCGGATTTTGTTCACTGGCGAAGGAGTTCTTGCATGCAGGTAGCCAAACGCTTTCGACACCATCGGATCGCGGCGCCGCTTATTCTATTGCTAACGGCCGGCTGCGCGGCGACTTCCTCAGAGAACTACGGCGAGATACTGACGAGCCCCACGCGGCCGGACGCTGAAACAGCGCTCGATGCCGTGCGCAAACCGAACGAGGTGATGGCTTTTTATGGCGTGAAAAGGGGCGACAAGGTCGCCGACATCTTCGCGAGCCGCGGCTACTACACGGCGATTCTTTCCCAGCTCGTCGGACCGCAAGGACTCGTTTATTCGGCCAATCCGGCGCCCCGGACGGAACTGCTCGAGCGTGTCAAGCAGCCGAGCATGGCCAACGTCCGCGTGATCGATGGCCCGTTTGATAAGCTAGCGTTGCCGCAGGATGGCTCGCTCGATTTCGTGCTGCTTCATCTGGACTACCATGAAATTGCCTCTGAAGTGCGCGGTCCCATGAACCAGCGAATCTTTGGCGCGCTTAAACGGGGCGGCAGTTACGGTGTCGTTGACCATTCGGCCAAGGAAGGGACGGGCGATACGGTCGCGAAAACGCTTCACCGCATGGACAAGACCCTCGTCATCAAAGAAGCGACTGCGGCGGGATTTCGGCTAGAAAAAGAAGGGCAGATGCTGAGCCGCCCAGAAGACACCAGGGATTTCAGCGTTGTCAAAATCCGCGATAAGAGCGACCGGTTTGTGCTAAAGTTCGTAAAGCCGTAGGGGACGGCCGCTGCTCGCGGCAGTGCGGACACTACGATTTGTTAGATCTCGGTCACGTTCCGCAGCTTCAGCTTTTTCCGTTTCGCCTGATCGAGCACATACTTCCCGACGGCAAGATCTTCGTCAGCGATGCCATTGGACTGGAAAAAGATGCGCTTGGGCCGAGGCTGCGGCGCGCCTTCGGCAACGAACTTTTCCAACGGGACAATATCTTCCCAACGCGCAATGCGAGTCTGACAAGCCTCGACCAAGTCGCCGCTGTCCGCCCTGGCGGCTGCCAGATCGTCGACGACGATCAGATCCATGTGGCGGATCAAATTATTTGAAACCTCATGCTTGACGGTGGCGTTGGCACCGATCGACGCAACCAAAACTTCCTCTTTCAGACTTCCACCGTTCGCGACCGGTGTGGTCGAGTCCGTAGAAACCACCAGTATATCCGCGGCTGCTTCAACCTCATCCACGCTCAGCGCTTCGTGCCAATCCGCTTTAATCACCTTACTCATTTGCTTGATGAAATCTTTGCGCCGCTTCGGCGTTCTTCCCCAGACGACCACTTGCTCGATGCGACAAGTTGCGGCGACCGCTTCCACCTGAAAGGTCGCTTGCCAGCCCGGACCGACGATCCCGAGAACTTTACTATTCGCTGGCGCAAGATACTTGGCAGCAACACCCGTGGCAGCACCGGTTCGCAAGCTGCTCAGGAATCCCATGTTGATGATCGCCTGAATGCCGCCTTTTCGGCCATGATAAAGCGTAATCGTGTTGGCCTCTGCGGCATAGGACCGGAGGCAAATGAGATCCATGTCTTGATGCCATGCGGCCATCATGTTGAGCTGTTTTTCGCTGCCTTTGAGCCGCCGGCGCGGCACACTGCGCATTTTGCCGGCCGCGCGATCCCGGAACATTTTGTCGAGTAAAGCCACAGCTTGAGGCATGTCGACGAGCTTCCGAGTTTGCGGTTCACTGATGATTAGCGCCATTCGTAAGGCTCCTCCCTGCGTGGATATAGCCCAAGGCTGGCAGCGGAGGCAAGCTGGAGATCGCGAAAACCAACAAAGAAAAGCTTGACCGGAGTTTTGATAACATTCAGAATACGAATGGTTAGCCGGTAGATCGACCTATCCGAATTCGCTGATGCCACAGCCCAAGATTCAAACTCGCCTTTGTCCCCACTGTGCGAATAGCATTACTTTCGATGCCTTGACCTGTCCCTATTGCCGCGCGGATTTGTTGCAGTCCGGAGAACCCGAGTGGCCGCACAAGGACGACGATTGGGAACTGCCGCCGTCGTCTGTTGAAAAGGAAAGACTCACTGTCAGATCCAAAGCGATTTTGATTGTAGGACTCGGAGTCTTTGCCCTTGGCGTCTATCTGGTTGGGGGAAACCGAGAGCGGAGTGACCTCGGACCCGTGCTGGAACAACAAGAAAGAAGCCTTCAGGAGAAGGATGCAACGATCAAGGATCTCGAAGCGCAACTTGCGCAGTTACGGCAGGAGCACCAAGGAACCAGGAGCGAGATCGAGGAGCTCAAGGCCAAACTGCAAGAGAGCAGCAACGACGTGGTTGAGATGCGAAAAAAATTGGCGGACACAAACCGTCAGGTGGAGACACTCGCGGCTCTTCGGAGTAGCAGCACGCCGCGACCAGCAGCGCGGTCCATCGAGCAACCGGCACCCGCAACTTCTGCCGGATCTTTGCGCGGACGCGGCGGGCTTGAACCTGGAACGTATGAGAGTGCGCGCACGGCCGCGGTGTATGAGGAGCCAGCAAGCTCCTCGAAAGTTGTCACACAAATCAGCAAGGGAACTCAGCTCACTGTGGTACGCTCCGTTGGTGATTGGGTCGAGATTCGTTCGAAACACGGCAATCCACCCGGCTACATCCGCGCCGACGATGTGGCCCCAATCAACCGATCGAGATAGCACACGCCTCCTTCAGCTCTTGCAGGGCGAAGCCGCCTGCCGTCTTCATAAACGACCATTAATCAAGCCGCGAAACCTCTAGGATTCGCCACTCTGTCGGGTCGAAGCATGCCCTCAGGCAGTTGACTTGACCTGGCCGCGCCCATAGTATTCCTTCGGCGTTCGGAGGGTTTATGAAGGCGATGGCGTGGCTAGCGGGGTGCGCCCTAGTTTTTGCGGCGAGTTGTGTAGCTCAAGCTCAAGGCCGTGGTTTTGCCGGTACAGGCCGAGCCTCTGGTGCACCGGGTTCGTCCGGAACAGTTGTGGTTTCGCCGCCAGCCAATGTCCCAGAAATCACGCAAGGCTCTCCGGGTTCCAGACAAAACTTCATAGCTCCCAAGGTTATCGCTCCGGGCATGCCGCAGACCGCGCCGGGTCAATTTCATCGGGGTGGCGGCGTTTTCGTACCGCCCGTCAATGGTCCGAAACGGCCGCGATTCGTCTTGGGAGTCGCTTCGCACCGTCTACATTTTCCATGGTTTTTTCATTTTCCGTCTAGCGTAGTCTTCATCGATGTTCCGCCCTTCGATGATTCAACCGTGATCACGCAATATGCACCGGGCAACGTTCAGCAGGAGCCTCCAGTCGGCGACGACTCACGGGCGGAGGTGCGCACGCGCACACGCGGTCAACTGGCGCCATTTGATCCGACACCGAACGAGGTTGTCGAGCGAATGCTGGTACTCGCGAGGCTCAAAAATAGCGACGTGGTTTACGATTTGGGATGCGGTGACGGGAGAGTGGTGATCGCTGCGGCGAAAAAATATGGCGTCCATGCAGTGGGTTTTGAGATCGATCCGGGATTGGCGAAATTGGCGCGAGAGAACGCACGGCGCGCCGGCGTGGACAAGTTGGTCGAAATTCACCAACAAGACTTTCTCACGGCCAATTTGTCTCCCGCATCGGTCGTGACGTTGTATCTTTCCTATGACGGTAATCTTGCGGTCCGCCCGCAACTGCTGAGACAACTCAAACGCGGCGCGCGCGTGATCTCCTACACCTTCGACATGGGTGAGTGGCAGCCGAAGATTGCCGAATCGTTTCGCGATTCGGAAGGCAACTCGCATCAAATCTACCTCTGGGAGATCGGCGAGCCGATGCTCTTCAGCGATGCCAGCGCACAGATTTTGCAGCCCCAACCCAACCGCAAAGGTCCATTGATCATAGACGTCAAGTAGCGAGAGTCCGCTCGTTTGTTTCCGCGGCGTGTGCTGATTAACGTCTATAGCGGCCCATAAGGTCTGCTTCGCCGAGCACATGCGCTTTCAAAGCATCGAGCAATAGTTGCTTGGTCGCTCGGGATTTGAGATGNGTTGCGGCATCGAGCGCATAGAGCTTGAAAAAATATCGATGTGCGNGACCGGGTGGCGGACAGGGGCCGCCGTAACCGACTTTACGAAAATCATTGATCCCTTGTTTGGCCTCGGCGGCGGTCTTTGGCACACCCTCCGTAAGCTCTTTGGTTTCTGCCGGTAGATCGTAGATCACCCAATGGACCCACGTCCCTCCGGGCGCGTCGGGATCGTCCGCGATCATTGCAAATGCTTTTGTTCCCGCCGGGGGATTCTCCCAGCGAAGCGGTGGGGAAACATCCTCCCCGTCGCAAGTATATTTTCGCGGGATGTCCGCGCCGGCCTGAAAAGCTGAGCTGGTCAGAATGAATTTTTGCGCAGATCCAGATTCGGCGCTATAGAGCGGCGGTACGCCAAGCACTATGGTGAATAACAACCCGGCGACGCACATGAATAGTTTCGTCATCGATGAGACGCTCACTCGATTCGAACTTGAGCGCGCGGCAAGTTTCTTATTGCGCGTACAGCCGATCGATGAAGCCGCTGTCGTCAATTTTTCTGAGATAATGTAGATCCCAAGGCTCCATGGGACCGATGTGGCGCATTTTCGGATCCTTCCCAACATCGAGATCGTAAACATTTTGGATCGCCGCGGGCAGCGGATAGGGCTTCTGGTTGAGCAACTTGGCCCATTCTCGCTGTAGGTGCACATAGTATTCCTCATCTTCCAACCCATAGCGCTTGGCCAGGTTCTTTTTTAGGATCGCGACTACTTCCGCCGGTTTGGTTTTGAAGAAATGTAGCGCTTCGATAAATCCTTTGATGAAAGCATCAACGGTTTCCTCATTGGCTTTAATGTAATCGCTGGTCGCCAATAGCGTTGTGTTGTGAATCACCGGGCGGTCCGGGAGATCGAGGATGTGCAGCCCCTTTTTGATACCGTAGAGATCGAACGGCATGTCAACGAGCGCCGCTACGGCTTTTCCTCCAGTGATTTCATCAACAAATTCGAGAAATTTTCCCGAAGTATCGTCAATGACATCGATGTTGATTTCTTCCGCCTTGAGTCCGCAGTCTCGCAAAACGGCGCGCAGATTGCCGGAAACACATGGCGCCTTGGAGTGGCAGACAATTTTTCGTCCTTTCAGATCTTCCACCTTCTTGATTTCCGCCAGCGCTACCAGACGATCATCCCAATTGTTCTGCGCTTGCGCCAAATAGGTCAGGCGTTTTTCGCCCTTTGCGCGCTCCCGATAGGTTTCGTGATGCAAGCCGCTAAGGAAATCGATCTCTCCCGCGAGGGCGAGCTTCGCGCGATGCGCCATGGTCGGAGCCTTAGCGTCGCCGACAATGTGCAAATCGATTTCATAGCCGTACTTTTCCATCACTTGCGATTCCTTGAACACGTAGAGAAACGGCAAATGAGATGAGTCGCTGGCAAGCAGATCGAGTGTGCGCATGGACGTGTTTGCTATTGGTTGGAATTTAGCACTGTCGATTTCAAATGAAACCAGCTCCGAAGACCGAGATCCTTCGACTAGCGTCTCAGGCGCGGTTGCGCCTGTTCAATGCGCGTAATGTCATCTCATTCCCAGTTCCGCCTGCGCTTCGCGCAACAGGGTCATATCATGTGCGACCGATACTGGCACCGTGGTTTTTTTGGTCTGCTGCTGGATGAAACCCCACTCGATAGCGAGATCCTCGTCTGTGAGCATGCCATTTTTGCTGAAGCCCGGTTGCGCCAGTTCCAACGAGCGAGGCGCGTCTTTTTCGTTTGCTCCCGTCCAATGCATCAGAATGTTCAGGGTGTCGCGCGGGTCCGTCTGCAGCAGCTGCAGACTACGCAACGATGCACGAATCACGCGTTTAATCAGATCTCGCTCGAGTCTGATCTTATCTTCTCGCACGCCAAGCCCGGCGATCGGATTAACGACGATTTCCGCGGTGTTGCCGAGCAAATGGTAACCTCTGTTTTCGAGCTGCACATTGGTCGGGAGCGGCATCAAGCTTCCTTGGGCAAGGTTTTTTTCCAATGCGGCGCTGCGCGCGGGCGTGGCACCCATGGCCAGCAGCTGGTATTCGCCTTTTCGTAACCCGAGGTGTTGAAGATGCTTTTCGGTTAGGATGGCCTGGGTATTACCGAAGGAACTTACCGCAAAAATTTTTCCTTTCAGATCGGCGGGCGAACGGATCTCCGGCCGCACGACCAGAGCGAAGAGCGGACGCGAGTTCAAAGCGGCGACGAGTTTAGTGCCCAATCCTTGCATCGCGCCGTTGAGAACAGGAGAAATATTCAGCGAAAAATCGATATGGCCGTTCGCCAGCGCGACGGTTGCGATGTTGCCGTTCATCTGGATCAGCTGCGGCTCGATGCCTTCGTTACGGAAGAAGCCCTTCTCGAGGGCGACCTTCACCGGAAACCAGGTCATGCTCACAGCGGAATAGGAAAACGCGACCTTTCGCGCTTCGGCACCGTGCGCCAAATCGGCATGCCTGGAGACGAGAAGGATCACTGCTGCGGTGAGGAGTCGTTTGCTCATCTGTGGTTCGCTGCGTTTGGGAAAAAAATGTTTACCACGAAGCGCGAAGCACACGTGGGGCTGCAAAGATTTCCTGGGGCGCAGCATGCTACGCGCTCCTGTGTGCGGTGAAATCATCCGTGATTAGTTCGTCGGTATCTCCGAAGGCAAATCGGTGCGGTCGCCCCATTCCTTCCATGAACCGATGTAGTTGCGGACCTTCGGAAACCCGAGTAACCGGAGAGCAACATAGCTGTGCGCGGCGCGATAGCCGCCTTGGCAGTAAGAAACAACTTCCTTATCCGGCGTGATGCCGGCTTTCTCGTACAGCGCTTGGAGCTCGCCATTCGGCTTGAACTTTCCGTCCGGCGCGATGTTGTCGGTCCATTCGATGTGAATTGCGCCCGGTATCGCGCCGCCGCGAGCGGCGCGTACATGAGTGCCCAAGAATTCACCGCGGCTACGGGTGTCGAGGATGACGATTTCCTTTTTGTTGAGGGAACGCAATACGTCCTCGGCCGTCGCCAAGACTTCTCGACACTCTGTGCTTTTAAATGCCGCGGCCTTGGGCGGGGTTGCTTCCGATGTCATCGGCGCGCCGGCTGCTTTCCACGCATCAAAACCGCCGTCGAGCATTTTTACGTTCGGATGGCCGTAGTACTCGAGAAACCAGACTCCGCGCGCCGCCCGCATGCCGGAATTCGCTTCGTAAAAAACCACTTGCTTAGTTTCGCTGACGCCGCGCAGCTCAAGCACGTGGTGAATCATGAACATGAAAGCCTTGAGCGGCGCTTCGCTGGTATCGATTAAACTGAGCCCGAAGAGGTCGAAATGCGTCGCGCCGGGAATATGCCCTTTGGCGTAGTCTTCCGCCGGTCGCACATCTATGATGCATAGATCGGGAGCGCCGAGCTTGTGCCGTAATTCATCGACTGTTGTGAGCAGAGTTTCGCGCGTATATTCTTGCTTCATACCGTCCGTATAACACTAGTCAAAAACCCACTGCAATCATGCGCTTGATTCGTAAAGTTAAGATTATTTTACTGTTCGCACCCTTATCTATTTTTTTGATTGTTACCCTCTCCCGTCCTGGGAGAGGGGAGGGTGAGGGCAGGCACAACGTCTCTGGCTTCACGTATCAGCTGGCCTTGCCCGGCCGCAAGATCACTTTTCCCGACGATCATTACTCGCACCCAAGCTTCAAAACCGAATGGTGGTATTACACCGGACATCTGGAAACCGAAAGCGGCAAGCGCTACGGCTACCAAGTGACTTTTTTTCGTTTCGGCTTGCGCGATCGGCAGAACGAGGCCAAGGAGAAGCCGCCGTTCAGCGAATTGTATATGGCGCATTTCGCGTTTTCCGATATTAACGCCAAGGAATTTCATTACCGTGAGAGAATCAATCGCGGTTACAACGGCAAAGCGGGCGCAGCGACGGACCGTTATTTGGTTTGGAATGAGGACTGGAAGGTCGAGGGCGATCACAATAATCATAAAATCCGAGTGAACGACCGCGGCACTGAATTGCATCTCAATTTAAAATCGCTCAAGGTGCCAGTCTTGCACGGTTCAAACGGCCTCAGCCAAAAAGCCGCCGGGGAAGGACGCGCATCCTATTATTATTCGCTGACGCGAATGCAAACTGAGGGCGTACTAAAAGTCGGTGGCAAGGCGGAGAAGGTTCGCGGCCTGAGCTGGATGGATCATGAATTCGGCAGCAATCAGCTGGCGCAAGATCAAGTCGGCTGGGACTGGTTCAGTATTCAGCTCGACGATCAGACTGAATGCATGCTTTACCTGATGCGTCGCAAAGACGGCAGTGTCGATCCTTATTCGAGTGGTACTTTCGTGAACGCCGACGGTTCGACTCGGCATCTCGACCTGAATGGTTATCGGGTGGAAGTGTTGGGGCGCTGGCGAAGTCCGACGAGCGGGGCGGATTATCCGATGAAATGGAAAGTGACGATTCCCGCCGAACAGATCGAGCTGGAAATCAATCCGGCATTTCAAAACCAGGAGTTGATCACCAACCGCAGCACCCGGGTGACTTACTGGGAAGGGGCGGTGAATGTTCGTGGAACAGCCCGCGGAAAGACGGTCGGTGGCGCGGGATATGTGGAGATGACCGGGTACGCGGGCAAGTTAAGCTTGTGAACCATGAGTGAGTTGCGCGCCACCGCCAAGAATTATGCGATCAAGCACAAATTGCTGCGCTTGGGTGATCGAGTGCTCGTGGCGGTTTCTGGTGGCCCGGATTCCATTACGCTACTGCATCTTCTCTACGAACTCAAAGACCAATGGGATCTGCATCTCGAAGTGGCCCATCTACAGCATGGGATTCGCGGCGATGCGGCTCGACAAGATGCCAAGTTCGTCGAGAGATTGGCTGAGGAACTGAAACTTCCATTTCATATTCGAGAGGTCGATCTACCGCGCCTGAAATCGGACGCGGGAAGGGGAAATCTCGAGGCATTGGCGCGGGCAGAGCGCTATCGGTTTTTCGCCGAGCTGCTCACTTCAAGAAACCTTTCCAAGGTTGCGACCGCGCATACACAGGATGACCAGGCGGAGACGGTTCTGATGTGGTTTCTTCGGGGCGCCGGGCTTCGGGGACTGGGTGGCATGGCGCCGCTCCAGAAGATTCACATTCCTTTCAAGACGTCGGTATCAGTTACTGTCGTACGCCCGTTGCTGAATATCTCCAAGACTGAAATTTTGCAGTATATTACGACAAGAAAATTCACCTATCGCACCGATGAGACCAATCAGGATGCGACCTACTTGCGCAACTGGATTCGGCTGGAGCTCTTGCCGACAATTCGCGCGCGTACCGGTCATGGATTCTCAGCTCGCCTGAGTCAGCTCGCCGGTCTGATTCGTGATGAAGACGAATTGTTGGATAGCTTGACAGTGCCGGCGTATGGCTCCGTTTCCGCTGGCGGAGATTTGCTTCGCAGCGCTCTGCTGAAGCATCCCAAAGCACTCCAAAGGCGAATCCTACGTCACTGGATCGAGCAAGTGCGTGGTCACCTCCGCGGCATTGATTTCATTCACATCGAAGCGTTGCTGCGTCTAATCGACGAAGGACCTGCGCAAGGCAGGCTTTCGATTCCCGGTGGTTGGGAGTTTATTCGCGAATACAACCGATTGCGGCTGGGGAAAAGTTCGCGCGGAGCGCACCGGGTTGGTTACAACTATGAGCTTAAAATCGGCACGCCGCTGCGGGTTAGTGAAGCCGGGTTGGAATTGGACGCGGAACTCCTCGCCAACAGCGCCGCTAGGTTTCCCGCCGATCTGACGGAAGCACTTTTTGATGCGGGTTGCTTGACAGAGCCATTATTGGTGCGAAACTTTCGTCAGGGCGATCGTTTCAAACCTTTGGGTGTGCCTGGACACAAAAAACTCAAGGATCTATTCATCGAAAACAAGATTCCGTTATCGATTAGGGCGGCATTGCCACTGCTCGTAATGGGGCAAGAAATTCTTTGGATTCCTGGTTATGGTAGAAGCGAAAGCGCGCTTGTGGGCGACAAAACCGAGCGCGTCATGCACATAAAAAGCTTTGTCTATCGAGACTTAACACGTGATACGTTATGATTGATCGAAGTAATCGCGTGTGTTACACTTTTTTTCGTTCTAAAACCTGGAGGAACGGTTGAGTCAGTCATCAAAACACATTGCGCTATGGCTGGTCCTGGCACTGATTTTCCTCGCCATATTCAGCGTTTTCAATAAGCAGCACGGCCGTGAGCCGGAAATCGTTTTCAGCGAGTTCATGACATCGGTGGATCGCGGAGATGTGCAGAAAGTCACGATTCAGGGCCATAATATTCAGGGAGAATATAAAAACGGGGAACGCTTTCGAACCTTTGCGCCCAATGATCCCGAGCTGGTCAAATCCTTACGCGAAAAGAAAGTCAAAATAGCCGCAAAACCCGAGGAAGACTCGCCTTGGTATATGGTTCTTTTGCTGAACTGGTTCCCGATGCTTCTACTCATCGGGGTGTGGATCTTTTTCATGCGGCAGATGCAGGTCGGCGGCGGCAAAGCGATGTCGTTCGGCAAAAGCCGCGCGAAACTGCTTACTGAAAACCAACATCGAGTGACGTTCAGCGACGTGGCCGGAGTCGACGAAGCGAAGGACGACCTTCAGGAAATCATCGCATTTTTAAAGGACCCCAAGAAATTTACCAAGCTCGGCGGCCGAATTCCCAAAGGTTGCTTGCTCGTCGGCCCGCCCGGAACGGGTAAAACGCTTTTGGCGCGGGCGATCGCCGGCGAAGCCGGCGTGCCG
>Ga0065712_10068299_pt1 | contig 12074 bp, 8 predicted proteins | sample MisRhiReplicate1_FD_59099 | JGI IMG/M metagenome (GOLD analysis project Ga0065712, IMG submission 59099) | Miscanthus rhizosphere microbial communities from Kellogg Biological Station, MSU, sample Rhizosphere Soil Replicate 1: eDNA_1 v3... | ecosystem: Host-associated > Plants > Roots >...
GGGTTGCCACTGACGTTACCGGAAAGTTTGTAGCGGCCGAGGTCGTACCCAGTAGGAACCGAAACCTGGTCCCCTTCGTTCTCGCTCAGCACGGGTTTCAAGGAGAAGAACCTGGCCAAGACCGCGGCGCTATCTCCCAAAACTCCGCGCGCGGCCACCCCAATCTGCTCATCCGAAAACTGCGCCAGGGGTTGCTGGATCAGGTCCACCAGGCGAGCCTCCCGTTGAAGGGCCGCGAGCAATGTAATGGCCTCACTCCTCTTTGGGGGGGGTTCTGGAGAGGATTCGGACACCTTGGGCTGGGGGGGTGGGTGTAGCGGTTTTGCACCGGTGCTTATTTTTGGCAGCGGCTCGCCGTCCAGGACGGAGCGGACCTGCTGGGCAACCTCCGCACTGAACATAGTCTTAAAAAACACTCGAAATGCCAAGCCAACGCTACCCATGTGCTTATCCAGGAATGAGTTACGGCAGATGAATTTTTCGTATTTGCAGCCAATGAACCGCAAAACTGCCCGGTTGGCAATCATACTGAGAGGGCACTGGACCGCCCTTTGCTTTCAGTTGCCTCCCACGTAGTACAACTGCCACTACTTGCCGCTGTCAATTGCCCCTGCGGAACGACCCCTATTCCCGGAACGAATAGGGGCCCGACAGCGTCCAAATCAAGAGGCTTTTGGGGAGGGTCTGCGCGAGCGACCATCCCAATTTTTGAACAGAGAACAGGAACTGATTGGCACCTATGAAAACGACCCGCCGCTCGCTGACTACGAAGGCGCTTGCTCACTTTCGCAAATTCTGGAAGCGGCGGAAGGAAGCTTCCGCATGCACCGCGCGCCGCGGCTTCTTTTTTGAGCCGCTTGAGAACCGGTCGCTGCTGGCCGGCGACCTGGCGTCGCATTTCTCCGTGACTGCAGAAGGGGAAGGGTCGAATACCAATCCCACGTTCCTGACCATTGCGGACCAGACGGTGCTGCAAGGCGCGCCCCTGTGGCTCGGCATCGACGGCTCGGATGCGGAAAACAATCCGATTACTTACACGATCACCAGCAGCAACCCCAACGTGGTGGCCGTGACCGTTCCGACCGGCAACAAGACGCTGCAGCTCGACGTCGCGAACTTCGGGACTATGAAGTTCCAACTCTTTGACAACCTGGCTCCACGGGCGACCACCGCCATCGAGAACCTGGCGAGTTCCGGCTTCTACAACGGCCTCACATTTCATCGCATCTTGAATGATTTCGTCATCCAAGGGGGAGCTGCCGACGGCGCTGGCGGACCCAATCCCAACGTGCCGGATTTCGACGACCAGTTCAATGTTGACTTGCAGTTCACGTCTCCCGGCCTGCTCGCCATGGCGAAGGGGATCGATGACACCAACGACACCCAGTTTTTCGTTACCGACACGGTCAATCCGCCGACCACCAACTTTCCCCGCCACCTGGATTTCAACCACACCATCTTCGGCAAACTGACCGAAGGGGAATCCGTGCGGGAAGCGATCAGCAACGTCCCGGCGAACGGCTCGGGCACCCCCAATACGCCAGTCGTTATCACGACGGCCAGCATCCTCAATAGCGATCCCCAAAATAAAGCCTTCATGCTGAAGGCCCTGGCCAGCTCGGGCTCGTCGGACATCACCATCACCGCCAACGACGGCCAGGGTGGAACGTTTTCCCGCATCTTTCATGTGACGGTGGCCCCCGATACGTCGAACGGGAACCCGTTCCTGAACGACATTCCCGCCGTCCAAGGGACCGTCGGCAGCGCGATCACCTTCCCGCTGCAAGGAACCGACGTCGAAGGGGATCCGATTTTCTTCGATGCCACCAAGATCGGCAGCGTCAACTACGCAGTTTCGATCAACCACACGACGAACATCGTCACGGTAACGCCGCCGGCCGGCTTTGTCGGCAGCTTCCAGGTGCAGGTTTCCGCCAAGGCCCTCGCCCAGCAGAACACTCCCGACAGCGGCCAGTCCATCACCGACGTGCAGAAGGTCACCGTGAACGTACTCCCGCTGGCGCCCACGGGACTCGATTTGCTGGCGGGATCGGATACCGGCATCAGCAGCACCGACAATATCACTAGCGCGTCCTCGCTGCAGTTCCAGATGGGAGGCGTCAGCAACGGCGCGGTTGTGCGCCTCTACGAAGGAAACACCGTCCTGGCACAGGCCACCGCAGCCGACACGACTGCCGTCATTACGCTCAATAACGTCGCCTCACTCGGTGAAGGCGTACACAACTTCACGGTGACACAATCCGTCAGCGGCCAAGAGAGCGCGAAATCCTCGGCTCTCTCCGTCACCTACGACGCGACCCCTCCGGGGGCGTTCACATCCACCGCTCCCACCACGGGCGAGGCCGGCACTCTTTATTCGTATGATGCAGAGAATGCCGCCCCCAATACTGGGCTGCTCTATTCGCTGTCGCCAGGCCTTACCGGTGCATCCATCAACTCGTCGACGGGTGTCGTGAGCTGGACGCCGACGAATAACCAGGTGGGTGCACAGACCTTTGGCATCGTAGCCAGCGACGTCGCCGGGAACGCCGTCACGCAGAATGTGAACGTCACCGTCGCGCAGCAGGTGGTCAAGGTAGCCGAGCTGGTGCTCGCCACAACCGACCTTAGCCACAATCCCATCACGCTGCACGTCGGCGATAACTTCCTGCTGCGAGGATCCACCCGCGACCTGCGGACCGTGGACGCCAAGGGGGTCTACGCCCTGTTTGCCGACCTGAACTACGACCCAGCCAAGCTGCAAGTCACCGGCGCGGTGCAGTTCAACGGCGGCTATACCGTCGGCCCTTCGGGCTCAACCACGACTCCGGGGCTCGTGGACGAGCTGGGGGCGGTTTCCAGCAGCACCGTGCCGATTAACACCGGCCTCAAGCTGATGTTCGAGATTCCGATGAAGGTCCTGGCCGGAGGCCATTTCAGCATCACAACGGACCCTGCTGACACGCTCCCCTCCCACGACGTGCTCTTGTTCGGAGAGGATCCGCCCGTCCCGTCGAACCAGGTGAAATACGGCTCGCTCTCGCTCAGCGTGGATACGACGTTCTCCGCGGTGAATGACACCTTCACCTTCAACGAAGACACAACGAATGACTCGCTCACCGTCCTGGCCAACGACACGATTGTCCCCGGCTCGGGCAACGTCCTGACCATTTCAGCGGTCGGCGCAACGGACCATTCGGGCACCGCCCAGATCTCCGGCGACGGGAAAAAAATCTTCTATACACCGGCCCCGAATTTCAACGGTACCGAAACGTTCACCTACACCGCCAGGAACCAGAACAACGAAACCTCCACCGCGACGATCACGGTGCATGTCGCTCCCGTCAACGACCCCCCCACGGCGGCTGCGGATACTTTCAGCGTGCCGAGCGAATCGACAAATAACACCTTGAATGTCCTGGCCAACGACTCGGCTTCCCCTGATACCGGCGAAACGTTGACGGTCAGCGCCGTCACCCAAGGAAACCACGGCGGCACGGTGCAAATTGGCTCGGGAGGCTCTTCTGTAAAGTACACCCCCGCCACGAACTTCGAGGGGACGGAAACCTTCAACTACACCGTCAACGACGGCCATGGCGGCACCGCGCAGGCGACCGCCACCGTTACGGTGACCCACACCAATCACAATCCGGTCGCCCATGCCGATACGCAGACGGTCGTGGAAGACAGCGGAGCGACCAACATCAACGTCCTGGCCAACGACAACGCGGGAATCGACACAGGCGAGACCCTGACCATCACCGCCGTCGGCACGACCAACCACAGTGGCGTCGTCACGCTGGCCGCGGACCACAAGAGCGTCAACTACACGCCGGCAGCCAACTTCCAGGGGACAGAAACCTTTACATATAGCCTGAGCGACGGCAATGGAGGCACCGCGACGGGGACAGTCACCGTTACCGTCACGAATGTGAACGATGCTCCGACGGCCAACGCGGACACGCTGACCGCCTTCAAGAACACTGCCAACGTCCTCAACGTGCTCGCTAACGATGTGTCGGCCCCAGACCCAACAGAGGCTTTCACCATCCTCAGCGTCACGCAGCCGACCCACGGCACGGTGACCATCACCAATAACGATACTCGGGCCACCTATACTCCCACGGACGATTACACAGGCCCCGATTCCTTCACCTACACCATGAAGGATCCCGGCGGCCTCACTTCCACGGCCACCGTTACCTTGACGGTGCAGGACTTTATTCCCAGTACGCTCGCTGGCCAGGTCTTCATCGACCAGAATGGGAACGGAATAATCGACGCCTTTGAGGCTGGGGTGGGAAATGTGCAGATTAACCTGACGGGGACCGCACAGGGGGGACAGGCCGTCACTCAAAGCGTTCACACCGAGTCCGACGGCTCGTATCTATTCGACAACCTGGCCCCCGGCGACTACGCAATACACCAGGTTCAGCCGAACTTCCTCTTGGATGGTGCAGATTTCCCCGGCTCGCAAGGGGGGACTGTCACCGCGAATGACCGGATCTCCATTCACCTGGTCCAAGGCACGGATGGCGTTGCCAACAACTTCTCGGAGTTGGGTCATGCCCGGAAGGTGACGCGGATCGAAGAGTTCTTCGCCACCAATATCGGCCACAACGTACTGGCCGCTGTGAAATTCGCCCCGCCGGCGAACACCTCGCCAACCACTTTCGGAGCGATTGTCTCGCCGGCCTGGCAAACGATCGTCGGCAGCCAGTGGGGGCAGCTCCACGATTTCAAGTATGCTGTCTCCGGTGACCGTCGGCTGCTGCAAGTGGAGGTCAAGAATCAGCTGGACGAGATCCTTCACGCTACGGTTTCGACGGCGGACAGGAACCTGGTCATCGGCCTGGGTCAGCAGTCCGATGGGACCACGCTGATCAAGCTCGTCGGCGATCCGGCCCACTTCCACTTCGCCGCCGTACCGAATACCCCGCCGCTCGCGGCAGCTGACTCGCTCGCCATCACTGCGGGAGCCACCACGAACGTGAGCGTCCTCTCCAATGACAGCGACCAGGATGGCACGCTCAATCTGAGCTCGCTAGCGATCACCCAGGCTCCCACGCATGGCACCGCCACCAAGAATGCCGACGGCACCATCACTTACGTGCATGACGGCTCGGCGGCCGCGACCGACACCTTCAAATACACGATTGCCGACAACGATGGGGGCGTCTCCAATGCGGCGCAGGTTTCCGTCGCCGTCAATCAGCGGCCCACGGCAGTCGCGGATAATGCGACCCTGGCGGCTGGCGCAACCCAGACGATCAATGTCTCCGCCAACGATACCGACTCCGATGGCACGCTGAATCTGACCTCCATCGTCATCGTCCAGCAGCCGGCGCACGGCAACGTGGCAGTGAATACCAATGGCACGGTCACCTATCAGCACGACAATTCCGCCACGACGACAGACAGCTTCACCTATAAGATCAGCGACAACCTGGGAGCCCAGTCCGCTGCCGCGGGAGTGGTGTCGATCGCCATCGGCTCCGGCGAGGGCGAAGCAGACCTGTTCGGCGGCCTGGCCGACGACGCCCACTTCCAGGCGGTCGATTCGGTGCTCGCGGATGAAGAGAGCTGGACGCTCTAAGCTATCTCTGCAGCGCCGCCGCGGCGTCATGGTACCAGGCGGCTTCTGCCGTGAGCTTGTTCTCGCGGCAGAAGGCTTCTAGCTCCCCCAGATACTTGACCGGCTCGACTTGCAGGTTCCAGCAGACCTTGCGCAAGCACACAGGACACATCGTCAGCGGCTTGCGGTCCCCTTCGTCCTGGCTGTTGACCCCATTCATATTGCAGTCAAAAGCCGTGCAGTGCTGGATCGTCAGGATGTGCCCGGTTTCGTGGCTGGCGGTATGCAGCGTCCGTCGCAGGCAGAGTTGATACTCCTTCTTCCCCTTCGCGGGGTCACCGTTGCGATGGATCGACCAGACGCCGGTCCGCTCGCGGAGGCTAGCCTGACCGAAAACGAAATTCCACGTAGGGTCGGGATAGAGGTCACTGGAGGTGAACGCCAGGTAAGCTAGAGCGTTGTCAGGGCGATCCGGCTTGAGCACTTCGTCGAGAACATAGGTACTGAGGATTTGCTCGCCACCCCAAGTGGGATGGATCCGCTGCGCCCGCCCGGGGACGTCCGCCACCGCCATCTTCTTCCTAACCTTCACGGGGACCTGGTAGAAGATCTCCAGGTACTTTTGCGTCGTCTCCAGCACCTTGGCCTGTTCGGGGGTGAAGTCACCGAGGAGGCAGATGTAGATGGTCCCCTGTTCGCCGCTCTTGCGCACCGGCCTGGCCCGCAAATAGGCGGCAAAGGTCTGGCCGTCTTCCTTGTGCTCTGCCAGCCAGTCCCCAGGTTTTGGTTTGGCTAGCGGAGTTGCCAGTGGCCGAAGCTTCGACTCCACTTCGGCGTACATCCGCTCCTTGGGCTCGGCGGCTGAACTGCAGGACGTGGAAAGAAACGAAACGATGCACAGGCCCATGGTAAGCGCGAAACTTCGCCGGTCCATGCGAGCTGCTCCTGGATTGTGCCCCTGTGCTATCCCCCTATTCTAACCTCCGCGAAGCTGCGAATCTCCCTGTGGCCGTGCTCCGGCTTGACCGCGGCGTTGCCGGGGCGAAGAACGAGAGCGGTTTGCAGGCCGGCTTGCTTGGCGGCATCGAGCTCGGCGGGGACGTCGCTCAGAAAGAGAATTTCCCGCGGCGGGAGTCCGAATTCCGTGGCAATGGCGGCGTAGCTGGCGGCTTCCTTCTTGAGGCCGGTGGTGGTGTCGTAATGGCCGCGAAACTGCGGCAGCAAGTTACCGGCGATGGTGTGGCCGAAGAAGAGCTTTTGAGCCTGCACGCTGCCGGAGGAATAAATACGAACGTCGAGGCCAGCTTTGTTCCAGGCGGAGAGGGCAGGAGGCACGTCGTCGTAAACATGGGCCTTCATCTCACCACTGGTAAAGCCGGCGTCCCAGATGAGACCTTGCAATTGCTTGAGGCCGGTCGCTTTTACATCGCCATCCATGAGGCGGAGAACTTCGGCTTTGACCTGCTCCTGGGAAGCCGCGATGGAAGGACTTCCCGCGTCGCGGGCAATTGCATCACAGGCGGCAGCTAGTGCCGGCTCTCCCCAGTGGCTGCGGAGGTAAGCACCAAGCTCCCGCCGGACGAACGGAAACATCACGTCGTAGACGAAGCTGATGCTTGACGTAGTTCCTTCAATGTCCAGCAGGATGCCGCGGAGAGAGGAATTACTAATCTTCTGACTCCTAATCCGATCGTACTCCTACTCGTACTCTTGCTCCTACTCCGCTTCAGATTTCGAAGACGAGTAAGAGTAGGAGTACGAGTAGGACTTTAGCTAGACCTTTACCACCGGTTCATACCCCTCCACTGCGGGGATATACGCCGGGCCGAGGCAGAGGGCGGTGTACTTCTCATTAACGGGCTCATCCACGTAATGCGGCGCCCAGCCGGTGGTGTCCTGGAAGAGGCGGATGCAGCGGATGCTGCGGTCGCTGCAAAGGTCGAACCAATGCTGCGTCCCCATCGGCACGTTGATGAGGTCGCCGGACTCGACCTGCACGGCGAAGACCGGGCCATTCTTGGGATGGATGTGGAACACGCCGCTCCCCTTCACAGTGAAGCGGACTTCATCCTCGCTGTGCGTGTGCTCTTTTGCGAATTTGGCCAGCATGGCGTCCAGATTGGGCGTGCTGGGGTTCACGTTGATTACGTCCGCGGTCACAAAGCCGCCGCGGGCTTTGAGCCGTTCGACCTCCGGAGCGTACGCGGCGAGGATTTCCTCGTTGGTGGCGTCGGGGCCAATCCGCCCTTCCACCGGCCACTTCTCGTACCAGATGCCAAAGGGCTCGAGGAACGCGCGGATGGCGTTTGTTTCGGTGATTTCGCGGTTTTCGTCCTGGATGCGGATGCGAGCCATTGTTTTTTTGCTCCGATGGATTCGTTGGTTGTTGGTGTGCGGTTGCCGGGAAGGCTGGAAGCCTGCTCCACTTACAGGACTCCTGCCGGTCGCAATTCGCCGGTGAGGATGAGCCGGCGGGCGACACATTCGAGCAGGAATTCGATGATTTCAATATGACGGCGGGCCTCATCCAAGTCGCGTCCCCAAGTATACAGGCCATGCTTGCGGATGAGATAGCCGTACTTAAGCGGGCGAGTGGGGTCGTCAAGGCGCTGCCGGACTTGCTCGGCCAGGCTGGGGATGTGCTGGGTGTTTTCGAAGATTTCGACCCACCAGGAGGTATCGTGCGTGGTGATGCCATCCAGACCCTTGAGCATCTCATAGCCGGCAATCTCAAAGCCCCCCTGGGCCGCAAAAAAGTCGGAGAGAATCGTCGTCCAGATCGAATGCGTGTGCAGCACCGCGCCCACCCCCGGCTGAGAGGCGGCAACGACGTGCAGCAGCGTCTCGGCCGATGATTTGGGCTGGCCACTGGTCGTCGGTTTGCCCTGCTCATCCACAAGCACGAAGTCGTTCCGCTCCAGCCGCCCTTTGTCCTTGCCGCTGGCGGTGACGAGCAGCGTGAGCGGGTCGCGATTGACGACGATGCTGTAGTTGCTACTGGTGCCGACGCTCCAACCCCGTTGCCAGAGCATCTTCCCCACTTCGCGGAGCGCGTCCACCTGCGGCACCAGCGGCACGAGTGCCGGGTGAAGAGTGCCGGGCGGAGGAGGGGCGGAGTTCATGAAGCGACCTGTCGATTTTTGCCCCCCAGGCGGGGACGAAAAAGGATTTTACCACATGCGGAATACATGGCAACGTCGCAGATTCAGCCTGTTTTTTGATTTCTCGGCACAGCGCGTGCACTTATCTGCCCAGTTTCACCCTTTCTTCAGACAAGGAGCAAATCATGCGCTGGCAAACCGGGCGAGAAAGCGCCAATGTGGAAGACCGCCGCAGCGCGAGCGGGCCACTGATCATTGGCGGCGGCATCGGCAGCGTGGTCATTCTCCTGCTGGTGGTGCTGCTGGGAGGGGACCCGCGGCCCTTGCTCCAACAAATGCAGCAGCAGAATGGGGCCGTGGCTCCCGCGGAAGTCAACCCGGAGGAAGACGAGCTCGCGAAATTTGTCTCCGTGGTCCTCGCCGACACCGAGGACGTCTGGGATGAGCTATTCCGAGAGCAAGGACGAACCTATCATCCCCCCAAGCTCGTGCTCTTCCGCCGAAGTTACCCCTCCGGCTGCGGCAGCGCGAGCGCTTCCAGCGGGCCGTTCTATTGCCCGGGGGACCAGAAGGTTTACATCGACCTCAGCTTCTACCAGGAGATGAAAGAGCGATTCCATGCACCGGGAGATTTTGCCCAGGCCTACGTGATCGCGCACGAAGTCGGCCATCACGTGCAAGATGAGCTCGGCATCAGCGACAAAGTGGAGGCCATGCGCGGCCGGGTCAGCGAGACAGAGTACAACCATCTCTCCGTCCGCCTGGAGCTGCAGGCGGACTTTTTTGCCGGCGTCTGGGCGCACCACGCCCAAAAAATGCGGCATATCCTGGAACAAGGGGACATCGAAGAGGCTCTGAATGCGGCGAGCGCCATCGGGGACGACCGTTTGCAGCGACAGGCCCAAGGCTACGCCGTGCCCGATTCCTTCACGCACGGGACGTCGGAACAGCGAGCACGCTGGTTTCGCCGTGGCCTCGAAACAGGAGACATGCTGCAGGGTGATACCTTCAAAGCCAGGCAGCTTTGAGGCAGCATCAATCGATTTCCGCGGACGAAAGCAACTCGCACCGCTCCATCAAGCCTTAATGAATCGAAGATGACCCCATCGCCTCTTGCCGCATCTTGGCCCGAGCCCGGCTGAGAGTGGGGCCGATGCTGTTCTCGGGGATGCTCATGTGGGCGCTGATCTCGTGGTAGCTCTTCCCTTCCAGATGGTACAGCCGCACCACTTCGGCTTCGTCCTGGGGAAGGGCATCCATCAGCTTTTGAACTTCGTCCCGGTTGTCAAAACGCTCTTCCGTGGAGGAAGCGTGGCCGTTGCCGTTCTTGTGATGGGCCTCCGCCTGCCGCTGCAAGATGCCCGATTCACCGGGTGCCAGGGCAGAGATCTTCCGCTTGAGGAGCTCACGGACGACGACTCGGCGGGCGATGACCGTCAGGTACGTGGCCAGGCTGCTAGCACCCCGAAAACGCCTCAGCACCGCAAAGTCATCGGCCAGAATGGCGACGAAGACCTCAGCCGTGAAATCTTCCCGGTCCTGTTCCGAAATCTGGAGGGAGCGGGAGGTGCCGGTGTGATTAACGACATGGACCACAAGACCGACAAAACGGTCTACGAAGTCCTCCCACGCGCGGGGCTCACGTTCCAGGCAGCGCTTCAGGAGTTGTTTGTCGATTTCCGATAGAGCCACGATAACACCTCTTGTTCCGTCGGCCCGTGGACGATTTGTCTCTCCACGGCTCTTGGCGTTTGCCCCAAGGGCAATTCACGTTCCCTGAGCCGCGTTAACTCCTTTATTCGACCTCCTGGAATGCCTCTTCTCGCCCAAAGTGCCTACATTGCAGCATTTTACGTGGGGAAAACTTTTGGGGCAAGCTTAATAACGCGTTTGCCGCCTGCCCAGTTCACCCTCGCGGTGGCCGCTTGACAGTCTTTCTGGTGACTACTACGATTCCCCAATTCTGCCTGCGGGCCGGAAGTCGTTTCACCGTAAGCACTTGACGCCCCACGATTTTGTAATCATCGACCGAGGCGCTTGGCCTTCCGCATATTTCCCAGCCGGCAGAAAACAGACCTAAGGATTTAGCACCGCTGCGGGCTAAGGGTTCCCCACGTCCGCAGCCGATTCGTTACACTACTTTTGCTACACACGCCTGTCGCTACCGGAGATTTCGTTCCATGGCTCATATTGTCGTCCAGGCTTGCTTCGGCTGCAAATATACCGATTGCGTAGTCGTTTGCCCGGTCGAGTGCTTCTACGAAGGGGAGCAGATGCTCTACATCCACCCGGATGAATGCATCGACTGCGAGGCCTGCGTGCCGGAATGCCCCGTGGAAGCCATCTTCCACCAGGACAACGTCCCCGAGGACCAGAAGCCGTTCATCGAGCTCAATGCCGAGATGGCCCCACAGTGCCCGGTGATTACCGAGAAGAAAGAGCCGCTCGCGGGAAAAGAATAGGCGGCGTCAATCCGTATACGGAGAGCCACCGCACTTGTCCTATTGCCTGTCTAAAATCGCTTCCCTGTCTCTTTTTGCCGCAGCACTCCTGACCGCGGCTGGATGCGGAGGCGGCGGCGGCAAGGACGTGCTGATCTACGCGCAGTCGGACGATCCCAAGACGCTGGACCCGATCAACACCGACATCGCGGAAGCGGTCCATGTCATCACCAACGTCTTCGACACGCTGGTGACCTACGACGAAGTCACCACGGACCTCGTCCCCTCGCTCGCCGAGTCTTGGGAAACGTCGGGCGACGGCCTCACCTGGACCTTCAAGCTTCGCCCAGGTGTCCAGTTCCATGACGGAAGTCCCTGCAATGCCGCAGCCGTCAAGCTAACGTTCGACCGGCTGCTGGCGCCGCTGGTAGAGACTCCTGCCAAAGACGCCAAGCCGTCGGACCCAGTCGCTCATCCTCATGTCTACATCGCGGATCGTCCGTACCAGTCCGCCTACAACATGATTAAAGCAGTGGAGATGCCCGACGACCTGACCGTCGTCTTCAAGCTCTCGCATACGAGCGCCATTTTTCTGAACAATCTGGCCATGTTCCCCTCGAGCATCGCCAGTCCCCAAGGGTTGGACGAATTCGGCCGCAATTTCGCGGAACATCCCGTTGGTACCGGGCCGTTCAAGATCGTCAAATGGGATCGCGGACAGCGAATTGTCTTGGAGCGGTTCGAGCAACACTGGCGGGGGCCGGCCAAAATCAAAACGCTCATTGTCGTCCCCGTGCAGGAAAACGCCACTCGCATGCAGCGATTGGAGCGAGGCGAAATCCACATTGCCGAAGGACTTTCGCCGGCGGAGCTCGATGTGCTTGCCAAGAATGACAAATTGGTCGTGCAGAGCCACGAGGCGATGAATGTGGCATACCTGGCCATAAATATCGAGAA